>Ga0209575_10001153_pt1 | contig 11399 bp, 13 predicted proteins | sample Medcelwee11metaG_FD_187172 | JGI IMG/M metagenome (GOLD analysis project Ga0209575, IMG submission 187172) | Freshwater pond sediment microbial communities from the University of Edinburgh, under environmental carbon perturbations - Medium... | ecosystem: Environmental > Aquatic > Freshwater >...
ACTTCAAAAGGATTTTCAATAGATACTTTGCCTGCTTCTGATTTTGACAGCACACTTAATATTGTGAGCAATAATATTTTTATCAAAATAGAAGGAGACGCATTTACTTCTGCAGAAATGATAAGTTTTCTAGAGAATAAAAAAGCAAAAGAGATTGTATTGGTGGGTCTTATGGCAGAAAAATGTATTTATGATACAGCTATGGGTGGAAAAGACAAAGACTATGACATTACGATTGTACCCGAAGGGATTGTTGGTATGACACAAAAAAAGAAAGATAAAGCAATTGAAAAAATGAAAGTCAAAGGAATTAATTTTTTACCAATGTCAGCAATAATTAACGCACCGTAACACATGGTATAGTGCATGCGGGTTTCAGAGGTATTCGAAGGTTTGTAGTACGTAAAAAAGGTCGGTGAAAACTGATAGGAAATCGCTTCGTAATCCCGCACGACACCATACCATCAAACGTTAGGTTTAAGGCAGAGTCTCTTAATGACCATGAAAAAGCCCCCTGGAGAAAGATATTGAATCTTTAAATGTGTCAACGAAACTTCCTATGATTGGGTGGTTCGTAATAATATTTCAAGGTAAGCAAATACCCTATCTTTATAGTAACTTTTATGAGATTAACCTTCAAAAAATAAACTAATGTGGATTGTAATCATTTGCCTGGCCTACCTCTTTGGAATATCGGAATCCATACTTGCTTATGCCAGACGTTCAAAGAATAAGACTGTAAAAACCAGACGTGATAAAGGTTCGTTAATAGCCCTTTATGTGGTATTCAGTATTAGCATGACGGCCGGTTTTATGCTGGCTGACTTCAGAACACGCACTGTATCTTATTACCTTACAGTATCTTGTGGACTGATCCTGTATTTACTTGGACTGATAATAAGGTGGACTGCCATTTTACAGCTTAAAAAAGCCTTTACAGTTGATGTTGCAATTAATCAGCAGCATGAGCTTAAAACCGATGGTATATACAGTATCATCAGGCACCCGGCATACCTCGGGCTTTGGCTTATCTTCATGGGACTGTCGGTTTCGTTGTACAGCATTTTATCATTCATTTCAATTACAATTCCTGTTTTTCTAGTGATTTTGTACAGAATTAAAGTTGAGGAAAAGTTGCTGACTGAGGAATTTGGTGTTGAATATCAAAATTATGCTAGGAATACGAGGAGACTGATTCCCTTTATATTTTAATTCATTTGCATCTGGTAATCCTGATTTGAAACAGCCCTAAACCTAACAGGTCGGTATATGTCATTGGCTTACCGCACCGCGAGAACCTTCTGGCTAAAGAGGACCGTTAAGTGGTAGGCGGTGCGGCCCGGCCCCGCTCCAGCGGGGCACTCCCTCCTGGTGTCACAGCCTGCCCCGATTTATCGGGGGTTTTTGCCAACGCGAGAGTAAACAAATGACATCATAACCCCGCATCGCACCACGAGTGCAAAACACCCCGACCTTCTCCGCCAGTCGGTGGATCGGTACGGGGCACGGCGCGCCACCGTCCCGATGCATCGGGACGCCAACGCCACATTTTTCGCCACTCACTATGGTTCGTGGCTCATGAGCTCGTCCCTGATAGAGTTCCTGGCTAAAGTGTAGTTTTTCGGCAGGATCCTCGGTTCCGCCAAACGTTATACGTAATTGCTTAAACTCCTGCGAATTAGAAAAGTTCTAAGTGTAAATACCTATTACCCTGTAGAGGATTTGATAGCAGTACCTTCATATCTTAGCAAAATTCTAAACTATGATCAATATTAAAGTATCCGAAATCAGAGATTTTTGTGTCAAAAACTCAAACCAAGCCAACATTGACAAGTACTCACGTTACTTTAAAGATGGTTTCGATGGTTACGGGATTGACCAGAAAGTATATGAACAACAGAGAGACTCTTGGATCAATCTCTGGAAGAATGAGATGAATCTTGATAAGTATCTGGACCTTGGGGATACTCTAGTTGAGATTGGCAAATTTGAGGAGATCTCTTTTGCCATTTCATTTGTTGCCTCTGAAAGAAACAACTATTCCGAAAAGACATTTGACCGAATAGGTAGCTGGTTTGATATCGGGATAACAAATTGGGCAACTACAGATGTCCTATGTATGCTGGTCCTGTCAAACTTTCTGGTCGATAAGGTTGTTCCTTATACGAAGCTATTAGAATGGACAAGTTCTGACTCTGAATGGAAAAGGAGAGCAGTTCCTGTGACTCTAGTCGAACTGGTTAAAAAGGGACTTACCCCGGATGAAGCCCTACCACTAATTGACCCGCTGATGAATGACGAATCAGAAAATGTTCAGAAAGGTATCGGGACTTTGCTGCGTGGACTATGGAAGAGTCACCCAGATAGAATTGAGGCATTTCTTCTGAAGTGGAAAGAGGCCTGCGGTAGACTTATAATTCAATACTCTACAGAGAAAATGGATAAAGAATACAGAAAGAAATTCAGGAGAGAAAAATAATCTCAGACCAGCTCTAAAATGGGACATAATATGATTCTCGAGAGGAATTTCAGGACAGGAGATTACATCAGTCGCTCCAAGACAGACAATATAGAAAGTCTGGTTCACATAATCTATACTTAAGAGGGCACGCGGTAAAAAAGTAAGTAACGTCCTGGCAACTACGTATAACACGGACGTTATATTTTATAGGTTTGTCACGTTTTTTGCAAACCGTGCCCGTAACTTACGCGGGGAACTGCCATGAGGTAAATAGTCAATAGCAACTTGGAAGTAATAGCAGGTACTAACGGTGGACATACCTCGGAACATATTACAAATCAAGATAGTACCCTACCAATTGCAGCACCAGTCATTGTGGCAAAAACCTACTAAACATACCGCCGGGCCGTTATGTGCAAGGCCATGTTAAACCCCAAGTAACTGATAAAATGAGATCTTCCACAATAACTTGTTTCATTATTCTACTGGTTAACTTGAACCTGAAAGGTCAGACCAAGATCATTACAGGCAGAGTAATAGACGAAGATTTTGAAACCATACCTGGGGCAATGATTCAGAACTCTGATTCAATTCTGATCGGAACAGCAGATTTGGATGGTTACTTTAAAATTGAGATCCCACAAGAAACCGATACTTTATTGTTCGCTTTTGTTGCAATGGAATGGAAAACAATAAAACTAAACCAGAATTGCGACAGTGTTGACGTAATCATGATGTATTTCGTCATATACGATTTTATGACACCGAACAGGATAGACAGACTTCGTATGAAAAGATTTAAAAAACTACCTGAGTTGCATTATATGGCCTATAAAAAAGGATTATTTACAACACAACAACCTTGTTATGAGCAAGATTTTGTTCCAGTAAAGGAAAGGTTGAGAGCAATTAAACAACAAAGAAATAATTAAATGCCCAGCACCTGACAGGTCGGAATATGTCATTGGCGCAGCTGGTTTTTGCACGCTAATCCGACAGATCAGCACACCAAAACCACTCAGTGCTTTATCGGCGAGGCTTTGCGGCTGAAGCGGCCGGACAAAAACACACCGACCTCCTCCGCCAGCCGGCGGATCGGTACGGGGCACTGCACGCCACCTTCCGCCAGATAGCGGACCACCTGCACATTATTCACCACTCTCTGGTTCGTGGCTCATGAGCTCGTCCATGACAGAGTTTCTGGCTAAAGTGTAAATTTTTCGGCAGGATCCCCTGTTCCGCCGAACGTCGGCAACAATGCTTCACATTACCAATCACCTCATTAATTTACCGTAATGAATACCCTGATAATCATTGTTGGAGCCATCCTGGCAATTATCGGTTTCCTTGTCAGCAATTTTAAACTCTATAACCTTATTGCTGGTTATAATACTATGTCTGAAAACGAGAAGAAAAACTATGATATTAAAGGTTATGCAAAACTAATGCGCAACGTCTTCCTGTTTATCGGACTTTCATCTATTGTTGGCGCTATTATTAATTATTGGCTTAATATCAAATACTTAAGTACAATAGTATTTCTGTCCTCATTATTCTGTGGATTATTCTACTTATTAACTAAAAGCAGCAAATTCCATTCAAAGCAAAACTAAACGCACAGTTGCCAACAGATCGGTATTGGTCATTGCCTTCGGCACCGCGAATACTTCGCGCCATATCTTCATATTTGTAATGGCGGTGCCGGCTGGCCCTGCAGGCGGGGCGCTCCCACGCCACATTATTTGACACTCTCTCTTGTTCGTGGCTCATGAGCTCGTCCCTGACAGAGTTCCTGGCTAAAGTGTGAATTTTCCGGCAGGATCCTCGGTTCCGCCGAACGTTAGCCGCAAGCTTTAGATCTCACAACCATATGAATCAATAATCATGAAAAAAAAGAGGCAAGATTTTGACCCTCCTGAAGCAATTAGCAAATGGGGCTGGAAATTCCACCATATTGGAATCCCTACTACTGAAAAAATGCCTAATGAGAATTATCTTCCACAGTATAAATTTTATGCATCTGGCTTTCCATCATCACCATTCGGTATAGAATGGATGCGATTTGAGAAAAACTCGCCAATTCACTCATTAATTCAAAAAGTGCCTCATGTCGCTTTTGAAGTGGAGAATCTTGATTTGGAACTTAAAATGCACCAGTTTAATATCTTAACTCACACAAATAGTCCAAGTAATGGAGTAAGGGTTGCCATGATTGAACACAATGGAGCACCAGTTGAATTAATTGAATTCGCAAAAGAATAAACAGCCTGCGTCCAGCAGGCCGGTATATGTCATTGCCTCTCCTTACCGCGGGAACTTTCTTGCTAAAGAGGACCGTTAAGTGGTCGGCTCTGCGGCACGCCCTGGCTCCCGCGGAGCACAGCGCGTCACCGTCCCGCAACTGGCGGAGCAACGCCACATTATTCGCCACTCTCCCTTGTTCGTTGCTCATGAGCTCGTCCCTGAAAGAGTTCCTGGCTAAAGTGTAAGTTTTTCGGCGATATCCTCGGTTCCGCCAAACGTTACCAACAATGTTAAAACAACACATAATAAACTAAACAATATGCAGACAATTAAAAAAACAGTGTTACCGATTCTACTTGCTACAATATGGATAAGTATATCCGAGTTTGTTCGCAACACTTTTTTATTACACAACTATTGGATAGAGCATTACCAAAATTTAGGGTTGACATTTCCTGAACAACCAATCAATGGAGCTGTTTGGGGAATATGGTCTTTGTGCTATGCTATTGCCATTTTCATTTTCAGCAAAAAATACACACTTATCCAAACCACATTTTTATCCTGGTTTGTTGGTTTTGTATTTATGTGGTTAGTTGTAGGAAACTTAGGTGTACTTCCATTTGGTATTTTGGTTTATGCAATTCCTTTAAGTATGTTAGAAGCCTTCTTAGCAACATTTATATTTTTCAAACTGAGTGTTTCAGGAAAATGAAAACCCTTGTTAGTAATACTAACCGTAATGGGTTGAAAAATAGCTTTTAGACAAGATGACAACAATAGAAAATGACAGATCTAGGAAATTCATTCCAGGCTATCCTGGACAAAACAGTTGATAATAAGAAGGTTTTCGGGACATCTTTCGCCATTAAAAAAGATAATTTGGTTTGGGAGGGGGCATCAGGTAATTTTGCAATAGACCAACCTTACTTCATCGCAAGCACAACTAAATTATTTACCACCGCTATCATTCTCAAACTAAGATCTGATGGTAAATTGAGCCTTGACGACAGAATCAGCAAATATTTGGATTTGCATATTTTGAAAGGCTTGCACATTTATAAGGGCAAGGAGTACTCACAAGTATTAACCATCAAACACTTATTGGCTCACATATCAGGTCTGCCTGACTATTTTCAAGACAAAGGCTCAAATGGTAAAAGTTTGGAAGACGAGTTAGTAAATGGTAATGACCAATACTGGTCTTTTGAACAAACAATTGAAAGAACAAAAGCAATTAAACCTCATTTTGCACCTGGGACAAAAGGGAAAGCACATTATTCAGATGCCAATTTTCAATTGTTGGGAAAGATAATTGAAACCATAACAGAAAAACTGTATTCCGAAAACTGTAAAGATTTAATCATTCAGTCACTTGGATTGACGAAAACCTATCTCTATGAAGACACAACAGACAGGACACCAAAAACGCTATATTATAAAAGTAACGAACTGAATATACCCAAAGCGATGACTTCTTTTGGAGCAGACGGCGGAATCGTTTCAACTTCAGCTGATATGCTTATTTTTATTGAAGCATTTTTTTCAGGGAAACTCTTCCCATCATCTTACATTGAAGAATTGCAAGAATGGAATAAAATCTTTTTTCCAATGCGTTCAGGCATAGGCATACACCTATTCAAACTTCCCTGGATTTTTAACCCGACAGGTGCAGTTCCATACTTTATAGGCCATTCAGGGCTTTCAGGTGCTTTAGCATATTACAGCCCGAAAGAAAATATATATGTTGCTGGAACTGTAAATCAAGTAGCACACCCTGATATTTCCTTTAAGACAATGATTAAATTAACTCAACATATTATGAAAAAATGAAAGGCGCTGACGGTAACACCTGAATAAACATTTGGCAGTCAGTTGTTTATCGTGCGGAACAGCTCGTACAAAGTAATCGTAACATGATAGGAAGCCGCTTCGAAACGCCAAACGTTTCATACATGCAGCCGTTACAAACCATTACCAGCAAATCCCACCAAGAATACATTGGAATTATTTCCTGATCATAAGCAAGGTCAAAAATGATGAGCAGGCCATCTGATCAATATTATTTAAATATACATGCAGTATATACTTATTATATATACCTTTGTAGAATAATACTTACGTCATGAAAACAGTATCATTAAAAATTGACGACTCGATCTTCGGAGAAACTGAGAATATTCTCTCCAAGATTAAGAAACCTAGAAACAGGTACATAAATGAGGCTCTCGAATATTATAATAAAATTCAGATGCGTAAGATTTTAGAATCAAAACTGAGGAAAGAATCTGCCTTAGTAAAAGATGAGTCTCTTTCAGTACTTAATGAATTTGAGGAGATAGATTATGCAAGTTAAAAGATTTGAAATCTGGCTGGCTGATTTAAACCCTCAAATAGGTACAGAACCAGGTAAGACAAGGCCTGTGCTTGTCGTCCAAACAAATCTTCTGAATAAGATACCTCACCCTTCAACGATAATATGTCCTCTTACGACAAATATTCAGAAAGAATCTGAAATCTTAAGAGTTCATATTAAAAAGGGTACTTCAAGTCTTAAGGAGAACTGCGACATAATGATTGATCAGGTGCGATCAATTGATAATAAACGACTAATTAGAAAGCTTGGGGAATTACCTGAAAGTCTTTCCAATAAGGTCATAGAAAACCTGGCTGTCATTCTGGATATAAACTAAAGCACTCTGCACAACAGGTCGGTATATGTCATTGACTTTCCGCACTGCGAGAACTTTCTGGCCAAAGAGGATCGCCAAGTGATCGGCGGTACGACCTGCCCCTGACGGTACCGTCAGGGGACACCCTCCTGGTGTCACAGCCTGCCCCGATTTATCGGGGGTTTTTGCCAACGCGACAATAAACAAATAACATCATAATCCAGCATCGCACCACGAGTGTAAAACCACCCGACTTCTCTGCGGTTAGCTGTAAGGCTAAGAGACATTTGGACAAACAATTAACAATCAATTACAAGATTAAAATGCTGATAAGAAGATACAATAAGATTACTGATGAAGGCAAATTGATGAAAATGATTGAGGATGAAGAAGGATGGGATTATGCCAATGAAACTCTAGCTGAGAAGTATAAATTGGCTTTGGAGACCTCAATTACATATGTCGCCTATCAGGAGGATGTGTTGTGTGGATATTCTCGTTCTTTAAATGATTTTGGCGAATACATTTATGTTTGTGATTTGTTGGTAATGCCAGCTTACAGGGGAAAAGAGATTGGGAAAAAACTTATGGAATGCATATATGAAGATTATCCATATCAAGTTGTTTATGTAATGTCTGATGTTGATGGATATTATGAAAAGGTTGGTTATAAACGAACAGGTTCGATTTTTGAAGTTCCATGCCGATAATTAATTTCCCATGATCAGATTGTTAGAAAAAGACAAGAAAATACCATATGACTTACTATTGCTTGCAGATGAAACAATTGAAGCAATCAATAAATATATCCATCAATCAGACATTTATGTACTTGACCGGGAGAATATAATTATTGCAGTTTTTGTATTGCAAACGATTTGCAGCGATACAGCAGAAATAAAAAGCATTGCGGTAGATAAAGCTTTTCAAGGACAAGGGATAGGTCAAGGATTATTAAAATATGCGATAAACCTTGCAAAAGAAAAAGGATTTAAGAAGATTATAATTGGAACAGGAGATGCAGGGATTAAACAATTATACTTATATCAAAAAGTTGGTTTTGAGATATATGATATAAAACACAGATTCTTTATTGATAATTATCCAGAACCTATTTATGAAAACGGAATACAATTAAAACATATGATTATGCTAAAAAAAGATTTGAAATAAATCCCAACCGCTAACATCGTCTATAAGCCAGTGCCAGCAAATCCCACCAAGAATCCATCAAAAGTTTTTCGTGATCATAAGCAAGGTCAAAAATAATGAGCAGGCCATCTGAACAAAAGAAATACAGGACAGCCATTGTGTTTGAGAGAGAGATGATTGCTCCATGCGGGATGAATTGCGGATCGTGCCTGGGATATATGAGATATAAAGATCACTGTCCGGGATGCAGAACGGCGGTCGATTCCAAACCTGAATTCTGCAAGCAATGTATCGTAATAAACTGTGATCTTCTTAAGACGACAGAGTCTGGATTCTGCTATGATTGTCCGAAATATCCATGTCGAAGATTAAAAAACCTGGACCAGAGATACAGAACCAGATACGGCACAAGTTTCTTCGACAACCTGGCAATGATAAAGAATGAAGGTATTGACAGGTTCCTGATATTCGAGACTGCCAGAAGGACTTGTCCACAATGTGGATCAACACTTTGTGTTCACAGAACGTTTTGCTTTGAATGCGGATCTGGTTGTGAATCCGGATTTCAGCGATATGGATAAGATAACCCGGCAGATTGAAGACCGGACTGTGAGATTTGTCGAGGATATTGAAGCTTTTCTTGACACGATATAAAAGGGAGAGTGTAGTAATGGATGAATCAGAGGAGTACAGGCTTTCCTTATAATAACGATGATTGGTAACGGTTTATGACACGGAGTGTAAATTTCTCAGCTGGATCCTCGGTTCCGCCGAACGTTAGTTTCAAACCTGGTCGCTAGTCATTCTGAATCAACATTTTATGACCTCCATACAGAATATGAAAAAGTATAGTTTCCTTATCTTGATTCTACTATTATTTTATTGTTGCAGAACACATTGCCAAGACACAATTATCAATGTTAATGGCAATAAATTCCATATGAAATATTTTGGTAAAGGAGACATTACAGTGATTTTCGAATGTGGTATGGGAATGGATCTGACAACCTGGCGAGGTATTGAAGACTCCGTTGCGGCCTTTGCCAAAGTATTTATGTACGACAGACTGGGATTAGGTCAGTCAGGTCCGACAAGCCGTGATAGGACAATACCGAACATGGTTAGCGAGTTAAAGGCATTACTCGATCATGCGGAAATTAAACCTCCCTATATTTTAGTGCCACATTCTATGGGAAGCTATATAGCCAGGTATTTTATTAACCTATATCCTGATGAAGTTAAAGGCATATTATTACTTGATCCCTCTGCGGAAACTTATTTTGATAGCCTATCTCCTGATGAACAAAGATTGGATCAGGAATTCGGAAATAATTATTACAAGACACAACCTATTGGTATTCAAAACGAATGGAAATCCTATTTGCCGAACAGAAAATATATTTGGGGGCTACAAATACCTGATAATATTCATGTTATACTTGTTTCAACCAATTCATGGAATTTGACTCCTTCTCAGTCCAAAATAATTGAAAACCACCCCAATGCCAGACATATCATACTTGCAGGGAGACATGATGTTTATAATATATATCCTGAAAGGATAATAGGACTTATTAAAGAATTGGCAAATTATCCGGACTTTTAGCTGAAGGTGACAGTTTAAAATAACGGTCAGCAACTAACACTGACGGAATAATTCATAAGCTCGTCACGGTTTTTGCTCTTGCCCCTACTCTATTTACAGCTTTTTAATAGCTTATACACCGATCGCGCCAGTGCCCAATATAAACCTCTGTGTACCTTGACTTATTACCTGCCCCGATCAGCCTGGTACCTCCGATTCCGCTTCGCTTAGTCGGGGCACAGCATGCCCTGCCTGCACCGTGACAGCTTAGCGGCTCAAGTACCAGGACCCTGCCCGGCGCTTGCGTCGGGTAAAACAACCTCCCCATATTGCCGTGCCGTTAGGCACATCCAGATTACACCTCGTAATACCATGAAATTAAGGACAATATAAATCTGGATTGGATTGAGTATTTCATAGTCGTATAATTATTAGGTTTAAATGTTTTTTTGCATAACTAGAACAAATACCATGAAACAAACCAATTTGATTTCGTTAACTCTTGTTCTAACATTGTTACAGGGTTGTGCCCGGCAACAAACTAACGATGATTATAAAACTTCATTCGAAAAGGAATTTAGGGATGAGTTGCACAAAAACGATGTAAATAACGCCGCCTATGCAGTGTTTACCGATGATAGTACCATTTTTCAAGGGGCTTTTAGCAATAAAGGAACAACGGTCGATGGCAATTCGCCTTTTTTAATAGGTTCCGTTACAAAGGTTTTTACAGCAGTAGCAGTGATGCAGCTCTACGAACAAGGAAAGATCGACATCGACAAGCCGGTTTCGGTCTATGTGCCCGACTTTGCAATCAATCAACGTTTCCCCGACTCGGGACCTATTACCATTCGGGCGGTATTAACCCATCATGCAGGCATTCCCTCTGACTACTACCTGCACAAATTCAGCAAAAAACAGCACGATTTCAATGAGATATTGCCTTACCTCAACTCGCAATACACCTGTTTTCCTGTTGGGGAAATATGGGCATACTCCAATCTGGGATATGCTCTGCTGGGCATACTGATTGAGCGTGCAGGCGGACTGAAATACGAAGATTACGTTGTCCGGAACATATTTACCCCATTGGGAATGAAGAATTCCGGTTTTTATTCCGATTTCGAAAAACAAAAACATTTAGCTATAGCATATAATTCTGGTGAGAAGACATACGAATATCCATTGATGGATAAACCGGCTGGGGCCATCTATTCAACGGTCAATGATATGGTTCTTTTTTGCAGGGCATTTATCGACAAAAAGGAAAATCTGTTAAAAAATG
>Ga0209575_10001160_pt1 | contig 11345 bp, 5 predicted proteins | sample Medcelwee11metaG_FD_187172 | JGI IMG/M metagenome (GOLD analysis project Ga0209575, IMG submission 187172) | Freshwater pond sediment microbial communities from the University of Edinburgh, under environmental carbon perturbations - Medium... | ecosystem: Environmental > Aquatic > Freshwater >...
GCCCAGGTAGTCAGCTTTGCCCTGATTGGCGCAGCAATTCTTTCCCTGACTTATGTTCCCATGGCTTCGGCATTGTTCCTTAGCAAGGACACCGTTCATAAACCAAATTTCTCTGACCGCCTGATGGCCCGGATCCATAAAGTATTTAATCCTGTTATTGCATTTGCACTGAAAAGAAAACTCCTGGTTTCTGTTTCAGCCATCACCTTGTTTTTATTCAGCCTGTTACTGTTTAACCGTTTGGGTGGAGAATTCATTCCACAGCTTGAAGAGGGAGATCTCGCTTCAAGTGTTATAACACTCCAGGGAGGATCATTGACAAATACGGTGGATAATGTCATTAAAGCAAACAAAATATTACTTGAAACCTTTCCGGAAATCAAGCATACGGTATGTAAAATTGGGGCTGGTGAAATACCCACAGACCCGACACCAATGGAAACCGGAGATTACATTATAACCCTGAAAGATAAAAGTGAATGGGTCTCAGCTGCTTCACGAGAAGAGCTCGTAAGCAAGATGGAAGAAAGCCTGATTCCGCTGGCAGGCGTCAAATTCGGATTTCAGCAACCTATTCAAATGAGATTTAATGAGTTGATGACCGGTTCCAAGCAAGATATAGCTGTTAAGATATTTGGCGATGACCTGATCATGCTTTCCGAAAAGGCAACTGAAGTCGAAAAAATAATTCAGACGATTGCCGGTGTGGAAGACATAAATGTAGAAAAAGTCACAGGTCTGGCACAGGTCCAGGTTGAATATAATCGTGACCGCCTGGCACAATATGGCTTATCTGTAGAGGATGTCAACCGGGTATTACGTGCAGCTTTCGCCGGAAGTCAGGCAGGCGTTGTATATGATGAAGAAAAGCGCTTCGGCCTGGTTGTCAGGCTGGACAAGGATTACCGGCAGAATCTGGATGATGTTAAGAATCTCTCGGTTGCTTTGCCTGACGGTCACCAGATCCCCTTTGAACAACTGGCTGACATTTCGGTTAAATCAGGTCCTGCCCAGGTTTCAAGGGAAAACACGAAAAGAAGGATAACAATAGGATTCAATGTCCGTAACCGTGATATGAAAAGTGTAATTAATGATGTGAAGGACCAGATTGAAGCAAGTATTCAATTGCCTGCCGGTTATTTCATTTCATACGGAGGTGAGTTTGAGAAGCTCGAAGCTGCGCAGAAAAGGCTGTCCATCGCGCTTCCAGCCGCATTGCTCCTGATTTTTGTGCTTCTTTATTTTGCTTTTAATTCCGTGAAACAATCTCTTTTGATTTTTACAGCAGTGCCTATGGCTGCTATTGGCGGAGTGTTTGCCCTGTGGATTCGCGGGATGAACTTCTCAATTTCAGCAGGTGTTGGTTTCATAGCACTGTTCGGTGTTGCCGTTCTTAACGGAATAGTTTTGATTGCTGAGTTTAACAGGCTCGAAAAAGAAGGTGTGACAGACATAACTGAGCGCGTCCTGAAGGGTCTTCAGACAAGGTTGCGCCCGGTAATTATGACTGCCGCAGTGGCTTCCCTTGGGTTTTTGCCTATGGCGCTTTCAACTTCAGCCGGAGCAGAAGTGCAAAGACCATTGGCTACGGTTGTGATAGGCGGACTTATTACTGCAACCCTGCTTACATTAATCATACTCCCTGTTTTTTACATCATTTTTTCATCAGCCAAAAACAAATTCAGAGGTAAAGGTATGCTATCAAAAAAGATTGGTGTTATTGTTCTGTTTTTAGGCTTAACATCAGCCTTCGGTACAATAAATGGCCAGCAAGCCAGGGTCATTAATCTGAATGATGCAATTCAGATGGCGTTGGACAGTAACCTGTCTGTTAAGTCAGCAGCACTATCCGTAGATGTTCAGAAAGCTCTCAGGGGGGCTGCGATTGATCTTCCAAAAACAACAATTGACGGTGAGTACGGACAAATTAATTCTTACGCAAACGACAATGGCATTACTGTTTCTCAATCATTTGCATTTCCTTCAGTGTATATAAATCGCAGGAAACTGGCCAATGCAAATATCAGTAGTCAGGAGTGGCAGTATAAAGCTACCCGGCTTGAAATAGCCACACAGGTAAAGCAGGTTTACTGGCAATATGCGTACCTGTTGTCAAAGCAGAAATTGTTATCCTATCAGGATAGCCTCTATTCCGGGTTATTAAGGGCTGCAGAGCTAAGGGCAAAAGCGGGTGAGACAAATCGCCTTGAAATGATAACCGCCCGTTCACATAGCCTTGAAATCAAAAATCAGTTGTACCTGGTATCCGCTGATATCGGAATCAGCAGTCGCAAACTCACGGTGTTACTTAATAGTAAGTCGGCTCTGATACCAGCAGTCCTGGAACTGCAGCGGATCAATTTTGAGTTTAATTCTGACAGCATTCCGGTTGAACAGAATCCATTTCTGGGTTACCTGAAGCAACAGGTCGAAGTTTCCCGGATCGAGACCAAACTTGAACAGAGCCAGGCCTGGCCTGATCTGAATGTTGGCTACTTCAGCCAGACAATTATAGGAACGCAGGATGTCAATGGGGTACCGCAAAATTTCGGGAAAGATAACCGGTTTGACGGCGTTCAGGCCGGAATTACAGTTCCATTATGGTTTTTCCCATATGCATCGAAGGCAAAAGCAGCAAGAATAGCTGCAAACATAGCGCAGACGGATGCTGAAAACTATACCAGATCAATTTCAGGCAACTATCAATCCTTGCTTGATGAGTATAATAAGTACTCCTCAAGTGTAGATTTTTATGAATATCAGGCTGTACCTGAGGCTGATCTGATAATTCAACAGGCAACCCGCAGTTACAAAGCCGGGGCCTTAGACTACCTGGACTACGTACTCACGCTGAACAGGGCATTGACTATAAAGCAAAATTATCTTGATGCACTTAACAGTTACAACCAGACTATTATCTCTATTGAATATATCTCAGGCAAAATATTTTAAATTTCAGATATCATGAAAAAATCAAATTATAAAGTATCACTTCTCATTTGTGTAACTACAATATTATTAGGCTCTTGTGCAGGGAATAATAAGCCTGCCGCTGAAGCAGCAGAAGTTGAAGTCCTTCCTGAAAATATTGTCGAAATGCGGGAAGATCAGATAAAACTTGCAGGTATTGAGACTGGCTCAATCGAGATGAAATCAGTGGGTAATACACTTAAAGTAAACGGTATCATTTCTGTCGCGCCTCAGAACCAGGCGACCGTTTCTATGCCGCTCGGCGGATTCATTAAAAGTACTACGCTCCTTGCAGGTAATTTTGTCAGCAAAGGGCAGACGCTGGCACTAATAGAAAACCAGGATTTTGTTGACATACAGCAGAATTACCTGGAGGCAAAAAACAGGCTGGTATACGCTGAAGCGGAATTCAAGCGTCATACTGATTTATATAATGACGAAGTATATTCAGAAAAGAATTTGCAACAGGTTACGGTGGAGTATAAGAACCTGGTAGCCCTGGTAAGATCGCTTGAGCAAAAACTCATGCTTATAGGAATTGATCCGGGCAGCCTTAATGAAACCAATATCAGCAGCACTGTGAGTCTCAGATCCCCTATCACCGGTTATCTTAAATCGGTAAATATCAACATAGGGAAATATGTCGCACCAACAGATGTCCTGTTTGAAATTCTGAACAGTGATAAACTCTTCCTGGAACTGACTCTTTTTGAAAAGGATGCAGACAAGGTAGCTGCGGGTCAGAAAATAAGATTCTTCATAAATAATGAAACCGAAGCTCATGAAGCAACGATCTCCCAAACCGGAAAATCAGTCAGTGATGACAAAACATTCAGAGTTTATGCCATTGTGGCAAAACCCTGTAAAAATGCTTTACCTGGGATGTATGTGAATGCAATGATAGAAGAATCCGATTCCCTGGTTACAGCTCTTCCTTCGGAGGCAGTAGTCAGTTTTGATGATAAGGATTATATTTTTGTTTTTGACAGAAACAAAGAAGAAGACGGGAAGCCTTTTACTGAATATCGCATGGTTGAAGTGCGAAAAGGAGTATCGCAGGATGGATATACAGAAGTTATTTTGCCTGAAGGCTTCGAACTAAATAGTGTCATAGTCGTTGTAAAAGGGGCATATAATCTTCTTTCGGCAAAAAAGAATGCAGGGGAGATGGCCTGCTGAATAACAGAAAACCGTAACTTCAGAGAACATTTCACGGATATAAACGTTCTTTATCTGGATGAAAAGAGCAGCCTCAATATTGTCAATTCTTCTGATTTTGATTTCAGCCGCCGGGATCACTGTTGACCGGCACTACTGCGGAGGCAGGGTTGCTGATGTCAGGTTGGCCATTGATGGCAGGCATGCTTCCTGCGGTATGGAGCAGGATGGCAATGTGTGCACGAATACGCCCGGTTTCAGACAGAATTGCTGCCATAATGTGCTATCCAGATTCAGCGTCAACGATTACAGCATTACAAGCCTTCTGACTCTTGACAAACCCGGCTACCCGGTTATCCATTTCCTTTATGAGGCACCCGAGGTCAGCATTCACAACTCATTCAGTGCCCGGTTAAATATCATGGACACCGGCCCTCCGGGCACTGAACTCTTACTTCCCGATCAGCAGAGCATACTCTGCATTTTCCGAATCTGATTTGCCAGTCGGTTCAAATAGCTGTGCCCGTCGTCCGGCGGTGCGCGGTATCGCTATTTTATGATTATCCATTATATAATTCTTAAATCTTATGAAAACAGTAAAACTTATTCTCGTAGCATTCTTTGCGGTATTGGTAGTTGCAGGCTGCAACTCTCAGAACCAGAATAAAAAGGTTGCATCCAAAACTGAGGAGATAAAGGTTCTCGGAGAATGCGGTATGTGTAAGACACGCATTGAAGACGCCATGAAGATTGATGGTATAGCTGAGGCTGTTTGGAACCAGGAGACAAAGCTTCTCAAGGTCACCTACAACCCCGCTTTGGTCACCAGTGATGACATCCAGAAAATTGCAGCAGCAGCAGGTCACGACACTGAGAAATACAGGGCCGATGATGCAGTTTATGACAACCTGCCGGGTTGCTGCCATTATGAAAGGTGGAACTGATAAGGTGTTCTTCCTGTAATCCGGGCAGTAAGACCTGCCCGGATTTTCAGGTTATTTTCATTTAAAAGTATAGTATGTTTAACCGATTAGTAAAATATTTTCTGTACAACAGGCTGGTGACATTTATCCTCCTGGCAGCTTTTGTCATCCTCGGGATAGTCACCGCGCCTTTTGAATGGAAAACAGGTTTTCTGCCGCGTAACCCCGTGCCGGTTGACGCAATACCCGATATAGGCGAGAATCAGCAGATAGTTGCTACCGAATGGATGGGGCGGTCACCGAAGGATATCCAGGACCAGATAAGTTATCCGCTGACAACTGCCCTCCTTGGCATCCCCGGTGTGCAGACAATCAGGACTACATCCATGTTCGGAATGTCATTCATCTACATTATATTCAAAGATAACATTGAGTTCTACTGGAGCAGGTCAAGGATCCTCGAAAAGCTTAATTCACTGCCTCCGGGAACATTGCCTGCAGGTGTGCAACCAACTCTTGGTCCTGATGCAACCGCCCTGGGTCAGATATTCTGGTATACCCTTGAAGGACGCGACCCGAAAACCGGAAAGCCTAACGGAGGCTGGGATCCGTCGGAGCTCAAAACGATCCAGGATTTTTATGTTAAATACAGCCTCTCAGCCGCAGAAGGAGTTTCCGAAGTAGCATCTGCAGGCGGCTTTACCAAAGAATACCAGGTTGATCTTGACCCTAATGCCCTTAAGGCTTACAATGTATCCGTCATGGATGTTATGAATGCTGTCAAAAACAGCAACCTTGATATCGGTGCGGAGACAATTGAACTTAACAATGTAGAGTATATCATTCGCGGACTGGGTTATGTCACGAGCCTTAATGATCTTGAATTATCTGTCGTTGCGGTCCGGAACAATGTTCCTGTACGAATAAAGGATGTGGCACATGTATCCTTTGGTCCTGCCCCGCGCCGCGGAGGCCTCGATAAATCAGGTTCGGAAGCCGTCGGAGCCGTTGTGGTTGCCAGGTATGGCTCAAACCCGATGGAGGTTATTAATAATGTCAAAGATAAAATAAAGGAAATTGAAGCCGGATTGCCTCAGAAAACCCTGCCCGACGGGTCCGTTTCAAAGGTTACCATAGTACCGTTTTATGACAGGACAGGCCTCATTAAGGAAACAATCGGAACCCTTCAGTCTGCACTTTCACACGAAATCCTCATAGCCATAATTGTGATCATTGTCCTGGTGATCAACCTCAGGGCTTCGCTCATCGTCGCCGGGTTATTACCGTTAGGCGTTTTAATAACTTTTATCCTGATGCGCTTTTTCGGCATTGATGCCAATATCGTGGCTTTGTCAGGAATCGCCATAGCTATCGGTGTAATGGTTGATATCGGAATAGTTGATGTGGAGAATATTCTCCGGCATCTCGAAATGCCTGCGAATAAGGGAATACGCGGCAAGAAACTGATGCAGGTGATTTACGATGCAACAACGGAGGTCAGGGCTGCCGTTGTGACATCCATTGCAACAACAATAGTAAGTTTTCTTCCCGTCTTCGCAATGCAGGCACAGGAGGGGAAAATGTTCCACCCGCTTGCCTGGACAAAGACCTTTGCCCTAATTGCGGCATTCCTCCTGGGAATAGTTGTACTGCCAACCCTCGTACATATTTTCTTCAATATCCGTTTTGATGCCAGGAAAATTAAAAAGATATGGAACAGCGTTCTGATCATTGCCGGTATAGTTTTCGCAATTGTCTGGCACACATGGCCGGCTCTTGCCCTGACTGCCATTGGGATAAATAACCTTCTTGATTACAGGTGGCCTGAAAAACGAAGGGAATTCACGAACTATATTAACATTGCCATTACCGTACTGGTTGCAACATGGTACCTGTCTGTTGAATGGCTGCCTCTTGGAGCGCATAACAGCCGGGTTGTCAACTTTCTATTCGTAGCCGGAATTGTAGCGGTAATACTGCTTGCCCTGATGTCACTGGTCCGTTATTATGAAAAGATCCTCCGTTGGGCATTGCTCAATAAATGGAAGTTCCTGATGATCCCTGCTTTTACACTGTTTTTTGGCCTTTTAGTATGGCAGGGTGTAGATAAAATATTTGGTTTTATTGCTTCAGGGGCCGAGAAAGCCGGATGGAAAAGTTTCCGGCAGACATCAGCCTGGCAGGGTGCGGTAAGGGTATTTCCGGGTACCGGCAAGGAATTCATGCCTTCACTTTCTGAGGGATCATATCTTCTGATGCCGACAAGCATGCCGCATACCGGAATTGAGATGAACCTGAAATACATCGAGACACTTGATAAACGACTGTCAGCCATACCTGAGGTAGAGGTAGCTGTAGGGAAATGGGGACGGGTAAACTCAGCGCTCGATCCTGCACCGGTACAGATGTTCGAAAATACAGTCAACTACCGTTCCGAATATATTCTGGATGAGAACGGTCACCGCAGGCAGTTCAGGGTTGACAGGGACGGCAGCTACATACTGAGTGACGGCACGAAATACAATCCTCAGAAAGAAGCATTCAGGGTCATTCCGGCCGATAGCCTCATTCCGGATAAAAAGGGAGAGTATTTCAGGCAGTGGCGGCCACAGATCAGAAAACCCCTTGATATATGGAATGAGATCGTCAAGGTGACGGATATACCTGGTCTGACCTCTGCTCCCAAACTGCAGCCCATTGAGACCCGTCTTGTCATGCTTTCAACTGGCATGCGGGCTCCAATGGGCCTGAAAGTTTACGGTCCCGATCTTGATAAAATTGAAGAAGCAGGAATGAAACTCGAGAAGGCGCTGAAAGAGGTGCCATCAGTTAAAGCATCAGCAGTGTTCTACGATCGTGCCGTCGGCGCACCCTATCTTGAGATAAAACTTAACCGCGAAGAAATGGCCCGTTATGGGATGACGGTCAGTGAGGTTCAGGAAATTCTACAGGTTGCAGTCGGAGGAATGACACTCTCAACTTCGGTGGAAGGCAGGGAACGCTTCCCGCTGAGGGTAAGGTACGCACGTGAACTGCGTGATAACCCCGAAGATTTAAAGCGCATCCTCGTTCCTGCAATGAATGGAGCCCAGATACCTCTCGGAGAAATAGCAGATATTGAATATACCCGTGGCGCCCAGATGATCAGGAGTGAAAATACATTCCTTGTCGGGTATGTCATCTTTGATAAGCTGGAAGGAAAAGCCGAGGTGGATGTGGTGGAAGAAGCCACGGAGATATTGAAGGGCAAAATTGACTCAGGAGAATTAACTCTTCCTGCAGGAGTGACTTACAAATTTGCCGGGAACTATGAAAATCAGATAAGGGCAACCAAGAGACTGGCTATCGTAATTCCTTTAAGCCTGATGATTATTTTCCTTTTATTGTTTTTCCAGTTCCGCACCGTCACAGCGTCATTCATTCATTTCTCAGGTGTTTTTGTAGCTTTTTCGGGCGGTTTCCTGATGCTGTGGCTGTACGGGCAGGACTGGTTCATGAACTTCCCGGTCGCGGGAATAAATCTTCGTGACATGTTCCAGATGCATACAATTAACCTGAGCGTTGCGGTCTGGGTCGGTTTCATTGCCCTGTTCGGCATTGCCACAAACGACGGAGTGATTATGGGCACATATATTCACCAGGTTTTTGAAGATAAAAAGCCTGATAACGTCCATGATGTCCGTGAAGCTGTGGTAATGGCCGGGAAAAAACGTGTTCGTCCCGCAATGATGACCACTGCGGTAGCTGTAATTGCACTGCTTCCAGTGCTTTCATCTACCGGCAAAGGAGCCGATATAATGGTTCCAATGGCAATCCCGATGTTCGGAGGAATGATAATCCAGGTAATGACAATTTTCGTCGTACCCCTGTTTCAGGCTATGTGGAGGGAAAGAGCTGTAAGCCATAAACATATTTTGGCTGAACAAGCTATTGATAATCAACCGGAAAATAAAAATGAAAACATATAAAAAAATACTGCTCACAGTAATTGTCTCGGGCAGCTGGCTTGTGAGTCAGGGCCAGCAGTATCCTGATTCGCTTCTTCAGTATCTTGAGATGTCTGCTAAAAACAATCCTGCCGTATTGCAGAAATTCACTGAGTACCAGATAGCCCTGCAAAAGATACCGCAAGTCGGGAGTCTGTCAGATCCTGAGTTAAGTATTGGCGTGTTTCTGAAGCCGATGGAGCTTGTCAGCGGGAACCAGGTTGCTGACATCAGGCTTATGCAGATGTTTCCCTGGTTTGGTGTTCTCAAGAATGCCAAAGATGAAATGAGTCTGATGGCAAATGCAAAATTTGAACTTTTCCGCGACGCAAAACTTCAGGTCTTTTATGATGTTCAGAAGACCTGGTACGAACTGTACAAGATCAGGAAGGACATAAGTATCTCAGAAAAAAATATTGAGATTCTGAAAACGATCGAACGTCTTGCACTTGTGAGATTCAAGTCGGGCCCAGTGGGTGGAGCGGGTGCCACATCAACGGGTGCCGGGATGCCATCAGGTTCCTCCACGGCAGCCAATTCTGGCGACCAGTCAGGTATGCAGTCAATGGGAAGCGGTCAGGGTAGCACCGGTACAGTAAAAACAAATCAACCTGTGTCAACCATGCAGGCCGCTCCGATGGTTTCCTCTACAGGTGTATCGGGACTTGCAGACCTGTACAGGATACAGATGGAAGCCGGTGAACTTGAGAACAGCGTAGCCCTGCTGAAAAACCAGGAACAAAGCGCGACCGCCCTGTTTAACGGTTATCTCAACAGGCTGCCTGATTCACCGGTCTTTACAGACGAAGTCCTCTCCGCTGATTCACTTGGTTTATCACTTATTGCAGTGTCAGACAGTATGCTTGCCAGAAACCCCATGCTCACCATGCTTGAATTTGAAAATCAGTCGATTGATGCGCGCAAGAAAATGGTAACCTCGATGGGGTATCCAATGGTTGGTTTGGGCGTGAATTATTCAGTAATAAACAGGAACATGATGTCCGAATCTGCCATGAATGGAAAGGACATGATAATGCCTATGGTTTCTGTCACATTGCCGGTCTACCGGAAAAAATACAATGCAATGAAAAATGAGGCTGAACTATTGAAAACGGCTACATCTCAAAATTACGAGGCATCGGTCAATGCCTTACAGACTGAATACTACAATGCTGTGCAGATGTTCCGTGATGCCGGGCGCAGAATGGAACTATATAAAAATCAGTTCCAGCTGGCTTCACAGTCTTTCGAAATCATGTTAAAAAGCTTCTCGGCATCTTCATCCGGACTCACCGACGTTCTGCGTGTTCGCCAGCAGATGCTCGACTATGAACTCAGGCAGGTCGAAGCTGTTGCTGACTACAATACAGCCATTGCGTGGCTTAACCGGTTAATGGCAAATTCACAAATACAATAAGTTCGACGTACAATGAAAAAGCTCAGGGAGTTTAAGATAATTTCAAATAAATATTTGAAATACAGCCTGTTACTGATACTTGGTATCTTTTTAGGCTGGTTATTCTTTCATCCGTCGCCAAAAAACGGAGAGAACCATGATCACTCTTCAGAAGTTGTTCAGGGCACAATCTGGACCTGCTCAATGCACCCGCAGATACGCCTGGAGGAACCAGGCAAGTGCCCGATCTGCGGAATGGACCTGATCCCTCTTGTGCAGAACAATTCCGTGGCAATCGATCCCGATGCCATACATCTTACCGCTGAAGCAGCCCAGCTGGCCAATGTGCTTACCACTGTGGTTTCGAGAGAAAAGCCGGTAAAGGAAATCAGGCTTTACGGTAAGGTACAGGCTGATGAAAGGTTGTTGCAGAGCCAGGTGGCGCATGTACCGGGCAGGATAGAAAGACTGGCGGTAAACTTCACAGGTGAATCTGTGGTAAAAGGACAGGTGCTGGCTCAGGTCTATTCTCCCGAACTGGTAACAGCACAGCAGGAGCTGCTGGAAGCGGCCAGTACCAAAGATGTACAGCCGGCAATTTACGAAGCAGCCAGAGAAAAACTTCACCAATGGAAGCTCACTGAAAGTCAGATCACAGCCATTGAGACATCGGGATCTGTTCAGAATACCGTTGATATCAGATCAAATTCAGGCGGCATAGTTACTTCAAGGCGTGTAAACACCGGCGATTATGTCTCACAGGGCACGGTTTTATTCGATATTGCCGATCTCTCAAGAGTGTGGGTCATGTTCGATGCCTATGAAAGTGACCTGCAGTTCATTCGAAAAGGAGAAAAAATCTCATTCACTCTTCAGTCGTTGCCCGGTGAGAATTTTTCGGCCAGTATAGTT
>Ga0209575_10001162_pt1 | contig 11336 bp, 9 predicted proteins | sample Medcelwee11metaG_FD_187172 | JGI IMG/M metagenome (GOLD analysis project Ga0209575, IMG submission 187172) | Freshwater pond sediment microbial communities from the University of Edinburgh, under environmental carbon perturbations - Medium... | ecosystem: Environmental > Aquatic > Freshwater >...
GTGACCGATCCTTTGTCGTCAGGATGTACACGGTTGGTCAGAAGAATGATGGCAATTTGATTGTCGGGGTCAATGACGATGGAAGTGCCCGTGTAACCTGTGTGTCCATAGGTGTTCGGACCTAACAAATTTCCCTTGCATGAGGAATATTTGGAAGATATGTCCCAGCCGGGTGTTCGCCCGAAGCAGTTGAACTCTTGCGGAACGGTGGTCATGGTCTTTACGGTAAGCGGACTAAGGATTTGTTTTCCTTTGAAATTACCGTTGTTTATCAGCGCCATCGAGAAAATTGCCAAATCCTTTGCGTCGGAAAACAATCCTGCATTACCTGAGATGCCTTTTTTTAATTCACGAGCTATGGGGTCGTGGACTGTTCCCAATAAAATTTTATTATCAGCTTGTTTTGATGTTGGAGCTATTTGTTTAAGTTCCTTCTCTGAGGGACAATAATCTGTATTCTTCATTCCCAGCTCATCAAAAATATTTGCTTTTGCAAAATCACGCAGGTTCTGTCCGCTCACTTTTTCCACAATTTCCTGTAGAATGATAAAATTCAGGCAGCTATACAGAAATTCTTTTCCTGGTTCAGATTTTCTTATAACACTTGCGATGTGTTGATTCAAAACATTAGGATTCTCTGTCTGGATTTTCTTTAAAGAATCAACCTTTACATATGATGGAAGTCCAGAGGTATGTGTCAGTAAGTGAATAATTTGGATGCTGTCATTGAAGCCCGGGATATAGAGTGAGACGGGATCGGTGAGGCGTATTTTACCTCTTTCTATCAGTAACATGATGGAGGGAGTCGTTGAAATAACTTTGGTAAGTGATGCCAGATCGAAAACGGTATTTGTTTTCATTTTGACAACTTCCGGATAGGTTTGTTTGTTTCCGTATGCTTTCAGATAAACGATTTTGTCACGATGTACTACTGCCAGCACAGCTCCCGGAATTTCCTTGTTTTTAATTGATTTTAAAATTGCTTCATCAACATGCAGCATTTGGTGATTGTCAATTTCAGTAATGACGGTTGCGTCAGGTTCAGAGGCTAATCCAAAACATTGAATGCCCAAAAGCACGGTTAGAAGAAAGAGTGTTCGTTTCATAATAGTCAGATAAAAGGTGAATATTAAATTGCAAATTTTGATATTTAATAGATCTTTTCCAGTTGTGACGATGGAAAGTAATGTGCCAGAATTTCCTGATAACTATAACCTTGTGTGCTCATGACTGCTGCGCCAATCTGACAAAGTCCGACCCCGTGTCCCCAACCTGCTCCTTTTAAAACAAATGATTCAGGTACTTTGTTCTCATTCGCAGGATTCATTTTTTTATCAACAACAAATGCCGAACTGTATAAATGTGATTTCGACAGCGCTTTGCGTATTTCCAACTCTTTTCCAATGATGATGGTGCTTTTGCTGCCGACGATTTTCAGTCGGATTAACCGTCCGGAAACGCCCCGTTCAACCGGAATCAGATCCAGTACATCACCTACCTCAATGCCAACTTTGCTGAGGAGCAGCTCTTTTATCTCATCTTGCGTAAGTGTAGTTTTCCAGCGATAGAAATCCGGAGTTTCCTGATCGTAATTATTCAGCATTTGCGATAAAACCGCTTTGTCGTGTGTGTTGCAAAAAGCCTCCGGATCAGTAAGTATCCATTTTTGCGCATTTTTCTCTTTGGTAAGGTCCATATCGTAACCTTCAGGGATAGATGGATTGTCAACCACTTTTACTAAATAAGGATGATGAATCGGTTCCCACGTATTTTCAAAAAGTTCGGTGACGCCACCACAGCATTTATAGAAACGGGCGTCACATACCTTCCCGTCATTGGTAAGTACTTCGCCTTTGGTCAGCTGAAGCGCTTCGTAAACCTGCTTCGACGAAACCATGGTAATGCCCTGATAGCGCTGACAATGATCGTCGGCACAAACATCGAAGCGGTCATGATCTTCGCGGTCGTACCAACGGATATAGCCCTCCTCGTTTTTGTGAAAAGTGGTATAGCCGGCGCTCTTAACTTCTTTCCCTTTTTCAAGCTGCGCCAACAGCCAGCTGCGCGAAATCACTGCATGAGCTTTCAGCAATTCCTGCGAAGACGTTGAACTCATTTCGGAAGAAATAACGCTCAGTAAATATTCTTCTAATGAAAGGATGTTGACCGCGGTAATTTTTCCTTTGTCGATATAGAGTTTTAATTTTCCTCTGAACCGTTGATTTTCGGCTCTTTCCCAATGGAATTGAACACCGATGATGACGTTGAATAATTCGAAATCGTCGGAATTTTCGTTGCCGGGCTCCAAAATAACAAAATCATGATAAGTTTTTTCCTCCTCATCAATTTTCAGTATGAAAGATGAATCACCGGTAACAGTCGCGATACCTGCACTGTTGCGACGTGTCATGCCTGTGTCGGTTTGAAGGAATGTACCGTTCAGTTTGAAATGAATGGATTCTGATGTTAGGATTCCAACTTCTATAGTAGGTGTTTTCATATATATATATTTATAATTTATTCTTTTTATGGGGCGTTGCCCCAAACCCCACTTCATTTTTTGGCTTGACCCAAAAAACGAAGCAAAAAAGGTCAAGACTGCGCCCGCTTTACTCGGAAAATTTACGTTCGACAGGCTCAAATCGTCCAAACTCCTCCCTTCGGTCGTCAAACAAGGACGATTTTTAATCGCCTGTCTCTCTTATTTTCCGGCTCACCGGACGAGGTCGCGCGTCAGCGAGCCGAAGTGGAATTATTAAGTATTCAATCTGATATTATTAATACTTAATTACCTTGTTTATTGTTTTGTGAGATTGTAATGCTTGATTTTCCGAGATAATATGCCTTTGCTTTTATTTGTTTTGCATCACAGGCAACTGGTGCGCTCCATTTTGGCGATTGCTTTGTTGGTTCGCTTCCGTCAGTTGTGTACCGAATTTCGGCCTCAGGAATGGTGGCGTTGGCGTACAAAATACCTTCTTTTATGATGATGCCCGGAGGTGCTATCCGGAAATTTGCTCCTTTTTTTGCCAGACGGGGCAGCTCGCGGGAAGCAATTTGCGCATTGTATTTGCGTTTTGCCGCATCGTACTGACTGTCGTCGGTTGCAAGCGACCAGGCAGGCTGCATGTTCCATGCCCTTTCAATCAACCCGAACATTTTAGGAAACAAATAATACTCAATCTGTTCAAAACTTCTGATGGATTCAGTCCACACCTGACCTTGCAGTCCTTTTATTTGTTCCCGCGCTTCTTGTTGTAGCTGAACTTTGTTTTTGTTTGCGGTGAAGATATTTACCGGTTCACCAAACTTGTTTTTTCTCACCGATTTGTAAATGTCGAACGGAAGCATATCGAATGAGTTATATTCATTCACATACCCACCCCAATTTAATCCATTCTCCTGCTGATGGTTGCAGTAAGTCAAATCGAAATAAAAATTGGAAACATTACACAGGATAACCGGATAGCCGGCATTGGCTAATTTGTAGGTTACTTCGTCGCCATTCCAATCGGGAACGGTGTTCCAGGTGTAACTCAGGATGTTGCTATCTCTGAAACGCTCGTTGGCAGTATCGTCCGGCTTCATGGCAACTTCTTCCCAGCCCGCCGGTTGTATGTTGCGCTTTGCCAGCATGGGTATCACCTGTTCCAAAAAGTAATCTTTCAGTTCCCGGATTTCTGTCATGCCTTTTTCCTGCATAAACTTTCGGCAGACATCTGAACCTTCCCAGGCGCCATGTGGCACTTCATCGCCTCCGATATGGAACACACGCAGCTCCAAGCCGGCGTCACGGTACATCTTGTCTATCTCGTCGATGACTTTCTCAATGAACCTGTAAGTTGATGGCATGGCCACATTCACTACATTGTCGGTATAATGTTGCGCTGAAACGTATTTGGACGTATCGGCAAAATCAATCAAAAGATATTCTTCGGCTTTAATTTTATCGGTAGCGATGTGTTTTTTATAGCGCACATTCATGGCTTTGATAGCAGCCCGCGAATGTCCCGGAATATCCACTTCGGGAATTACTTTGATGTGGTGTTTTGTGGCGTATTTCAGGATGTCGATAAAATCGTTGCGGGTGAAATAGCCGTTCGCCAGACTGGTGGTGTCGGATGCATCCCATCCCCATCCGTAAGTTGGATATAAACAGGTTGATTCGTCAGTAGTATGACCTCTGCGGGAGGCCACATCAGTGAGTTCTTCCAATCCGGGAATCTCAATTCGCCAGGCCTCATCATCGGTCAAATGCATATGCAACACATTCATTTTGTAAGCCGACAGATAATCAATTAATTTAAGCACATTTTGTTTTTTTGTGAAATTGCGGGAAACATCCAGCATGATGCCCCGATAGTCAGTTTCGGGATAGTCGGCTATTTGCATATTAGCAAATTCCACAGGGAAACTACTTGCATTTCCCAATAAATTTGTCAAAGTCTGGCAAGCGTTAAAGACCCCATGAGCTGTTTTTCCGGAAAGGATAAAACGATTGTTCTGCACACTTATTTCATAATATTCTTCCGGAAATTCTCCCGCTAATTGTTTCAATTCTATAAGCGTAGAGCCATTGTCGGATACTGTGCAACCGAAATCGGAAGTCAGTACCTTCGTTAATAATCCTGCTTCATTTCCGAAATTTGCATCCCATTTCAACTTTACACCGGAAGAAAAATTTGATTTTCCTGTTCTTTTGTCTATCTGTTTGATAGTGGGGAAGATATCGGTTGTTTCCGTTTTTACAGTTTGATTGAAGAAGGCATTTTGTTCGTAAACATAGGCTCCGTCGGAATAAGGAAAATCTTTTCCGGGACGTTTATACTGGTATTCATGAATGAAAGGCAGTACTTCAAGCGGAATATTTTGTGGTTTTTTTTCATTCCCGTTTTTATCCTTGAACACGATGTAAGCGCCTTCTGGTCCGCGAACTTCCCGTACGATACTTCCTTTGTGGCGACAGGTAAAAGTGAGTGTTTCGCCCGGAGCCAGGGGCTTGAAATGTTCCGTTGGAGTAATTTTGTTGTAACTCGACGAGATGCGTTCTATCTTCAATGGTGCATTTTCCTGAGCAACAGGCGCCACCGACATTTGGGTGTAATAAATCGTCCAGTCGTTACCGAGGGTTTGCTTCCCTGTGTTTTTGATGTAGAAAGTGTTTTCAAGTATACCAGGTTCTATCCCGTTTTTACCCATTTCCCAGATGATGGAAGCCGGAGGAGCGATTGTTTTTTGTCCTGCGTAAGAAAACAGGAAACTTAAAGATAAAATTGTGGTGAAAATTGTGTGTTTCATGAGAGGTTATTTTTTTTAATTCCTATTCCCGGTAAATCGGTCAGCGTCAACTTGCCATTGACGATAGTGGTACCTGTGTATAAATCATTTTTTATTAATAGATTACCGTCTAAATCAGCCCAATCGACTGCAGGTGACAATTGCGATGCAGCGGAGATGGCACACGAAGTTTCGGTCATACAGCCAATCATTACTTTCATGCCGGCAGCACGGGCTACATTCAGTATTTTCCAGGCTTCACGCATGCCGGTGCATTTCATCAATTTAATATTGATACCGCTGAAAGCTCCTTTCAACCGTTCAAGGTCGGTCAGGCGTTGAAATGATTCATCAGCAAAAATTGGCAGCGGACTGCGTTCTGTCAGCCATGCTATATCGTCGAGTTGGTGTTTCGACATGGGCTGTTCCACCAGCACTACTCCGCGCTCCTGCAACCAGTAAATCATGTCTAATGCCAGGTGTTTGTCCGTCCAGCCCTGATTGATATCTACTGCAATCGGTTTGTCGCTCGCCGAACGAATGGTTTCAATCATTTCCTTGTCGGTGTTGCGGCCCAGCTTCACTTTCAGGATGTTGTAGAGCGAAGCCGACTCCAGTGTTTTTTGTTTCACAATATCTAAAGCGTCAATGCCTATGGTGAAACTTGTGGAAGGGGCTTTTGATTTGTCCAATCCCCATATCTTATGCCATGGCTGTTCCATCATTTTTCCGAGCAAATCATGCAGGGCAATGTCAACCGAAGCTTTTGCCGCCGTGTTGTTTTCAGCAATTTTATCCACATAGCCCAAAATGTCTTCCAACTGAAATGGATCGGAAAATTGTTCCAGATTTACTTTTTTAAGAAATTCGACGACCGAAGCCTGCGTTTCGCCCAAATAGGGTGGAAGAGAAGCCTCACCATAACCAACGATTCCGTCGTATTCAATTTCAGTTAGCACGACCGGCGTTGTTGTGCGCGAAGAATTGGCAATGGTAAACACATGACGAAGTTGCAAATCGTAGGGACGAAACGAAAGTTTGAGTTTGCCTTTAGGGCTTACATTCTTAATCATGTTTTTGTTTTGAGCAAGCAACCCGGTTTGCATCGAAGCTGCTACTGCGGTCAATGCTGCGGTTTTTAAAAATTTTCGGCGTTGCATATTAATTTTTTATTTATCAATCATGTAATAGTCGGTCATGCTTTTAATTCCTTTGGTACCAACAGCACCTGCAATGCGTGTAGCACGGATAAATTCGCGTGAATTTAACGCATCATAAATAGGACTTTCGGGGTTCAAACTACCTGACTTAACATATCCGTTGGCATGAATAAATTCCTGGTCACCAACATAAATAGCCACGTGTCTAATTTGTTCTTCTTTGTCCTTTGTCGCTTTTTTTCCAAAAAACATCAAATCTCCCGCTTGCAAATTGTCGTACCCCTTGCTGATATCTACTTGTATACCGGCTGTTGCCTGTTCTGATGCATCGCGAAGCAAAATAATGCCATGTCGTAACAATACTGTTTTGGTAAATCCACTGCAATCCATGCTTTTAACTGGAGTTCCACCCCACAGGTAGGGAATGCCTTTCAACGAAAGGGCCGTTTTTACAATGCTATCAGCATTTACTTCACGGGTTGATAACCAATAGTCGAAAAAGTCGGCCTGACTTTTCAGTACGTATGCATTGCGTCCATCAGGATAAGCAACTTTATAGAAATTTCCGGCATCTTCCACCCAATTCAACATACATCCAAAAACCAAATCAGAAGCACGTTGTTGCTGAGTATCCGGAAATTCATAAGCAAATCCGAAATCGTCGGTAAAAATAATCTTTTTTTTATTTTTAAAATGTTCAAATACGACTGTATCCATTTTTACAAAAACATTTTCGGGTATCCAGGCAAGATATCCTTCAGTGGTTTTTACCTGATACCAGTTGCGGTCATGTTGTAAAACCCGGATGGGTGCGCCCAGCAGAATCTGTGTAGCCATCTCTGCACGATAACCCGGTTCGGTATATAAATTCGCAACAGATACATTGATAATCCCCGACATGTTTTCAATCAATTCGGGATGTTTTGTCTCCCTGCTACAAGCTGAAACGAGAAGTATAACTGCAGCAGAAAAGAGTATTGTCTTTTTTCGCAGGACGCTTTCGGTAAAGATTTTATTTTTCATATTCAAAAAAAATGTACTTTTGCATATTATTTCAAAAACCCATGGACGACATCTTTTCAAAAATAGGAACGATACAGACCTTAAGTCAGAAAATTGAACGCAGGATTGAAGAAGCGATTCAACAGCGAAAGTTGCGTCCGGGCGATAAACTACCATCGGAAAAAGAATTGTGCGCTTCGTTTTCGGTCAGCCGTACCGCCCTTCGTGAAGCCCTGAGGCGATTGAGTGCCAGAGGTCTGATCGAAATAAAAAAAGGCAGTGGCATGTACGTTTCTGAAATCCATATTGAAGATGCCATTAAATCATTGAATTTGTATTACGATCTCAAATTTGATACGAATCTGATTGCTCAAATGATTGAAATGCGACTTCTTTTCGAACCTCAGATTGCCAGATTGGCAGCTCGTAACCGCAAAGAAGAAGATTTGATTGTCCTGCAAAAAAATATCAACGAACTGGAAGCCTGTAATCCCGATAACACCCAAAAGGAAGCCGACCTGATCAATCTTTTTCACACAAATATAACAAAGACCAGCGGTAATCCAATGATAATGGTGAGTATGGAGCCGATTTTCTCACTACTGCCACGCATGCGAAATTTTATGTACGCCAATATCGATGGGGAAAAGGAGTTTACTTTGGATGCCCACAAAAAGATTTATGCTGCCATCAAAGATAAAAACGAAAAACTGGCCCATGATGAAATGCGTACTTTGTTAAGGCGCAACCACGAAATCTACGACCGGTACTTTAAAAATCTGCTGGGAAACGTTTAATAGTTGAAAGTGGAGAGTTGAGAGTTGAAAGTTGAAATACAAACGTAAAATAGTAAATTATTTTATACAAATTCTCAACTTTCAACTCTCAACTCTCCACTTTCAACTATTTCTGCGTGTCCAACACCTTTTTTACCGATCCAAATTTCAACAGCAACTCTCTTGCTTCCTCTTTCGGAAGACCGAGTTCTTCTACAATCATGCGTGTTCCGCGTTCTACTAACTTCTTGTTTGTCAGCTGCATGTTGACCATTTTGTTTCCTTTCACGCGCCCCATCTTTATCATGAGGGTAGTAGAAATCATGTTCAGAATCAATTTCTGAGCGGTACCGGCTTTTAAACGGGTGCTACCGGTTACGAACTCCGGACCAACAACAGCTTCAATGGGATGTTCCGAAGCTTTGGCCAGTCCTGAACCCGGATTGCAGGTGATGCACCCGGTCAGCAAACCTTCTTCCCTGGCTTTTTGTATGCCGCCGATTACATAAGGTGTTGTACCCGATGCTGCAATACCAATCACCGTATCTAATTTGTTGATCTGAAATGCTTCCATGTCTTTCCATGCTTGTACGGTGTTGTCCTCGGCTGCTTCAACAGCACTTCTCAAAGCCTTATCTCCTCCGGCAATCAATCCAATGATGATGCCGGGAGAAACTCCGAATGTAGGAGGGATTTCCGAAGCATCAAGTACGCCCAGACGACCACTGGTACCTGCACCGATATAAAAAACGCGACCTCCGAGTGGCATTCGTTCTAAAATTTTGTCGACAAGAATTTCTATCTGAGGAATAACCTTCTGAATAGCTACATGTATTTTGGCATCTTCCTGATTGATGCCGGTTAAAAGTTCAGTTACCGACATCTTGTCCAAATGCGGGAAATGGGAGGGTGATTCTGTTATGTTTTCCATGATTTTTTTATTTTCAGCTTTAGATAAAGTTGTCATACAACTTTTGTTTTACGGATTAAATGAATGGATTTTTACGTCACAAAAATAACATTTAGTTACGTATTATCCAACTAAAACGCTGAAAAACTGATTAAAAATATTATTTATCAGGATGTGGTAATGTGGTATGACAGATTATTTGACGATCAAAGAAAAATTACTATTTTTGTCGACAGGTATTCATTAAAAATTGACCTTTTATTCAATTAAATGCCATGAAAAAAATCCATTTCATTTTCTGTTTATTCTTGTGTAATATTTTGCTCATGCAGGCACAGGAAACTTCGGTCGTGGTCGGAGCAGAACGAACCGATGCCTATTTGTCCCTTTTAAAAGGTAAAAGGGTAGCGCTTTTTTCCAATCATACAGGAATGGTTCGTGATCAACATATCCTGGATGTGTTGATAGAGAATAAGATAAATGTTACCGCGGTATTCTCTCCCGAACATGGTTTCCGTGGTGATGCAGGTGCCGGTGATCATGTGGCAAGTTCCATAGATCAAAAAACCGGTGTGCCAATTCTATCTCTTTATGATGGGGTTGCAGGCAAGCCCGCAAAGGAAAGTATGGGTAAGTTTGATGTTCTTGTTTTTGATATTCAGGATGTTGGTTTGCGGTTTTATACTTATTATATTTCGATGGTCAAACTAATGGATGCTTGTGCCGAAAACAGCAAGCTGATGTTGATTTTAGACCGACCAAATCCGAACGGACATTATGTGGATGGTCCCATTCTCGACATGAAATTCAAATCGGGCGTAGGTTGGTTGCCCATCCCTGTGGTTCACGGCATGACGCTCGGCGAACTCGCCATGATGGTCAATGGCGAAAAATGGCTGCCCGAAGGTCGTGTATGTCAGCTGAAAGTAATTCCTTGTCTAAATTATACCCATCAAACCTTGTATCGATTGCCGATTCCGCCATCACCCAATTTGCCCAACATGACGGCCATCTATCTCTATCCTTCAATTTGTTATTTTGAAGCAACACCCGTTAGTCTGGGACGCGGGACGAATTTACCCTTCCAGATTTACGGGCACCCGAATATGATTGGATATAATTATTCTTTCACACCCCGAAGTATGCCGTCAGCCATTAATCCGCCACAAAAAGACCGCCTGTGCTATGGGGTTAACCTCACCGCCCTTACTGATGAAGAAATTCTTAAAAAAGGAATTGATCTGACTTATCTGATTGATGTTTATCGAAATATGAACATGGATGACCACTTTTTTCGCTCATTTTTTGAGAAACTAATCGGTGTTGATTATGTGCGTAAGATGATTTTAGAAGGTAAAAGTGCCGACGAAATCAAAGCAATGTGGGCTGGCGATGTGGAAAAATTCAAAGTACAACGTAAACCTTATTTAATTTATAATTAAAAATTAAAAATTAAAAGATATGGCGAAGCATAACATTTTACAAGAAAAATCATTTGCATTTGCAGTTAGAATAGTCAAGCTGTACAAACATTTGCAAAATGAAAAGAAAGAATTTGTACTTTCAAAACAAGTTTTACGTAGTGGAACTTCTATCGGTGCAAATATTGAGGAAAGTATTGGAGGACAGTCAGATAAAGATTTTTTATCAAAGTTAAGCATTTCCTACAAAGAAGCCCGCGAAACAATTTATTGGATAAAATTACTTTTCGCAACCGATTATATCACTGAAGAACAGAAAATAAGTATTATAAATGATGCTGAAGAACTTTGTAAAATTCTTGCGAAAATCATTCTTACTATGAAACAAAAATCTAATCTCTAAACTCTTTTAATTTTTAATTCTTAATTTTTAATTGAAGATGACTCCAATACTTATACTATTAACTATAGTTACATATTTTGCCGTACTGTTCGGCATTTCCTATCTTTCTGGTCGCAAGGCCGATAATGCCGGTTTTTTCTCGGGCAATCGAAAATCGCCCTGGTATGTTGTGGCGTTTGCCACTATCGGTGCAGCCATTTCGGGTGTAACCTTTGTCTCCGTACCGGGAATGGTAGCGGCAAGCGGATTCTCCTATCTGCAAATGGTGCTGGGCTTTGCTGTTGGGCAGTTGATTATCGCCTTTGTGCTGATTCCGTTATTTTACCGGATGAATCTGGTTTCAATTTACGAATATCTGGAAAGCCGGTTCGGCATGTCGACCTACAA
>Ga0209575_10001163_pt1 | contig 11326 bp, 16 predicted proteins | sample Medcelwee11metaG_FD_187172 | JGI IMG/M metagenome (GOLD analysis project Ga0209575, IMG submission 187172) | Freshwater pond sediment microbial communities from the University of Edinburgh, under environmental carbon perturbations - Medium... | ecosystem: Environmental > Aquatic > Freshwater >...
GCGGAGAGCCAATCAAAGGCCCGTGTGAGCATCATCATTTATGGAAGAGGGTAGAGGATGATTTAATTGATCCCGAGAATATTGTTCGGGTTCACCCCTTTTGTCATCGTTTATATCATGATGCCCCCATTAAAAAACAACCGTGGAGAGAGGGGTTCCTTGAACGACTAAGAATAGCATACCCGAATCTGTATTACAAAGAACGAGAAAAGGAAAACAAATGAATAAATCAACGGGAAAAACTAGTATAAGCGTGGGGGACTACGATGTACTCGTGGAGTATGATGGTCATTGGGATAACGATGGCATAGGGAGGTATGAGTTCTGGGGTGCGATATGTTTCGACAAGGGGATGGATTACTTCGTTGTAGATGATATCAGACCCATCTTTACCGATGAGACAAAGGTGGAGATAGCACTTATTAAGCATTTAATAGAAGACAAATACGAAGAATATGCCGAGAAAATTGCAGAACGGGTTGAAGCCGATGTTCAAGAAGGGCCAGACGATAATTCTTGACGGGGCTGAATACGAAGTGATAGACTTCGGTGATATAGCATGGAACGGGCAGACCTACCATGACTGCTACGCCCTATGGGACACCGATGAGTACGGGAGAATAGAGAAGAGGCAGTACGTGGAGGAGAATGCTAAATGACGTACCAGGAGGTGATCTTTGAGCAGAAACTGACATACCTCAGAAGACTACTGAAGATATACGTTAGGTTTCTAAAGTACTACAGCGATGTAGAGGTGACGGCAAGGGAGACTACTATCGAGGTGCGTTACTGTAAGGCGAAGAATAATGGTTATACCTTTCAAGCTATAGAGTTCCCACGGGAGCACCTCGGCAAGAGGATTGCACATTATCGGGGAAAAGTAAAACAGATGTTTAAAACAAGACATAGCAACCCTAACTGGCGTTGATAGACAAGGATAAGATACGATCCATAGACCTCGCCACATTCTGCCAAGCCAAACTTGGGATGAAGGTAGTCCACGACATCGGGGGGAGGGTTTACTTCCTCTCTCCGTTTAGAGGGGAGAAGGAGGCATCGTTCACGGTCAGCAGACGGACGAATAGGTACAAGGATTGGGGGATGGACGTTACCGATACCAACTCGCACGGGGATATCATTAACCTTGTGATGGCGGTGGAGAACGTAGACTTCAAGACAGCATGCAAGCACCTCGAGGGAGACTTCTCTCGGGATGAGGCTCCTAAGTTTGAACCTCTGGAGGAGAAGTTAGAGTTGCCGGGTATAATCATCATGGAGGAGCGAACGATAGTGGATAAACCCTTGATAAGCTACATAGAGCATCGGGGGATAGATATAGACATCTGTAGGCTGTATTGCTCAGAGGTAGATGTTAGGTTCCCTTATAGCAAGAAAGACCCCGATGAGTTATACACGGTGATAGGCTTCAAGAACGATGCGGGGGGATATGAGGTAAGGAATAGTTGGATGAAGCGCAGCACCAGGCCCAAGACGATACGAACCGTCAAGGGAACCTTGACAGATGAGTGGGTGGTGTTTGAGGGGTTCTTTGACTACCTGAGTGCGTTGATGTACTTCGGGGTGGAGCAGATGACGATGACTGCCGTGGTGCTGAACACTACCGCGTTCCTCGGGAGTCTGTATCCCTTCATGGCGGAGAACAAGATGAATTGGATGTACCTTGATAGGGATACAACGGGGAAGAAGAAGATAGAGGAGATGAAAGCCTACGGCATCCCCTATACGGATTGTAGTGAGATATACGAAGGATATAAGGACTTTAACGATATGTGGGTGAATCATGGATAAGGTAGAAAGGTTTGTAAAGAGGTTAGCGAGGATAGACATAGACGTTAAGATAGCGGTTAATGCCCCGTGGATATACCTAACGCATATCAACGGGAAGAAGGTGAAGGAGACGTTCATGGGCAACCACGGCTTCACAATAGCGTTCTACCCGATAAGACATAATGAGCCATTGAGGTTCACGAACATAGGTGAGATATTTAAGTTGATACGGAGGTACATATGAGACGAATACATTACATACTAGGGAAAATATTGGGGCGTAGATACCGATTGCGTTATTGGCGTAGGCACGATGGTACTTGGCTATGGGGGATTGTATCTTTCTTAATAGAGAGACATAATATCGAGCCAACCGTTGCAAGTGGTTATGACTTTTCTTTTCTTAATGACATATTCAATAGCGATGAGAGAACCTAGGATAGTAGCAGTGATGCCCGTTAGTGGTCGGGAAGAACTATTCCCCTTGACCATAGAGAGACTATTTCAGCAGGAGGGTGTACGGATGAGCGTGGTGGCCATATGCGATACCCCACAAGAGTTCGTGTTAGCCCGTGGGGCGGGAGCAGTACCCATGCTGAGAATGGACAAGATGCCCCTTGGGGCGAAATGGCAGATGGGGGTGGAGTTCGCAAGCAATCAGTTGCCCGATGCGATAATGATTGTCGGGAGCGGTAATTGGTTCACCAATGGATGGGTAAAAACACTATACCCCTACCTTGATGAATACGATATAGTAGGGAGTGAAGCTATGTATGCCCTCCATCTCAGGGAGAAGGATAGGATAATGATCCATTGGGGAGGCTATCACACTAACTCACGCAAGGGGGACATGCTAGGTGCGGGGAGACTTGTAAGCAGAAGGATACTCGATAAGGCTGATTGGAAGATATACAATCCCAACCTTGAGCAAGGGTTGGACAGATCGATGACGAAGATGCTGAAGAGGTACGGGGCAAAGACATTAACCTTACCTCAAGGAGATGAGATGATCCTAAAGATTAGCAGTTACAAGTGGAAGAACATAAACAGCTTCGGGGTCTTATGGGGCAGTCCCAATGCGAGGAGAGTCGAGAGACCTGGGGAGATACTCAAATACTTTCCCGAAATAACGCAGCTTTTGGTATGATAGATCGTTCACTTTTATCAAAAATAGGGGTTAAGGCTTAATCTAAAGGAATTAATATGAAGATAACTGAAGTATATGTTAGCCCCCTCGAGTCTAAGGCTAAAAGATGGGAGGTGGACTATAATGGTAAGCAGTATGAATTTACGTTGACTAAGATGGATACCGCAGGGATGACTGTTGATGAGCGGCATAAAGCATCGGGTATATTGGTTGTAAGTGATGATAGTTTCTTTACACACCAACTGACAAACTTTAGTATTGCCGAGTCTGCTGAACCGGGGTTATTTGCCCTTGCGATATCAAGGTTTGAAGGGGCGTTAGAGAAAAGACTCCAAGAGAATGAGTGAACTTATTAGCGTGGTGGTCTGCTATCATAACGATGGTAACATTATCCTCGATAGCGTGGGTAGGCTACTTAATGTGCCGGGAGTGGAGATTTTAATAGTAGAAGATGGGGCCGAACCCGTCACCCCCCTGGTGGTAGTGCCTGACAACGTGAGGGTAATAAGGCTATCGAGGAACATAGGCGTAGGTGGGGCATTTGATCGCGGAGTGGCAGAAGCCAAGGGGGAGATTATCTTACTAATGGGAGCAGACGTAATGCAGCAAGGTGGATGGGAAAGCCACGTAAGAAGGTTGACTAATGAACATCCGAAAGGAATTATCGCAGCAGCATGTGTTGGGGTCACTCCTGATAATGGATACGAGTTTGTTAATACACCGAGGGCTGGTGCGGAGCTAAGGCTGAAGCAAGAGGCTAAGAGCCGAGACAAGTGGTTCGCTGAGAGGAACTATAACGACATTCTGGTTGGTGCGTGGCTTAATCCTCCCCCTACGCAAATAACGAAATGTACATGCCTAATGGGCGCATCGTACGCTGTTAGGCGGGAGTGGTATCAGCACATAGGGGGCTTTCGCGGGTTTCGCTTCTGGGGTGGGCTTGAGCCTATGATCTCGATTAAGAGTTATAGAGCGGGGGGGTATATTGCCACAGACCCATCGTGGGTTATTGGCCATGTATTTGGAGTAAATGGGGGATTACGTGATCCCACTAAGCGAAGAGCGGGGAGAATTAATTGGTATTATTACAATAAAATCATAATTGCATACACATGTTTACCCGAACTCTACAATGAGTTAAATACCTTTTTGGGTAATGCGTATGCCATAGGCGAAGCAAGACAATTGTTTAAGCAAAATAGGAAGGAGATAGATGCCATACGGTCTTATAACGAAGCTGTGTTTACGGAAAAAATAGACATTTTGGGGTTGTAGTATCTTTGCTTAATTACGGCACGAAGAAGGTGCTTAGTATAAACTTAAAAAAGAAGTAAAGATGCTGATGCAAGTCACAATTAAGTCGATCACTGGAAGGAAGCTCTCAGGAACAACCCAGAGTACGGTGGTAAATTCTGAAAATCTCTATGATTGGGAGACATATGGAAGCGATAGCCGTTTCAGATATGTAATGAGTCCTAATGATAGAAGGGATAAGGCACTACTCGTCACCATTGACGAGGCTATCTCCGCTAAACTCGCTGCTGCTAATACAGCGTGGGGGGATGTCATGGTGAAGTTGCCCGTAGAGACAGTTGTTGGGGGAACGACCACCGATAGGTACATCCCGGTAAAATCAATCACTTGGGCAGAGGCCGTGGACGGGCAGACCGACCATTGCTACGTCAAGTACAATGAAGGTGGATTCAAATTAGTTGAGGTCATGGTACCGTTCTCACTGAACGATATCGTCTATGTAGGTTCGACTGGTACTAGTTCTTCATAGTTTTTTTCTTTCATGTTTTGGTTTTGGGTTTGGGAGGGGCAGCAATGTCCCTCTTTTTTATGAACAAATATGGGTTAGACTATTGACTTAGGCCTTGTAATTCATTATCTTTGCATATCTTAAATGCATCCATGAATATATCCGTAGTAGTCACATACCATAATCGCAGAGAGCAGTTTCTCCGCACACTAAAATCCATAAGGTACTTCGGTAACCCCGAGATAATCGTAGTTGATGACGCGAGTGATGACGACCAAAGACTTGAGGATATCGCGGGAATAACCCTTATAAGGATAGCGAAAGAAGATAAGAAGTGGGTTAATACTTGTACGCCCAATAACATGGGTTTAGCCCGTGCCAAGGGGGATGTAATCATCATACAGAATGCCGAGTGTCTGCACACGGGGGATATCTTGTCCTACTGCAAGAAGTTAGAGAAGGGCGTGATGTTTAGCTTTGCCGCCTACTCCCTCGATTGGGATTTGCCGTATACTCCCGAAGCTACCGATGTGCGTAAGGTACGTGAGATGATATTGAGAGAACCCCCGAGGACGCATAACGGGCATCACGGGTGGTATAATCATACGATACACAGACCCGTAGGCTATCACTTCTGTAATGCCATGTTAAGGGGTGATGTAGAGAGAGTAGGGGGATTTGATGAGAGGTATGCCCCTGGATTAGCCTATGAAGACGATGAGTTCCTTACCCGAATAAAGAGAGCGGGTATCAAGGTGCAGATCATTGATGAGCCTTTCGTGGTGCATCAGAAGCATAAGAGGACTGACTACGGGGTGGGACACCGTAAGGAGTATTTGGCTAATAAGGCGTTGTTTGAGACGATGACCTCTAAAGGGACTTTTGTTAAGCCCCCGTCCAATAAGGTCTATGCCCCGTTTAACAACCCCGCTACGACAACTCATATTCCTCTGACAAGGGCGGTGCTGAAGATGTTCGAGCCGAAGTATATCTTGGAGTTGGGGATAGGGTGGCACTCTTCCTCTATATTCAATGCTTATAAGAAAGATCATCCCGATGTTAAGTATGTCGGGATAGAGAACGATAAGACATGGATGGCTGATGTCAAGACTCAGTGCCCCTTATTGGATTTTGTTTATCACGATATGGAGGATATAAGCATAGCCACCTTCTGGGACAAGCTATCGCAGTATCAAAGGGATTTGTTGTCGGAGTATTATGAGAAACTCCCTATCCCTGATGCGAGTCCCAAGTTGCTGTTCGTGGATAACTATGGGTCGTGTAGGGTGATAGCGTTTAACACGCTGAAGGATAAGTTCGACTTCATTATCATCCACGACTGCGAGTTGGCAGGGGCGTTCGCGTATAGCTACGACAGACTAAACACCTCCGGGTTTGATGCGTATTATCTGAAGAATAATCTGTCGTGGACGGTGCTATTTGTAAAGAAGGGAATAGATATCTCTGGTATCAGTGGGGTGATTGACCCTTATGTGACGGAGTTAATGGAGGAGCATCCCGAGATACAGAACATGAGGCTTGAAGCAAATTACCTATGAGGGTTTCGATAATCATATCTTTCAGGCAGTCCGATGACGACAGACGGGCCAATATCAAGGGGGTGTTGAGTTACCTATTGAGATTTGTCAATGATGATGTGGAGTTGATCCTCGTAGAGCAGGATAGCGAAAGCCGCCTTGAGTGGTTAAAGAAGATAGAGGGGATCGGGAAGATAAAGCATATCCTATTAAAGAACGGGGATGTGTTTAATAAGGGATGGGGATACAACGTAGGGGCGAAACTAAGCACGGGAGACTTTCTCTTATTTAGTGATGCCGACCTTTACGTCCGTCCCGAGAGTTACATGGGCCTATTGTCCTACTTCCCGCAGTACGATGTGACCAACCCGTACAACGAGATATTCTATCTTGACAAGGTGAACAGCGATAGGTTCGTGACTGAGGGGTATAATATGAATCTGATATGGAGACCTGGGGCTGCGCTATGTCGGGTAAAGGCAAGAGTGGTATCAGGAGGGATATTCACTATAAAGAGAGAGACGTTCTTCAGACTGAAGGGGTTTGATGAGACTTGCGTGGGGTTCGGATATGAGGATGATATCTTCGATGCCAAGATGCGTAAGATGGGGCTGAAGATAAAGGATGTCAACGATTACTGTGTCCATGTGTTTCATAAGAGCGTGAGAGAGGGAATGGATAAGAAGGATAAGTACTTTGGCTACTTCCAGCGTAACAAGGAGTTGTTCGAGCGATACGATAAGATGAGCCGTGCGGATATAGAGAAAAGGATTAACGATGTGCAGACCTGGGGTGAAGGACATTACGACCTTATTGCTCATTAACCCGTGGGCGGGAGAGGTCTTCCCGACACCGGCGATAGGCTATCTACAGGCGGCTGTCAAGGCTGCGCGTCCAGAGGTCAAGGTGACGGCTGCGGACATGAAGGTAGCCCTTCGGCTATTAGAGAATAATAACTATGATTTAGTGGGGGTAACGTATCACTCCTTCTCGGTGAAGTACGCACAGCAGATCAGAGCGGCGGTCAAGGGGAGATTGGTTTGCGGAGGTCATCACCCCAGTGCCCTCCCGCAGCAGATGCTAGATATCGGGTACGATCAGGTTGTTGTGGGCGAGGGCGAGAATGCCCTGATAGCGATTATAGACGGTGACACAAGGCCAATAATAAGCGGTTATATCAATCCGTTTGCCCTTATAGATGAATTACCCTTCCCTGACTACACGGGGCTATCGTGGAGCGGAGCGATGGGGATGCCCATTATCTCATCACGGGGGTGTACAAGCGTCTGCACCTTCTGCGCCTCTACGGCCTTTTGGGGACACAAGTGGAAGATGAGAAGCGCAGAGGATGTTCTTGCTGAGATCAGGGGGATGGGGCTAAAGAGGTTTATGTTCGAGGACGATAATTTCACGATCAATAAGAAGAGGGCATTGGCAATATGCGATGGCATCAAGGGTAAGGGATATAGTTGGCAGTGCAACTCCAGGGCTGAGACGTTGGTTGACGAGGAGTTATGCCGAGCGTTAAAGGACGCGGGGTGTGAGACGGTGTGGTGCGGCATAGAGAGTTTCTCTCAGAAGAGTCTGAATAGAAGTGGTAAGCGTACTACAGTGGAGAAGATGCTTGCGGGGATAGAGATGGCTGATAAGGTTGGGTTAGAGATCATGGCTCAGTTCATCGTAGGATTGCCCGATGACACCGAGGCTGATATTCAACTCACGGTGGAGAATATCAAAAAGAGTAAGATCAAGCGCAAGGGCGTACAAAAGATATGGATAGTGCCTAACACATTAGCTTATGATCGGGCTAAAGCCAAAGGCTTCGATGACGAGGTGTTTCTAAAGACAGGCGCCCCATATTACACCTACGAGCAAGATATGGCAACATTGGATAGATGGTATAAACTAATAAACGAAGCGTGAACTGCCCATACATTGACATGGACTGCACCGAGATAGACACCTCGGGCATGACGAAACTGACTGACTGCAACGACTGTGTGCATAGGTTTAGAATGTGGAACAAGAACATCCCCCAGAGACTATATCTCTTTTGGGATGGCTCCCCAATGTCATGGTTGCAGATGCTGACCGTAACCTCGTTCCATAAGTATAATCCTACGTGGACTATCTACGTGTACGAGCCTAATGTGACCTATCGTCAGTTAGCTAAGAATACTTATATCCCCTCTTATACAGGTAAGGATTGGTATGAGAAGTTAAGAGAGTTGGAGTATGTGAAGTTTGTTAGCTTCAATCTGTCGGAGTTCGGGATAAAACCCGATGCTCACGGGATTCAATGCTCTGATCAGTGGAGGGCAAGGATACTCTATAACAACGGGGGTATGTACTCTGACTTCGATGTGCTATGGCTAAAGCCTATGACAGAGTTTGTCAATATCGAGTGCAACGGCGATCCAAAGGACTTTGATATGCTCGTCAGCTTCTCGCAGTACACTAAAGGTTATCATAGCAACTCTAACCTTATAGCAGAGCAGGGGAGCAAACTGCTCAAGGATATTATCGAGCGGCAGAAAGAGGTTAAGCCTCCCTATGCACACCAAGCATACTATCTTGATATCATCAATAAGGCATATCCCACGCTTGAGAGTATCCGTGTTCTTTATCCGAGCGTACTAGCGGTGCAGTATAAGACCTTCTTCCCTTATGGGTTGCATGACCTAAAGCGTCTGTACTCGGCTACCGATCTGAGACCAATACAAGATAAAAGCGTGATGGCTGTCCACTGGTATAACGGTGCGGTAGAGAGTAAGCATTACCTTAATAAGGAGGACTACGGCAGACCATGCAGCATGACCACGATACTCAGGAACGAGGGATGGATGTAAGGGTTGGATTGGTCATTGTCGCTACGGGGAAGTATGACAGATTCCTTCAGCCGCTCATCAACAGTGCGGAGGAGTGGTTCTTCAAGGGGGAGAACTATGATGTCTATCTGTTCACCGATGCCCCCCATAGGCTATTGAGGTCTAGGAGGGCAACGGTCTTTATACAAGAGGTGCAGCATCATCCGTTCCCCTTCATCGCGATGGAGAGATACAAGTTCATCTCGGAGTATAGGTCAATGTTTCGGGCAGAGAACTTGTTCTACATTGACGTTGACATGAAGTTCGTTGGAGAGGTGGGGGCGGAGATACTGCCCGACCATAGAGGACTAGTTGCAACAAGGCATCCTGGTTTCTGGAAGTACGGGTGGGGAAGCCGCAAGACCCACTTCTTATCCACGGCCTTCGTCCCCGAACACAAGAGGATAAGCTATGTCTGCGGTGCGTTCGAGGGCGGTACGAGAGAGGCGTTTGTTGACGCGAGTCAAGAAATGTGGAAGAACATGCTGTTGGATACAGAGAAGGCTGCGGAGATAGGATGGCAGGCTAACTACGGAGTACTCGCGGACATGGCAGATGAGAGCCATTGGAACGCCTACATCAAGAAGCACCCCGCGAAGCTACTGACTCCGAGTTACTGCTACCCCGAGACATGGAATATCCCATTCGAGAAGAAGATACTTGCGTTGAAGAAGAACATGCGAGAAGTACGATGACCATCAAAACTACTGCGGGTATCGCCACGCTAAAGGAGCGTGAGGAGTCGTTCAAGCTGACGATAGCGAGCCTCTACCCGCAAGTGGATAGGATATACGCCGTGCTGAATAACTATGACGAGATACCAGAGTGGCTGTCGAAGATGCCGAAGGTGATAGCGATAACGGGAAAGAACAACCTTGCCGATAGTGCCAAGTTCCTGTTCGTGGATGTGGTTGATGGCTACTATTTTTCGTGTGATGATGATTTAGTCTATAGTTGGGATTACTGCTACAAGATGAGAGCAGCGGTGGATAAATACAGGTGTGTCTGCACCATGCACGGGAAGAGATTCCACAAGCGGGGAACAACAAACTTCCGCAAGGACTACCTGATACTCATGCAGTGCCTCGGTCATACCCCGTGCGATACTCTGCTGCACTTGGGCGGTGCGGGAGTGATGGCATTTCACACCAGAGACTTTCACCCGACCATAGGGGGATTCCTCAGACCACGAATGGCAGACCTATGGATCAGCAAACAAGCAGCAGAAGCGGGAGTTCCCATAATGGGAATATCACATCACAAGGGATATCTGAAGTATATCCCTCCCGAGAACCCGATATGGGATCAGGAGTGCGATGTTGAATTTCAGACGGGGGTGATAAACAAGTACTTAGCCATATTATAAAGAATACTTACCTTTGCTACGCATTTGCGTAGTGATGATAGATAAGATTAAAATAAAGATAAGTGCCTTCGGGCATCAGACCCTCGGGGGAAGGCTACGCAAATGCTCGAAGCCCTCGAGGGTCGCGCGTTAGTTGCCATAAAAGAATGTCTGTCCCCGCCTTGATGATGGAGGGGAGTCACGGATCAAACCTTCGGTTGAGATAGCCCGCTTGGATCAGGTAATTGAGCTTTTTCTTCACACCCTTCTTTTTCTCTCTTTTCTTTGTCGGTTTCTTTTCTCTCTTTTTCTGTTGTGGTTACGCCTACTCGCTGACGCAAGTAGCCGAAGGCAACACAAGTATACTTCTTCTGAGGAGGAAGGGTATAAGGTTTTTCTCTCTGAAGGAGTAAGGGGGCTATTCTCTGCTTCTCCGTACCTTTGCACCAAAGCAGAGAAATGATTACGGAGCAAATAGTAAGTAAATGCCTCTATGATCCCTTATCGGGAAACCTCAAAGAGGAGATGTTACCCAAGTTACCCCTTATCAAGCAGTACAAGGGAGGAAAAGGGAAGATACCGATCAATAGTATTCTGAAGTACGTCATTCTGATGTACGATGTGCAGAGTCCAATGCACAAAGAAACCAAGGAGTATTACGCCCGCAAACGAGCGTGTGCCATTGCCGCTGAGTTCCCAACGGGGAAGGATGGCAAGTGGCGGGATGATGTGGTTGCTATTCTGATCGGAGAGGATGAGTGGTTCAACGCCCTTGTCGTAAAGTACCTTGCTCTGTTGGCTCTGCCCGAATACACGCAGTTGATTGTCTACCTCGAACTCTTAGCGAGGAGAACCAGGAAGATATTCGATGGGGAGGAT
>Ga0209575_10001164_pt1 | contig 11314 bp, 8 predicted proteins | sample Medcelwee11metaG_FD_187172 | JGI IMG/M metagenome (GOLD analysis project Ga0209575, IMG submission 187172) | Freshwater pond sediment microbial communities from the University of Edinburgh, under environmental carbon perturbations - Medium... | ecosystem: Environmental > Aquatic > Freshwater >...
ACCGACTCAAGGACAAACGCAAGGCGGGCGTCATCCGCCAGAACCGTAAACCCGAGTGATCCAGGTGGGTCATTATTACTTCGGCAAATGAGGGCCAAAGTGGGTCAGTTTTCAGTCGGCGTTGACAGTGAGCCAAGACCTCGTGGCGTAGGGCTTCTCATCCATGGGAGGAATACGGCAAATGATCGGAGGCAAGGGTAGAAATTCCTCGTCCTGGCTGCTGTCGCTCCCCTTCGCGGCCTGATCTTCTTTCCTATCCATCATCATCGCCTGATTCTCCTTTTCGCCGGATACCGCGGCGCCCTGGGGCGCTGCTGGCCGGAAGTTAACACCGCTGCTCGCCGACGTGCGCAAGGAAACACCGTTAACCGCGATGGAAACACCCCCACGCGCGATGCAATAGCGTTGCACCGAAACGCAACACCCCCCATGCGCGTGCGAGCACATCGTCACCAGTGGTGACCAGAAGTCACCACCCCTACGCGCAGAAAGGCCGGAATTGCGGCCTTTGCCCGACCACCGAGAAAATCCCCCGCTTTGGGGGTATTTCGGGAGGCGGTCCCATCGCCGGTATCCAGACGCTGGTATCCAACGAGGTATCCACGGGAAAGCAGGTACGCAGCCACGGTACGCAAGCAGGTACGCACGCAAGAGGCAGTCCGAGGAGCGCGCCGGGGGACGCGCCTGGAGCGAGAACATGACCAAGCCTCATGTCCTTTGTCCTGGTTACCAGCGGCGGTTACCACGGTGGTTAACAGCCAAATGCCCGTTTTCCGTGGCGCTGATCGGGATGGGGCGATCCGCTGGTACGCAGGCCGGTACGCACCCGGTACGCACGGTTGGTGCGCACTCCGAGGTGCGCACTGCGAAGCGGGATTTCCTGCCCCCTCCTGAACGGTTGCACTTTTTGTGTAACCGTCGCCCTCCAGCTCGTCCTGTCCTCCTTCACGGAGCGAGTTCCGGTAGCTGGACAGGTTCTGAGTGTAGGGACAGCGCCACACTGTGGCCGGGTCGCCACCGTGTCGAAATCAACACACTGTGCCGGGAATGGCACTCTGCGCCGAAACAGACCAACAGGTCCGACTCGGACCAGCAGAGCCGAGACAGACCGATTGGTCTCACTGAGACCAAAACGTCTCACTCACCATCCAACCTGCGCCTGAGGCTGACCTGCTCAATTCGGGGCGGAAATCGGATTTGCTGACTCACACTGCCTGCGCGTGGGGCTGATGTAACCAGCAACTTTTCGCGGGTTCAGTACGGGCTCAGGCTTTTGTGCGCCTGGTGCTAATCCGGGAAAATCCCGTATTAAGAAACTGGCCAACCTTAGAAAACCTCATATTCTCGCAGCAGTACGCGCGCGTGCGAGGGACTGGATAGTTTTGGCTCCTCAATTCTGAGGGGCCACTCGCTCTACATACCCAGAAAGCCGGGAATGATCACCGGCTAGCCAGTGGTGGATGCAGATCCTGCTGGCCGATCACCGGAAGGCTGCCCCGATCCGAGACACTCCTGCCGAGTAGGTAGCCGGCCCGTTCTCCCTCGTTTCTGGACCAGCACGCGGACGCGAGGTACAGGCCGGCTCCTCGATTTTGAGGAGCGAGGCTGAGCCTTGTGGACCGATCACCATGCCGGACTTTCGTGGCCAGTACGCGCGCGAGGCACGCCCATGGTTACGCTGAAGGTTACTGGCAAGGTTACAGTGTAACGAGCAGTCGAGCGGCTGCCGCTGATCCTGCCGCCGGGCACTCCCTCGCAGCAAGGTAGTGACGACGATCACCAGCGCCAGCAGGGCGTCATCCCGGCAGGCAGGAAGGGGGTACTTTCGGTTTTAGGTATACGTTTAGGTATACGAGGCGTTGATGCCTGCCGATACTTCCGCGAAAAATAAGGCCTAAACGTGGTATATTCGAGTCCCGTCCAAGCACCATATACGTTCCTCCGCTTACTACCGAGTTCCCCCGAGTGAGACGGAAACCCCAGAGAAACCGGCCCTTGTAGCGGTTTTTCGTCCCTGAGTTCTCCTTCCTTTTATCTGGATTACCCCGCGTTTTCAGGGGGCGTTTAGGGATACGCCGGTTCGCTTTTTAAGCGTATCCCTATGGCACGCACTGTTACCCCTCTGATCGACTCGAAATGCGAGGCTGCCAAGCTTGGTCCAGTTCTCAGTCGACCCCACCGAGCACTTCGCCCACGGCGTCGAACAGGAGGTCGAGTTCCGCGCTGGAGCTGGTGAAGGTCGGTCCGAACTGCAGGGTGTCGCCGCCGAAGCGCACGTAGAAGCCCTTTCGCCAGAGGCGCATGGCCGCTTCGAAGGGGCGCACCGTGGTGTCGCCGTTGCGGGGGGCGAGCTGCAGGGCGCCGGCCAGGCCGCAGTTGCGGATGTCGAGGAGGTGTCGCGTACCGCGCAGGTCGTGCAGGGCGTTCTCGAAGTGCGGGGCGAGTTCCGCCGCCCGCTGCACCAGGCTTTCTCGCTCCAGAAGCTCCAGCGCGGCGAGGGCGGCGGCGCAGGCGACCGGGTGGGCGGAGTAGGTGTAGCCGTGGGCGAACTCGACCGCATGCTCGGGCAGTGCCTGCTGCATGAACGTGTCGTAGATCTCGCCGGTCGCCACCACTGCGCCCATGGGAATGGCACCGTTGGTGAGCTGCTTGGCGAGGTTCAGAATGTCCGGCACCACGCCGAAGCGCTCTGCGCCGAACAGCGCGCCGGTGCGGCCGAAGCCGGTGATGACTTCGTCGAAGATCAGCAGGATTTCGTGGCGGTCGCAGAGTTCGCGCAGCCGTTGCAGGTAGCCCGTGGGGGGAACCAGGACGCCGGCCGAGCCGGACATCGGCTCGACGATCACCGCGGCGATGTTCGAGGCGTCGTGCAGCTCGATCAGCTTGAGCAGTTCGTCGGCCAACGCCGGGCCGCCGTGCTGTGGCTGGCCGCGGCTGAAGGCGTTTTCTGCGAGCAGGGTGTGCGGCAGGTGGTCGACGTCCATCAGCGGGCCGAAGGCCTTGCGGTTGCCACCGATGCCGCCGAGGGCGGTGCCGGCGACGTTCACCCCGTGGTAGCCGCGAGCACGGCCGATCAGTTTGGTCTTGCTGGCCTTGCCCTTCAGGCGCCAGTAGGCGCGGGCCATCTTCACCGCGGTGTCGGCGCATTCCGAGCCGGAGTCGGTGAAAAATACGTGGTCGAGGCCGGCCGGGGTCAGGCTGGCGATCTTTTCCGCCAGGCGGAAGGACAGCGGGTGACCGAACTGGAAGCCCGGGGAGTAGTCGAGGGTGCCGAGCTGGCGCGCCACGGCCTCGGCGATCTCCCGGCGGCCGTGACCGGCGCCGCAGCACCAGAGGCCGGAGAGGCTGTCGAAGATCTGCCGCCCGGTGTCGTCGGTCAGGTAGTTGCCCTGCGCCGCGACGACCAGCCGGGGATCGCGCTGGAAGTTGCGGTTGGCGGTGAAAGGCATCCAGTGGGCGCGCAGGTCGAGCCCGGCGGCCAGGGGGGAGCGGATTTCCAGTGGCTGGTTCATGGGGCCTCGCAGGCAGGGAGCGGGTCTGATCCGAGTCTAACGTCTGGCGATCGCCAGGCCGAGCAAGCGCGATAGCGCCAGGGTGAAATACATCACGCCGATGAGTTTCTCGGACATCACCTCGGGGGCGGGGCATGGGTCCGAGCGGACGGCCCGGCGCTGGACGGTTGGGCAGCGCTGCTGCTGCCGGAGGCGGCGTCGGCGTCGCGGGCAAGATCGCGCCAACGGTTTTATCTGTTCCTGCGCGCCTGCGCGGCGTTGCCCTGTTCTTCCGTCGCTTGCGAAGTGCTGTCTGGCGCGCGATCATCGGGTGGATTCTCAGTCCCTCGAACCTTCGGCCCGTCTCCCGTCCCCATGGACTCTGCACGTAACCACCGCTCGCTGATCGCCTGGATGCTGTATTTCAGCGTCCTGTTGAGCACGTTGCACTGCAGCATCGGCCATGGGCAGTCGGCCGGGTTCTCGCTGGCCGGGGTGGGCGGTCTGTTCTGTTCTGCGATGGGGCATGCCGGACCGACGCTGGATGGCGACCTTGGCGATCCTGCTCCGGACGACGGTGCCCCGGCTTTCGTCAACTGCCCGCTCTGCAGCGTCCTCGCCCTCGTCGACCTGGCCCTGCTGTTTGTCCTGGGCACCTGGCTGCGCCCGCCGCGCCAGTGGTGCCGCTGCCTGGCGCCGTGCGGCAAGGCGCCGCCCCGTAAGCACTGGCCGCCGGCCAACCCCCGCGCTCCCTGATTTCCTCGCTGTGTCGCCGCCGTTCCGCTCCGGGCCTTTCCGGAGCAGAAGCGTGCGCGCCGACCTTTCCCGAGACTTCGGTGTGGTTCCGGCCTTGGCCGGCCCATGCCTGACATGGAACGAAGAATAATTTCAGGAGAACGGGGATGCGCCCTTCATCCATTCTGAGCCTGCTGGCGCTGAGCGCCGGCCTGGTAACGCCTGCTCTTGCCGAGCAAGTCGAGCTGGAAAACATGACCATCGACGGACGTCGCGAGGCGGACCCGACCGCGCCGACCCAGGCCGAGAAGCGCGCCGAGTTCGCGCGGATTCCCGGCGGCGCCACGCTGGTCGATAGCGAAACCTACAAGACCGGCCGCAGCAGCACCCTGCAGGACGCCCTGGGGATGGCCACCGGGGTGTTCGTCCAGCCGCGCTTCGGTTCCGAGGAGTCGCGTCTATCGATCCGCGGCTCCGGCCTGCAGCGCACCTTCCACGGCCGCGGCCTGCTGTTGATGCAGGACGGCGCGCCGGTCAACCTGGCCGATGGCAGTTTCGACTTCCAGGTCATCGAGCCGCTGGCCACCGACCACATCGAGGTACTGCGCGGCGCCAACGCCTGGCACTACGGGACGGCGACCCTCGGCGGGGCGGTCAACTTCGTCGCGCCCACCGGCAAGAGCGCACCGCCGGTGGACCTGCGCTACGAGGGCGGCAGCTTCGACTATCACCGGCTGTTCATGGCGGTAGCCGAGGATTTCGGCGATTGGGATGCCTACCTGAGCCTGAGCGACTCCTCTCAGGATGGCTTTCGCGCCCATGCCAAGCAGGATAACCAGCGCTATTTCGCCAACCTCGGCGGGCGGCTCGGCGACCGGCTGTTCACCCGTGTCTACCTGACCCACGTGGAAACCGACTCCGAACTGCCGGGCAACCTCACCAAGGCGCAGATGCAGGACGACGACGAACAGGCCGCAGTGGGCAACCTGCGCAACGACCAGCGCCGCGACTTCACCCTCGACCGGATCGGCAACCGCACCGTCTGGGAGCTGGACGGCGGCCATAGCCTGGAACTGGCGAGCTTCTACAGCGAGAAGGATCTCTGGCACCCGATCTATCAGGTACTCGACGTGGACAGCGAGGACTACGGTCTGCGCCTCACTCACAAGTGGGAGCGCCAGGGCTGGCGTTGGACCGGCGGCATCGAGGCCAGCCACGGGCGCAACCATGACGTGCGTCACCAGAACGTCGGCGGTCACGCCGGGCGTAAGCTCAACGAGCTACGCCAGACCGCGCGCAACCTGAATGCCTTCGCCGAGCTGGAGATCCCGCTGGCCGAGCGCTGGGCGCTGATCGGCGGGCTGGCCTGGCTGCACCAGGAGCGCGAGGTCGACGACCGCTTCAAATGCAGCGCCGCGGTCACCAGCCGTTGCGTGTTCCAGGACGAATCCTTCGAGGCGACCTACGTCGGCCGCCTCGCACGCCTTGGGGTGCGCCACGACTTGGCCGAGGGCGTGCAGCTGTTCGCCAACTTCAGCCAGAGCTACGAGCCACCGACCTTCAGCGAACTGACCGGCGGCCAGATCGTGAGCAAGAACGACGCGCAGCGGGCCAGGACCTGGGAGGCCGGCCTGCGCTACAACCGTGACGGCGTGGACCTCGACCTGGCGGTCTACCGCAGCAAGATCCGCGACGAGTTGCTGGCGCTCAACGACGCCAACGGCGATCCGCTTGGCACGGTCAATGCCGACCGCACCCTGCATCAGGGCGTCGAGCTGGGCGGTGCCTGGTCGGTCGGCACCTTCGTGCTGCGCGGGCAGTACCTGTTCAACGACTTCCGCTTCGACGACGACGATGTCTACGGCGACAACCGCCTGGCCGGCATGCCGCGACACTTCGTCAAGGGCGAACTGCTCTGGCAGCGCGCGGGCTGGTACGCCGGGCCGACCTTCGAGTGGGTGCCGACCCACTATGCGGTGGACCATGCGGAAACCCTGTACGCTGATCGCTACGCCCTCTGGGGCCTGAAGGCCGGCTACCGGCCGGGGCAAGGGCTGGGTTTCTTCATCGAGGGGCGCAACCTCTCCGACCGCCGCTACGCCGCCACCACCGGGGTGATCGCCGACGCTCGCGGCCAGGACAGCGCTCAGTTCCTGCCCGGCGACGGCCGTAGTGTTTACGCCGGGTTGGAGTGGCGGCTGTGACGAGCCTCAATCAATGGGGGCGGAAGCGGCACCCCTTGTAGTTCAGCACCACGCCGTCGCTGGCGATCCGTTCCACGACGCCGCTGGGAGCGACCTGGTCGCGCTGGTGGAGGATGCGTCCGTTGCTCACCGCCATGAGCAGCTGCGGCTCGTCGGTGTAGGAAAAGCCCGAGACGGCCAGAGTCGGCAGGCTCTGGCGCAGTTCGGAGGGCAGTTCGTGGAAGCCGAGCACCTGCTCGGGCGGGTGCTGGCAGGGCGGGTTTGGGCTGTTCCGTCGGTGGCGCGGAGACGAGCGGCCGGGCGCCGGCAACCGGCGTAGCGGTTGGTTCGACAGGCGCTGCCGCCATGGAGGTGCCAGCTGTCACAGACGGCGGGCTCGGCGCTTCGGGGCGCAGCGCCCGGGCTGCGAGTGCGACGATCTCCACACTCTGCCTGGGACGCCACCAGCCGACAGCGGATCGCCAGCGCGCAGCTGTTGCTGTCCTTCCCAGCGGGCGAGCTGCAGGTCGACCCAGGCCACGTCGGCGCCGCGGGTGCCCAGGCTCAGGCGCCGACCTGTTGCAGCAGGACGTAGCGGCCGCTCCAGCGCCGCTTCAGTGCGGCGAGGGCGACCTCGCGGACTTCGCTGGCCACGACCAGCGGCGCCTGCCCTTTGTCCCGCGCCAGCAGGGTGGCGAGGAAGAGCGGGCCGTCGGCCGGGGCAAGTTCGAGGATCAGCGGGGGCGGCAGGCTGGCCAGGGACTGCGGATCGAGCTGCTGGCGCTCCCGAACGGTTCAGGCGCTGTCCGCCTGCCGCTCGTCCCGGACCGGATGGCACCAGCGGTAGAAGGTTTTCTCAAGCTCCACCGCCAGGCACACGCCGACCGCGCCGAGCAGGCACCAGCCCCAGGCATTCAGGGTCAGCGAGGCGGTATCGAACAGCTCCTGCAGCGGCGTCCAGTAAGTGAAGGCGAGCTGCATCAGCAGTAGCAGGAGAACCATGCCCCAGACCATGGGGTTCTGTCGGAAGCCGAAGTAGGCCGGTTCGCGCAGGCGGCGGCAGCTGAACAGGTAGCCGGCCTCACCGGCGACCAGCACGTTGAGCGCCAAGGTGCGGCTTTCCTCCAGCGTCCAGCCCTGGTGCTGGGTGAGCAGGAACAGGCCGAGGCTGGCCACCGTCAGTAGCAGCGACACGCAGAGCACCCGCCAGAGCAGCCAGCCGCTCAGCAGGGGAGCCTTCGGATCGCGCGGCGGCTGCTGCATGAGGCGCCGCTCGGCCGGCTCGAAGGCCAGGGTCAGGGCGAGGGTCACGGCGGTGATCATGTTGACCCAGAGAATCTGCAGCGGGGTGATCGGCAGGGCCAGGCCGAGGGCGATGGCCGCCAGCAGCACCAGCGCCTGGCCGCCGCTGGTGGGGAGGATGAAGAGGATCGACTTGACGAGGTTGTCGTAGACCGTGCGACCCTCCGCCACCGCATCCACCAGGGTGGCGAAGTTGTCGTCGGCCAGCACCATCTGCGCGGCCTCCTTGGCCGCCTCGGTGCCCTTGATGCCCATGGCGATGCCGATGTCGGCACGTTTGAGCGCCGGGGCGTCGTTGACCCCGTCGCCGGTCATCGCCACCCGGGCGCCGCCGGCCTGCAGGCGCTCGACCAGGCGCAGCTTGTGGCTCGGGCTGGTACGGGCGAACACGCTGGTTTCGCCAAGACGAGCATCCAGTTCGGCGTCGCTCAGCCGGTCCAGTTCGATGCCGGTCAGCGCCTGGCCCTCCGCCAGCCCCAGGCGCCGGGCGATGACGCCGGCGGTGGCGGCGTGGTCGCCGGTGATCATCTTCACCGCGATACCGGCGCTGCGGCATTCGGCGATGGCGCGGATGGCCTCCTCGCGCGGCGGGTCGATCATGCCGACCAGGCCGAGGAGGACGAAGCCTTCGTTCAGATCGGCCTCGTCGAGCTGCTGGCTGGCCTTCTCGAGGGGCCGCATGGCCAGGCCGATCATCCGCAGGCCCTGGCTGGCGCCCTCGTTCAGGCGCTGGTGCCAGTAGCGGCGCTCGAGGGGTTCGTCGCTGCCTGCCCGCCATTGCCGCTGGCAGATTTCCAGCAGACGTTCCGGGGCACCGAACTGGTAGATCAGGCCGTGCCCGGCGTGGTCGTGATGCAGGCTGGCCAGGCTGCGCCGGTCGGCGCTGAAGGGGATGGCGTCGACTCGCGGCAGGCGCCGGCTTTCCTGCGAGAGATGCAGCTTGGCTTTGCCGGCGAGGGTCAGCAGGGCGGCCTCGGTGGGATCGCCGACGATGCTCCAGCCGTTCTCCAGCAGGTGCAGGCTGGCGCTGTTGGCGAGCAGGCCCGCGCGGGCCAGTTCGCGCAGATCGTCGGCACTGTCCAGGGCGCAGAGTCGACCGTCGTCGCAGTGGATGGTACCGCTCGGCGCGTAGCCGACGCCCTCCACCTCGTAGCTGTGTTCGCGGGTGAAGACGCGCTGTACGGTCATCTCGTTGCGGGTCAGGGTGCCGGTCTTGTCCGAGCAGATCACTGTCACTGCACCCAGGCTTTCCACTGCCGGCAGGCGCCGGATGATCGCCCGGTGGCGGGCCATGCGTTGCACGCCGAGGGCGAGGATGATGGTCAGCACCGCCGGCAGTCCTTCGGGGATGGCCGCCACGGCCAGGCCGACCGCGGCCATCAGCATGTCGCCGACGCTGTAGTCGCGAAGCAGCACGCCGAAGGCGAAAGTCGCCAGGGCCAGGGCGAGGATGATCAGGGTGAGCTGCCGGGCGAAGTGCGCCATGTCGGCCAGCAGCGGGGTTTGCAGGCGTTGCACGTTGCCGAGCAGATGGCTGATGCGGCCCAGTTCGGTGTGCCCGGCGGTGGCGACTACCAGGCCGACGCCGCTGCCGGCGCTGACCAGGGTACCGGAGTAGGCCATGCTGCTGCGGTCGCCCAGGCTGGCGGCGGCGCCGACCGGCTCGCTCTGCTTGTCGCTGGGCAGGGATTCGCCGGTCAGTGCGGCCTCCTCGATGCGCAGGTCGCGGGTGTCGAGCAGGCGCAGGTCTGCCGGCACGCGGTCGCCGGCTTCGAGCAGAACCAGATCGCCCGGCACCAGATGCTCGGCGGCGATCACGCTGACCTTGCCGTCGCGGCGCACCCGGCTTTCCTGGGTGAGCATCTTCTGGATGGCGCGCATCGCCTGCTCGGCCTTGCCTTCCTGGATGAAGCCGACCAGCGCGTTGACCAGCACCACGCCGAAGATCACCGCACTGTCCAGCCACTCGCCGAGGATCAAAGTGACCCCGCAGGAGCCCAGCAGCACGTAGATCAGCAGGTTGTGGAACTGCAGCAGGAAGCGTTTCAGCGGTCCCTCGTTTCTACGCTGCGGCAGGCGATTGGGGCCGTGCTGCTGCAGGCGGCGCTCAGCCTCGTCGGCACTGAGGCCGTCCGGGCCGCTGTTCAGCTCGGCCAGGCTGGCCTCGGCCGGTTGGGTGTGCCAGTCGGTGTGCTCGTGTCCCTGCATCGCCTTACTCATCCTGTTTTCGATGGTTCGCCAGCGGCTGGAGAGCCCGTCGGGGCGTCCGGCTCTTCAGGCGGTCGCCTCGCACCTTCCCCGGGCATCGCCAGGCCCGTTTCCAGGCGCTCCAGCAACGCCTTCCGCGGCTTCCCCGGTTTCGCGCACGGCGATGGTGCCGCTTTGCGACAGCAGCTACCAGCAGCAACTGCTGCTAGCTGTCCTGCACGATTGCGCATCAGTCGATGCTCCGATAGCTCGTTCAGGTTGCGCCCGACGGTATGCTTGCTGATCTTGAAATCAGCATCGGCGAGCTTCTGGGCCAGCTGTTCCGCGGTCGCCCGCCGTTAGGCGGGGGGAAGCGTGTGAAGCAATTCCCGCTAGCCGCTGCGGGTGGAGGCGCTGAGCATGGGGGCATCCTTGGCGTGGTGGTTACCATCCCACAGACGCGCAAGGATGTCGACGAACAGGCCGGCTGTCCGGTTGTGGGACGTCATCGGACGCAAGACCTGGCTGTTCAGCGACTGATCTTGCCCAGCCTCAGTGGACACCCCGCTAAGCGATACACTGCAACGAGGTGAATCATGGCAAGGCAAGCAAGCCCGATGAAACCAACCCGTACCCGCCATTCCCAAGCCTACAAGGATGAAGCACTGGCCCTGGCCGAGCGAATTGGCGTCAGCCAGGCCGCCGAACAACTCGGCCTGCAGCCTTCCCAGCTCTATGGCTGGCGGAGCAAGCAACAGCAGAACCAGGCCGGCAGCGAGCGCGAACAGTTGTTGGCCGACGAGAATGCCCGGCTCAAGCGACTGCTCGCCGAACAGGCCGAGGAGTTGGCCATCGTAAAAAAGGCCGCCGCGTACTTTGCCAGGAGCCTCAAGTGAAGTGCGCCTTCATACGGGCACATGCACGCCAGTTCCCGGTAAAAGCCATGTGTCGCGTGCTGGGCGTCGCCCGCAGTGGCTACCATGCCTGGCCTCGCGTCAGCCGTCCAAACGTCACCAGATGCGGGCGAATCTGGATCGGCAGGTTGCGGAGGCCTATCGCGCACGCAAGGGGCGTAGCGGGGCCCCCCCGGCTATGCCTCGCCTGCGGGAAGCGGGACTGCCCTGCAATCGCAAGACGGTCGCCGCGGCGCCAGGGGCTGCGAGCCAAGGCAGCCAGGCGATTCAAGGCCACGAGCCACTCCCGGCACTCGCTGCCGGTGGCCGACAACCTGCTTCGACAGGACTTCACGGCGGCAGCGCCGAATCAGAAGTGGGCGGGTGACATCACCTAGATACCGTCGGCGAATTGCCAAGAGCTGTTGTGCGAAGCACTCTGACGGTACTGCGGCTGACGATCAATAGGAGGTAGAGGTGAGCCTGCATCCAACTCCCATAGATCCGATTCCTGTCGAGACCG
>Ga0209575_10001165_pt1 | contig 11294 bp, 12 predicted proteins | sample Medcelwee11metaG_FD_187172 | JGI IMG/M metagenome (GOLD analysis project Ga0209575, IMG submission 187172) | Freshwater pond sediment microbial communities from the University of Edinburgh, under environmental carbon perturbations - Medium... | ecosystem: Environmental > Aquatic > Freshwater >...
ATACTGCATCTTTCAGGTGTGGAAACGTAGGTCGCCGCCTGGCCTCAGATTTATCCCTTCTTACTCTTCTTTTTAAACCCAATCACTTACTTAACAATCAATCCTTTTAACCCTACCATAAATATTCGTTTGACAATGCGATTAATTCTAGCTACAATCTAATATTTTATTTTTAAAGGTTAGAAATGGTTAGAATAATAACAATCCTTCTTCTCTTTTTTTCACTTACATTCGGTGCTATTAATATTAATAAGGCAAATTCGGCGCAGCTGCAAACACTTTATGGAATCGGTCCGACAAAAGCCGAAGAGATACTGAAATACCGAAAATCTCACGGCCACTTTAAAAGTGTAGACGAGTTGATGAATGTCAAAGGAATTGGGCCGAAAACACTTCAAAAACTAAAGTCGCAGGTGAGTGTTCGTTAAGGAATGTAGATTTTATCAACCATTTCGTTGTATTCACCCACTAGATCACTCTCTGCGGTAATGCCGCCGCCGCTTTTATAAATAAGCTTGCCGTCAATATTTTCAATAAAGCGAATGGCTACGGCAGAGTAAAGATTTTGTCCGTCAAAATGACCAAAGACTCCCGTAAAGTATCCACGCTCATACCCTTCGACCGCTTCTATAATTTCAATACTTTTACGCTTAGGGGTTCCGCTAATACTTCCAGCCGGTAAAAGTGCACCTATTAGTGCCCCCGCATTTTCTCTCCAATTACTCTCTAAGGTACCTGTAATGTGAGAACTTATTTGATGTAATTTTTTATTTCCGGTATCAATGGTCGTAATGTAGCGAAACTTCTCTACCCGTATCTCTTTGGCGACGATACTTAAATCATTGCGGAGGAGATCCACGATCATCGTATGTTCCGCAAGCTCTTTAGGGTTAGTTAAAATGGTATTGACGGCATCGGGATGGGATGCGTCTATCGTCCCTTTCATCGGATAGGTGTGGATGGTATTTCCCTCGATCGTGATAAAGGCTTCCGGAGAGAAACAGACAAATTGATCTTTTACCCGCAGTTTATAGGGGGCATGCGCCATTGTATAGATCTCTTTTAACGTGTAATCAGATTCTATAGGAGTCGGTTGTGTCAAATTGAGTAAATAGGTATTACCGCTGCGTATATGCTCTTGTATTGCTTCAAATTTTTCTCGATACCGTTCTAATGAAATAGGGAGGTAAAAAGGTTTGTGCGGTGTGTTCGTGTAATCGGGCGGACGATGAAAAGCAAATTCAATGTCGTGAGCTTGCATCTCTTCTAAGGTAAAGCTATGAAGATGTTTTCCTGAGAAGTCGGTATAAAAAAAACAGGGGATTCCCGCTGAAACGAGGGAATTTAGCCGTTGAATCATCAGGCGATAAGGGCTTTAAGGACTGCCATTCGGATGGCGACACCGTTTCGTACCTGCTCTAAGACTTTGCAACGTGAATCTTTGAGCATCGCATCATCAATATCGATATTGCGATGTACCGGCCCCGGATGGAGGAGAATTAGGTCTCGATTACCGACAAGCTCTTTCGTGATACAAAAATCACTGGCGTAATCTTTGAGGGAACCGTAGGTTTGATGTGAATGACGCTCTGTTTGCGTGCGTAAACTCATAATAGCATCAACATTATCGATAACATCGTGGAGATTATGAGTCATTTTTAAGTTGCTATCAGGGAGAAAATGCGGTGGTGCCACAAGGGTGATGTCCATTCCGAAACGGGTTAGGAGTTCGATATTGCTGTTGGCGACACGGGAATTTTTGATATCACCGACGATGGCGATTTTTTTACCTTGGATATTTCCAAAGTGGCGGCGCAGGGTAAAAAGATCCAAAAGTGCTTGCGTCGGATGGGCATGTGCGCCGTCACCTGCATTGATAATAGCGGCATGGGTATGTTCGGCCAGAATATTCGGGACACCGGCATGGGCATGACGGACAATCATCGCATGGGGCCCCATAGCGTCAAGGTTTAGAGCGGTATCCACCAAACTTTCCCCTTTTTGGGTAGAGCTTTTCTGAACATCTAAATGAACCACTTCGGCGCCAAGGCGTTTTGCGGCAATTTCAAAGGAACTTTTCGTGCGGGTAGAATTTTCAAAAAAGAGGGTAATAATGATTTTTTCTTTGAGGATGTTGTAAAAATTACCTGACAAATAATCTTCTGCATCTTTTAAAACATCTTCTATTTGGGTAATGGTAAAGTCATCCGTTCGAATTAAATGGCGCATACTCTCTCCTTATTGTGCTGAAATTGTATCTAAAAGTGCTTTGGCTATAGCATCAATATCGTTTTCGATTCGGTAAATACGGTCAAATCGATAAGTAAAATAGGGGAGTGACGTAGTATCGAATGAGGTATCATGAAGACGACAGTTGAAACCCACTATATGAGGTACATCAGCATCCTCAAGAGCTTTAATGCTGAGTAAGGTATCGTTAATGCATCCGAGATTGCAGTGGGTAACTAAAAGTGTTGAGGCGTTGAAATAGCGCGGTAAATCGATCATCATCTTTTCGGCATCGATCGGAACCATTAATCCTCCCGCCCCTTCGATAATAACAAGATCGCAAAGGGATTCAATTTTTTTCAAAGCGATTTCAAAAAGGGATAAATCGATCTTTTTCCCTTCATTGGCTACAAAAGGGGCTGCGGGAAGGGGCAATTGAAGCGTGACGATATCGTCTAACGTCAAAGATTCTAAATTTGGATTGTGGAGTAAAGCTGTTTGAAAAAGCGTACTTCCATCCGCAGGAAGGGTTGTTACACCCGTTTCAATCGGTTTATAGATACCGACGCGAAAACCTAACTTTGTGAACGCACTGATGAGTAATCGGGAGGTATAAGTTTTACCGATATCGGTGTTGGTTGCGGTTACGAAAATTCGTTTAGACAAGGAGAGAGCCTTTTAGGTTATAATTGCCTCATTTTAATACAGGTTTGATGATGAATCGCTTTGAAGAGTTTACAACCCGCATTGTTCAGCAAGTGGGAAAAAAAGAGGGACCTATCAGTCCGGTGATGGTCAATTCGGCGTCGTTTGGATACGGTAGCAGTGAGACCGGCGAGGGGATTTTTGAAGGATCGATAAAAAAGCCCCTTTATGCCCGTGTCGGAAATCCGACATCAGCCCAGTTGGAGCAGATTCTAGCCTCAATGGAGGGTGGGATCGGTGCGATTGCAGCATCTTCAGGTATGGGTGCGACCGCAATGGCAACCCTCAGTCTCTTAAAAACAGGAGATGAAATTATCAGCATCGGAGGGCTCTTCGGAGGAACCTATTCGTATTTTTCTGAGACATTAACCCGCTTTGGGATAACCACCCATTTTTTTGATGTGGATGAGTTAGAAGCGATTGAAGGTGCCATTAATACGGCTACTAAAATTATTTTTTTAGAGAGTGTCGGTAACCCCAATATGCGTCTACCCGATATCGGAAAAATTGCCGATATCGCTAAAACTTACGGTGTCGCATTCATGGTCGATAATACGTGTACTCCGCTTTGCATCGCACCGATAGTTTTGGGTGCGGACGTTGTTGTTTATTCGACGACCAAAATCATTACCGGAAATGCATCGGCATTAGGGGGAGCTGTAGTCTACCGCGCAATTTCTGAGGGGGAAGATAAATTTAAAGGGGAGCGTTATCGTGATATCCACCCTTTTATCCAGAAAATGGGTTCAATGGCATTGATCGCTGTTGCTAAAAAACGGGCATTACGTGATTTGGGAATGTCGGCTAACGGATTTGGAAGTTATCTAACGATGCTGGGGTTGGAGACACTACCGCTTCGCCTTGATCGTATTATTCAAAGTGTTGAGCGTGTCGCACGTGCATTAAGCGATAAAGGATTTGTTATTAATCATCCTTGTTTGCCGACACATCCCCATCATGAACGGTATCGAACACAATTTGCAAAGGGATGCGGAACACTTTTAACTATTGACATGGGGTCTAAAGAGAGAGCGTTTGAATTCCTTAACCGGTCTAAATTAATTACCATTACCGCAAATATCGGTGACAGCCGTACCTTAGGTCTTCATATGGCATCAACGATCTATCGTGATTTTGATGAGCAAACTAAAGAGTTTTTAGGTATAACTGCCGGACTTATCCGTATTTCGATCGGTTTAGAAAGTGCTGATGCGATTATCGATGATTTTACGAATGCGGCAAAAATTTAAAAAGATTCGGTATAGTTTATGAGACCAAAACACGAACATTCGACAAGTTTAGAGCTTACGTTGGAACATCCAAAGCAATACAATGTTTTTTTGCTCAATGATGATTACACATCTATGGATTTTGTGGTCGATATTTTGATGAAGTTATTTCGGAAAAATTTTCAAGATGCTCATCGTATCATGATTGAAGTGCACAAATCAGGGCGAGGACTATGTGGAGTCTATCCCTACGAAGTTGCTGAAACGAAAGTGCATCAAGTCGGAGTATTGTCTCGTGAAAACGGATTTCCGTTGAAAGCGATAATGGAGGAAGCATAATTATGGTAAGTACAGAACTGAACGCAATTTTTCAAAAAGCAATTGCCTTTGCAAGGCATCAGCGTCATGAGTATCTTACGATTGAGCATGTGATACTCGCCCTCCTTAACTCACCGGATGGGGAAGCCATTATCCGAAGTTGCGGTGCCGATGTCGAACTGATTCGTGAAGCATTGGGGTCATATTTGATGCAGACGATGGAACCTTTACCCGATGAGACAGAACAAGAGCCGTTTGAAACGGTAGCACTTGCTCGTATGATTGACGGGATGATGCATCATGTCCGAAGCGCTCAGAAAGAGTATGCCGATGTGGGGGATCTCATTGCGGCAGTATACGAAGAACACCACACCTATGCGTGTATGCTCCTCGAAGAGTACGGCATTAGCCGCGTTGATGTCCTCGAAGCGATTTCGCATCGTGATGTGGAGAGCGCACAAGAAGATTCACGCAGTGAAGGGGCTTTACAAAAATATGCGATTAATCTTATTGCACAAGCACGTAAAGGGAAAATTGATCCGGTTATCGGACGTATTAATGAGATTGAACGCGCGATTCAGACCCTTTGTCGTCGCAAGAAAAATAATCCGCTTTTGATTGGTGAGCCGGGTGTCGGTAAAACCGCAATCGCTGAAGGGTTGGCATTGCGTATCGTCTCCGGTGATGTCCCTACATTACTCGAAGATGCGGAGATTTTTGCCCTTGATTTAGGGGCTATGTTGGCAGGAACGAAATATCGAGGTGATTTTGAGAAACGGCTCAAAGCGGTGATGGATGAGGCGGCAGAACACCCTAATGCAATTTTGTTTATCGATGAAATACATACGATTGTCGGAGCGGGTGCCGTTGGCGGTGGAAGTATGGATGCATCAAATCAGCTTAAGCCTGCACTTGCCTCGGGTGCACTGAAATGTATGGGTGCGACAACGCATGCGGAATATCGAAGCGTTTTTGAAAAAGATCGTGCACTCAGTCGCCGTTTTTCGCGCATTGAGGTGGGTGAGCCGAATGAAGAAGAGAGCTTTTTGATTCTTAAAGGACTTCGTGAACGCTATGAAAGACATCATGGGGTTAAATATACCGATAAGGCACTACGTTCAGCAGTGGAACTCTCCAAAAAATACATTACGGATCGTTTTTTACCCGACGTAGCAATTGATTTGATCGATGAAGCAGGAGCCTCTTTTCATCTTAAAACGCACAAACGTACCACAATTACTCCCCATGATATTGAAACTATTATCTCTAAAATGACGGGAATACCTGCTTCAAAAATGGGTGTGGATCAGCGTGAAAAACTTGCTTCTTTGGAATCGGATCTTAAAGCGCTGGTCATCGGTCAAGATAGCGCGGTTTCAGAGGTCGTTAAATCCATTAAACGCTCCTATGCAGGCCTCAGTGCACCGCACAAACCAATCGCTTCATTTTTATTTTCCGGTCCGACAGGGGTGGGAAAAACGGAATTAGCAAAATCGTTGGCAGAGATTATGGGTATTTATTTCGAACGCTTTGATATGTCTGAGTATATGGAGAAACATGCCCTTAGCCGTCTTATCGGTGCCCCTCCCGGATACGTCGGATTTGAGCAGGGGGGACTTTTGGTTGAAACCGTACGCAAACACCCTTATATGGTTCTATTACTCGATGAGATTGAAAAAGCGCATCCCGATTTAATCAACGTACTTTTGCAAGTCATGGACAGTGCAACACTCACCGACAATACCGGAGTTAAAGCCAATTTCTCGAATGTTGTATTGGTGATGACTTCTAATATCGGGGCTACTGAACGTACGGTTATGGGCTTTAATGCAGATAGCTCGATTTCCCGCCATGAGGCACTTAAGTCATTTTTTACCCCTGAATTCCGTAACCGTTTGGATGGTGTTATCGAGTTTGGGGCATTGCCGATAAGGGTTGTTGAGAGTATCGTGGATAAATTTATACGTCAACTTAATACACAACTCAAAACGAAAAAAGTACAGGTTTCTCTTACCGAAGCGGCAAAAATATATCTTGCCAAAATCGGATACGATAAGGCAATGGGGGCCCGACCGCTTTCGCGTGTGATTTCTGAGAAAATCAAAGATCCGTTGGTGGATGAGATGTTGTTTGGACGGTTGGTACAAGGTGGGAAAGTTTCGGTAGATTATACGGATCAACTACTATTCGATTATGCGGTATGATTCCAAAGCTTACGTATCAGCTCTCTTTTCCTGATCCCAGAACAGCCTCTGCTGAGGGAATCGTTGCGTATGGCGGTGATCTCTCTCCGTCTCGCTTGATGATGGCTTACCGTAACGGAATATTTCCATGGTACAGTATTAATGACCCGATTTTGTGGTGGTCACCTGATCCGAGACTTATTCTGGAATTGGATGATTTTAAACTTCATCGATCACTGCGTAAAAAAATCTCTCAGTTTGAAATCCGTTTTGATAGTGTATTTTCAGAGGTGATACGTGAATGTGCAAGTGCACCGCGTCGGGGACAAAAGGGAAGCTGGATTACCCATGAGATGATTGAGGCTTATGAAACGCTTCATGCATTGGGACATGCGCACAGTGTCGAAGCCTTTCAAAACGGTGTTTTAGTCGGAGGACTTTATGGGGTGAGTGTCGGGGGGGCATTTTGCGGTGAGTCGATGTTTGCCAAAGTTTCTGATGCTTCTAAAGTTGCTTTTGCCGCTTTAGTGGATCGGTTACGTGAAGGGGGGGGTGACTTTATCGACTGTCAGGTTCCGACGGAGCATTTGAAAAGTCTTGGGGCAAAAGAGGTTTCGAGAGATACTTTTTTAGAATGTTTGGCAATGAGTCAAAATAAGACTTCATTACCAAGTGTATGGGGTAAAAATCTACGTTAATTTTTAGGCTTTTCAAAACATACGGTACCACTGGTTCCAATTTTATTACTGGTTGTGTACTCGGAAATATAAACCATTCTCCAGCCATCATATTTTGTAAAAAGTTTATTCATATCTGAGTTGCTTCTCATATCAACTTCTTCACATCGTGTCATCATGTTGGAGTTTACATCTGAAGCTCTCATTTGTGATAATACATTTGCTGGCTGACATCCTGTGAATAATGTTGTTAAGGATAAGCCTAGAATACCGTACGCGATTGATTTTGTTACTTTCAAGTTAACTCCTACTTATGATATTTAATATTTTTTCATAATTTTACTTGGAATAGACTGAATTTGAAAGTTAAAAGCTAGGCAATTTTGAGCTTATTGAGTCTAATTTAAGCTTTATTCTTTTATACTAGCTGTTAATTCTTATGAAAAAGGGGTATATATGAAAAAAGTTCTTATCAGTATGGTTGCCTTAGCGGCACTAAGCACAGCAGGTTTCGCAACGGTTAACAATCAAACGGGATGTGGTCTTGGATCACAAATCATTAAAGATGACAGTTCAGCGGTAATGCTTGCTCTCCAAGCGACGACCAACGGAACACTAGGGAACCAAACCTTCGGTGTTACTTCAGGAACATCTGGATGTAGAAAAGCAAACTTTGTTATGAATGAGCGAGCGGCAGAATTCGTAGCGTCAAACATGGATCAGCTTTCTCGTGAGATTGCTATCGGTCAAGGTGAAAGCGTTTCGACTTTGGCTGAACTTTTGAATGTTCAAGACAAAGCGGCATTTGCATCAGCACTTCAAGCAAACTATAACGCTATCTATACCAATGAAAAAGCCGATATGGCAACGGTACTCGATAACGTTTCTACTATCGCCGGATAATCACTTTCTACGGACGCATTTTATGCGTTCGAGAATTTCTAAGGTTTTTTTTGCCGTTTCTCCTTTTAATATGTGTACTGAGTTTATCAATCTTTGCAGCTTCGACTGATGAACTGATTGCACAAGCTCATTCTAAAAAACTTTCCGAATCTCGTTATTGGCATCTTCTGATGCATACTCCTGTGGATGAAAGTGAGATTGATGATCCCTCTTTTTTCCTCTCTTCAACGGGTAAAACAGATCTCTCTTCTGAACTCGACGCAACCATCAAACAGGTAAATGAAGATCAAAATCGTAGTGATACTTCTGTTTTTTGTCGCTTTCCTGCACGAAGAGCTTGGCTGGAAAAAGAGCTTAACACCTCATTCGGGGAGGGTGAGTGTCGAGGATATGAAGTTCTCGTGGCAAAGATGGATCCCCAAAAAGTGACCCTTGTTTTTCCGAGTGCCCATATCAACTCACCTGCATCAATGTTCGGACATACCTTTTTACGGATTGATTCCTCCATGGAGTCGAAACTCATGTCATACGCGATCAACTATGCTGCGCATACGGAAGATACAAATGGTTTGTTATTCGCCTATAAAGGGTTGTTTGGGGGCTACTACGGGTACTATTCCATGCTCCCTTATTATGAAAAACTCAAAGAGTATCGTGATTCCGAGTCCAGAGACGTATGGGAATATGATCTTAACCTTACCCATGATGAGGTAATGGCGATGGTACGTCATATTTGGGAATTACAACATATCAACTCTTGGTACTATTTTTTTGATGAAAACTGCTCTTATCATATGCTATGGCTTACGGAGATAGCTCGCCCGAGCGTACGACTGAGAGAACATTTTTTTTATTACGTCATTCCTCCCGAAACCGTAAGGGCCTTTGAGGATGAAGCACTCGTTACGGAAAAACATTATCGTCCTTCAAAACGGACAAAACTGTTATCGTACGAACGTCATCTCTCCTCTCAAGGGCTTCGAGCCGTGAAAGAACTAACCGAGGGTAAAATCAATGCTGCTACATTTAAAGAGGTTGATTTGTCTGCGCAAGAACGCCGCTTTGTCCTTGAAGCTGCTGCAGAACTGGTCGAATATGATTTTATAGAGGGGAAAATATCCAAAGAAGTTTATGCCTTGCGTTATCATGCCCTCCTTAGTCAGCGTGCGGCATTGGGTGAGGGGGAGAATCTTCCCATGGGTTTTAAAGCAAATCCTGATACTGCCCACCATTCTGCTCGGGTAGCTGTGGCACAGGGGTGGTTTGAACACCGCTCTCCATTATTGATCGGATGGCGTCCCGCTTTTCACGATTTGGGTGAGGATGACACGGGACATCTCTCCGGGGCGCAGATCGAATTTCTTGATACGTTGGTCGGGATTGAGCATGATAACGTGAGAATGGAGAAATTGACCCTCCTCTCTTTGGCTTCAATTACTCCGGTAAGTCACTTTTTTAAGCCATTCTCTTGGAGGATGAAAAGCGGTTGGGATCGTGATTACGGAGAGGATCAATTGAGCTTCGTTACCCGCGTCGGAGCCGGGGCATCGATAGGAAATGATCAGATATTCGGGTATCTTTTGAGCGAACCCGAAATAAGGTTAGGGTTTAATGCCGATATCGGTTTAGGTTTTAGTGCAGGGGCAGGAATTAGCTGGAGCGGACGTATGAAAACTTTAGCCGAAGCAGGGCATATTTTTTATTTTGATAAGAGAGATCAAAGTCGTATGAATGTTTCACATTTATGGCAATTTAACACGTCAGGAGCCCTTTCAATGCGTTATGAAACGATTGATCAAGAGTATCGGGAAGAACGCTTTACACTCGGTATGAACCTCTATTTTTAATTATTTTTCGGCATAATAGTTCTAATTTAAAGAATGGAGTTTTTATGTATTTAGAGGAAGCTCGCTTCGCCCTATGGGCTGATTTTATCGAACGAACCTTTTTGGAAACAGGATTTAAAGAACTCATCGATAAAGGGATTATCAACGGAGCCACTTCCAATCCCGCTATTTTTAAAAGTGCGATCCTTACCTCACCGGCGTATCAAGAGCAACTCGCTACTCTCACCCATTTATCCCCTAAAGCAAAGTATGAAGCCCTGGCAATTTTTGATATCCAGAGTGCTGCTGATATTTTACGTCCTCTGTATGACAAAGGAGATGACGGGTACGTGAGTATCGAAGTCGATCCTTTTTTATGTGATGATACCGAGGCTACGATTGCGGAGGGGGCACGGCTGCACGGTAGTATCAACCGACCTAATGTTATGATAAAAGTTCCTGCAACGGATGCTGGATATATCGCCATGGAAACACTTGCTGGAATGGGAATTCCGGTGAATGCAACGTTGATTTTTTCGGTTGAGCAAGCGCTTAAATGTGCGAATGCTTTTAATAAAGCATCGCAAAAATCTTCGGTTGATACGGTTATCAGTGTCTTTGTAAGTCGAATAGACCGTGCTATTGATGAAACACTACGTGCTCAGGGAATTCAGACTGGATTGATGGGGATACTCAACGCGAGCGATATTTATAATCGCGTTGAAGCATTGCACGTTCCGAAATGTCGTGTACTTTTTGCCAGTACCGGCGTTAAAGGCTCTGAATTCAGAGCCTCGTATTATATCGATGAACTTTTGGCTCCGAATAGTGTCAATACGGCACCGATTGCGACGATTGACGCGTATGTGCTCGGAGGGGATAGAACATTGAAATTGCCGAAAAGTGCAGTGAGTATTCAAGAACATCATAACAAAGTGGCGAATGCCGGAATTGTGATGGAAGATATCATTAAACAGCAGATAGAAGAGGGATTGGATGCATTCAAAGTTGCATTCACCGAAATTCTGGATGCATTGGAGTAATAGGATGAATCAGCAAAACGACCAAACGGATGCAGGTGAGCTTAAATTTGAGGTCTTGAAAAAAATTCGAGGATATTTGCGCCGTATGGTGGATGCAGGGGGAAGTGACTTGCATATTAAAGCCAATAGCGTTGTACGCGCCCGTATTAACGGAGAGATTGTCCCTTTATCAGGTGAAATT
>Ga0209575_10001166_pt1 | contig 11284 bp, 7 predicted proteins | sample Medcelwee11metaG_FD_187172 | JGI IMG/M metagenome (GOLD analysis project Ga0209575, IMG submission 187172) | Freshwater pond sediment microbial communities from the University of Edinburgh, under environmental carbon perturbations - Medium... | ecosystem: Environmental > Aquatic > Freshwater >...
ACATTCCCGGCGAGTGGGCATTGACCTACCAGTTCCAGTACACCGGCTCCAAACCGGTGAGGCGGCGGCTCGAAGCGCTGTTCACATCGGCGGATAACCGCCCGGTCAAGGTCGAGTTCAACGGAGCTGTCGTCAATCCGGCAGCCCTGGAGTACAGCACCGGCGCGTGGGATACCAGCGGCCTGCGAACAGCGCGGATCGGAACGGTGACTCTGCTGCCCGGCATGAACACGCTGAAGATCAGCAGGCCCGGCCCCTGGTCGCCGCACATGAAGGAGTTCAGGCTGGTTGCCGAGGTGGTCGATATTCCGGCGACATCGTTTATCGGCACGACACCTCTCGGCAAGAACAACTATGGAGCCGGTGTTATCGATACGGGCGCTTGCGGAGGTACGCCGTCAGCCGCGTACGAGTTTACCTTTACGGGCAAAAAGCCGACAACGTTAGTGCTTGAAGGCGTTTACACAGCGGCGGACAAACGTCCGGTAGAGATCGTCATCAACCCCGATGACGCCAAACCGCAAACCTTTTCCACTGTTCTGGCCACGGTTACCGGAAGCTGGTATAAAGACCGGCAAACCGTGGAAACCATTGGAGAGGTTGTTGTCCGTCCGGGCAAGAACACGCTCAGACTCAGCAAAAAGGATGGGCCGATTCCGCATATCCAGGAGTTCCGTCTGGTCTCCAAAGAGCCGTTCTTCGATTTCGACCCTGATGTGGACTGATTCCTGCCGGTAAACGGCTTGCGAGGTGGTTGTAGCCGTAGTTGATGGCGCTCGAACTGTCGAAAGACGGTTCAGGGCGCCATCGCTATTTACCGGCACGGCAAAGCGTCACGAACGTACCTGGTTCACAAAAATATCCTCAAAAAAACAGGACTCAAAGCTAACATCTCCTTACAGTATAAGCTTATACGGGTTTACTTATCAGCACCCGCGAATAATTAATTTTTTTTATATGAAGATTAATGTTATAATCATCCTTCGGCTCAGATGTTGAGCCGTACGCTTTCAAGTAATTTGTGCTTTTTTTTATTTGTCGGCTCATCTCTTTGATAAAAGGCACGATTACGGTATCACACCTATGAATATTTACATTGGAAATCTGGACTACGAAGTAACTGAAGCTGATCTTCGCGATGCTTTCAGCGAATTTGGTGATGTTGGCAAGGCAAGCGTCATCATGGATAAATTCTCCGGTCGCTCGAAAGGTTTTGGCTTTGTTGAAATGTCAAACAACGAAGAAGCGAAACAGGCGATTTCGTCTCTGAACGAGAGCAGGCTCGGCTCCAGAAACATCAAGGTCAATGAGGCAAAACCTCGCGAAGAGCGTTCTTCGTCAAGGTACTGAGCCACTGAGGTTTTGACGGACTACCGTTAAGGTATCCTTGTAACCGATCTATCGACGGTGATGATGTAATTATTTACTCATCACCGTCGATTTTTTTTATCCCTCCCCTGATTAAAAAAATTCCCCTTCCGCTCAATTGCCATTACTTTTAGTCCTCATTTCCTTCTTTTCTCAATGATTGCGATGGTTGCTGCGTCTCGGTCGTCGAAAGAGTCGGTACAGGTTTCTGAAGTTCCGCGACTTTGGCGTTGTGCTGGCTGACCTCATGTTCAAGCGCATCGATACGTTTGCGCTGACTGGATGCTTTGATGGTTTTCTTGAGCAGAGCTGGCGAGAGCACCAGCAGTCCAATCAGCACGCCGATTGCAAGCGTCGCCAACAAAACGAGCGAGAGCGAGCCGGTGATGGTCCAGCTAAAAAAAGATATGGTGACCAGCATCGAGTTCTGCAAAGCAAACACCACAGCCAGAACCGCAATCACAAGTGCGATAATCAAATAGAGTGTTGCCATGGGTGTACGAAGAGTTGGTATTGAAGTGCCGTTGAAGATAATATAATCAGTGATGCTTTGTGGTTATACAGGCAAAATAAATCTGCGCTTCATGCATCCCAACCTTCACGATCCGCAGCCTGATTGAGGAAATCAAGCACCTCCATTTCATGAGCATCCGACTTGAGCGACTCCGATTGACGGCGACACTCCATCGCGAATCCGGGCCGCCGCGTATCCGGTACCCAAATCAGCACCGGCCTCAATCCGCTCTGTCGAAGCTTGTCTTTGTGGCGCTTGAGCCTTTCAGTGACGATTTTCATGACCTGTTTTCATAATTTATATCTCACTCGCAATTTGAGCTATAGTTAAGGTCAAGACGCTCTCCAAATAACTTCTTATATTTTTTTCTTTTGAATCAACATCCTTATCAATTGATATAACATGAGGTTTTATATCTAGCGGCAATACTGTATTGATTCGGTCTTCTGTATCTTTCGCCTCAGAATCAGCACTTAAAAACTCCAAAAACGCCCCAATCGCGACTGTGTATTCGCCATACCCGTAATGATGTATCGTAACTCCTAATTGATATATTTTTTCTGTGGACAACTCGATCCTAAACGTTATCCATGCCTTAGGCATACCTCTGTTAAAATAGTAATTATGCTTGTTTGCGTATTTAATAATCTGCCCGAAATAAAAGTGAGATTTTGATGTATCATCAGGCCCACAAGGATGAACAAATATCTTCATATCACCATTCAATCTTTCTTTTAACGAAGCTGACGCTTCATTTAAATAAGACTCACAATATTTAAATACTTTGTTTCTATTCTCATTCAATATGGCGACTTTTTCTGCTGACCTCCTCTCATGCCAAGAAGTAATTTTGCTAGAAAAGATATTTGTCACCTCATCTAGTGAAGTGCTTGAAACATCTTTAATATTCAAGGCTTTTTCTATATTCCTTTTTTGAATCTCAATAAAATAATCTACCAATCCTTGTGGCTCTCCATTATCAGCACGCTCTAATGCATTTATATATTTTTCTTTTGCTTCTTCTCGTAGTACCGTGAATGGGAAAAATCCTTCTTTGATTAAAATCAAGCTGGACAAAAGCCTGGCAACCCTGCCATTACCATCTTGAAAAGGATGGATTGTCGTAAACGCATGATGAAACCATGTAGCGTTAATAATTGGGTGTATCTTATTCTGTACAGATTCATTATAGATATGAATCAAATTATCCATCTCGGAATCAACTTGCTCGGGAGGGCAATACATAATCACTGTTCCGTCATCTCTTGTAGGGTTATTTTCCCTTGTTTTGAATCTTCCACGAATCAAGCTGATTTTTGTTTTATTCCCGAATTGGTCACGACCTTCTGCGCATTCTTGATGTTGGGTAACAAGAGAATGTAGTTCTTTTATAAAACTTACTGTGAGTGACCTGTTTTGCTTTACAACATTAAAGACAAAATCAACCGCATCCAAATGATCTTTTAAATGACTTATTAACTTCGGAATCGGAATATCTGTATCTCCATGACTTATGTACGATTGTACGAAACCTTCATTAATAAAAGTTTCAGTAATCCCCTTTTTCAAATCGTACATTCGCTCGACTATTCCCGTCTCAATAGCGTGCTCTCTTTTTAATTTCGCGATAAACGCTTCATAGTCAGCAGAATTATCTTGAAGAATCTTTCTTCGTTCAAACCATGAAGATGATATATCATCAATCAAGGAGGTATCACATTTTTTCCATGAATCAGAAAACTCTATATGCCTCCACAGATATTTTTTTTTTCTTTCATTGCCCTATTTTTTACGCTTTTAAATTATTTATAAATCAATATAATTACGTCCAACAACTTGTCTGAATTCTACTATTGCTACTTACTCTTCATTTTCTAAAAAAACCAAAAAAAACTCACAATTGTTCCGAATGAGAACCCCCTCCCCTGCAACCATTTCTTAAACAACGCCAGACTCTCGCCAGAACGCTTCCCCGCAAGTAGCCCTTCCACGCTGATGTCTTCATCCAGATCGGGCCAGTGGATTCCGTGGCCTTTGCCAATCAGCCTCCAGTTTGCCCGTTCTTCAGATCGGCCATGTTCCAGACGCGGGAACCAGCCCAAAGGGACAGTGATTGTGCGGCCATCGCTCAAATCGACGGTAAGAGCATCATCAGTAACGTGAACGTCCTGAGCGTAGGGATATTCGATTTCAACAGCCAAAGTATTCATTCCATGCCTCCATGAAGGATTCCTGTTGCTTTTCAATTATACCGCGAATCTCTTTCAATTCAAAGCGGCTGAAGCCAACGCTGTTCTGGTAACGGATCGGATCGAGCCAGAACTTTGCAAGCTTGTCGTCTCGCTCCACCTGGATGTTATTTGTTTACCAACTTTTCCCTCAATCCGCTTCTCCGCTCCGTCCGTCGCTTCACCGCCGCGCTGAAAACAGCCTCGTCGCTCCAGACCATCACGGACTTCCGCGCCCGCGTAATCCCCGTATAAATCAGCTCTCTTGTCAGCAAAATAGAATCTTCTGGCGGCAAAACCATCAACACCCTGTCAAACTCCGATCCCTGGCTTTTGTGCACCGTCATCGCGAACGCGGTTTCGTGCCTGGGCAGAAACTCCGGGGGGATGGCTCGGACGGTTCCGCCGGGAGCGGCGAAGAAGGCTCGGAGGTTGCCGGATTCGGGGTCGGGGAGGATGATGCCGGTGTCGCCGTTGAAGAGTTTGTGGATGTAGTCGTTTTCGGTGACGAGCACGGGACGGCCCCGGTAGAACTGGCTGTCGAGGTGGATGAGCGCGGCTCCGTGGAGCAGCGATTCGGCAGCGTGGTTCATGCCGGTGGCTCCCCACGGGCCTTCGCGCAGGGCGGTGAGGATGCGGAAGCGCTCGAAAAGGCGCAGCGCTTCGGCAGGCGTTCCGGCTTCGAGATACGCACGGAAGCCGTCGAGCACCGGAGCCTTGAGGCGCTTTTTCAGCGTTTCTCGCGTCGGCGTCGCTTCGAGCGCGATGGCGCTGCTGCCGGAATCGGCGAGAAGGTGGAGCGCTTCGCGTTCGTCGCCAGCGTTCACAGCGCGGCTGAGGGCGGCGATGCCGGAGCCGTCGCCGAAGCGGTAGTTGCGGTCGAGCACACTGACGCATCCGGCGACCGCCGAGCCGGGCGATTCGGCGGCTCGGCAGATGTCGCCGAGCACGGCTCCGGCTTCGACCGAGGCGAGCTGGTCGCGGTCGCCGATGAGGATGAGCCGGGCCTGCGGCGGGAGCGCCGCGACGAGCGCGGTCATGAGCGGCAGATCGACCATCGAGGCCTCATCGACGATCACCGCGTCGCAGGGCAGCGGATTGCGCTCATTGTGGCGGAAGCTGGTCGAGCCGGGCAGTGTGCCGAGCAGGCGGTGAATCGTCGTGACCTGGCCGGGCACGGCGCGTTTGACCTCGTCCGTGCACGGCAGCGTCTCCCGGAGCGAGGCGATGGAGGCGGCGAGGCGGGCGGCGGCTTTGCCGGTGGGCGCGGCCAGGGCGATGCGCATCCGCTCTCCGCCGGGCTGTTCGAGCATGAGGCCGAGGATGCGCACCACGGTGGTGGTTTTGCCTGTGCCGGGACCGCCGGAGATGACCGAGAAGCGCCGCCGGAGCGCCGTCACGGCGGCCTGCCGCTGGCGATCCTCGCGATTTTCGGACGTCGGGAAGTAGCGGTCGAGCTCTTCGGCAAGCCCGGCTTCGTCGCCATCGACGCTCTCCGTTGCGGCGCGGGCGCGGATGGCGTCGGCCAAGAGCGCCTCGTAGCGGAAGTAGCGGTAAAGGTAGAGCCGCCCGGCATCGTCGAGAATCAGCGGGCGATGTTCTTCCGGCCTGCCGAGGGTGGGCAGCGAGCGAAGCTGCGCGACGAGGCGGGCGGCGTCGGGCAGGCGCAGCGGCTCGTCGCTGCCCGGAATCCGCACAAGCTGCCCGGCGATCTCCTCCAGATCGAGGCAAACATGCCCCTGCCCCACCGCCTGGCTGAGCAGCGAAACAACCGTGCGCAGCACCTCCGCACTCTCCGTCACTCCCCGGCAGAGGAAGGCCGCCGCTTGCCGGTCAATCGGTCGTTCGATGAAGTCGATCATGGGCGCATTGAAATATTTGATCCGCGAGATGATTGCGTGAGAGACTGTCGTGAAAGCATACTATTCTCCTTGAAATAACGAAGATTCGTCATCGCGAATTTTCCATATCCGGCGCGATACCGCACAGGGTCCTTGAACATGATTCTCCTGCCAACTGTAGGGGCAATCCCTTGCGGTTGCCCCCTTGCTCCAAAATCCTCCGTCATTGCGAGGAGCGCAGCAACGCGGCAATCCACCGGGCGGAGAACATCAATGGGTCGCCAGGAGGACGGCAACAAGAGCCGTCCCTACAAGAGAATGGAAGGTTTTTACCAGGAAAATTATGTTCGTGGCTTGCAATGACTGTACTTGCGCAAGGCTTCTGGTTGAACTCCCTCTCATCAATCCCCCTCCCCTGTTCCGGTTTCGACAAGCAGCTTGCCCAGTTCGCGGATCAGCGCTTCGGGCGGGAGTTCGCGGTAGAAGCCGAACTCTTCGCCGCGCTCCGAGCTGACGCCGCGCAGGAAGACGTAGATCGCGCCGCCGAAGTGCGTTTCGTAGCGGTAGCCCGGCACACGCAGCGCGAGGTAACGGTCGAGCGCCACGGTGTAGAGCAGGTATTGCAGCCGGTAAAGGTTCTCCTGCACCGCCTTGTCGAGCCGCTCGCGGCGGTACTCTTCAACCGAATTGCCGAGGTGGTTCGACTTCCAGTCGAGCAGCCAGTAGCGCCCGTGTGCCTCGAACACCATGTCCATGAAGCCCATCAGCACCCCCTTCACCGGCGCGAAGTCGAGCGCCTGAGCGGCGGTGGCGAGGTCGGTGCCGGACGGGATGATGCCGTATTTCGCAAGCGTTTCGGCAAGCTCCGGGGCCGTGATGCGCCTGAGCGGGAAGAAAAACTCCAGCTCGCACTGCCACGAGCGCGGCTTGAGGCCGCCGAGGGTGAACGAGCCGTCCGGCGAGGAGAGCGGCGTTGCGAGCACCTCCCTCGCCATGCCGGCGAGGGCCGGTTGCCACTCCTCGTCGAAGCCGTACTTGCCGAGCGCCGTCGTGCACGCCGCGTCGATGTCACTCTCAGACGCCGACGCGAAGTCGAGCGTCTCGAAGATCGAGTGCATGAGAATGCCTGCTCCGGCCCCTTTCGGGAAAGCGAAGATGCTTCGATCCCCGTCGGGCAGTGCGACCGGTGCGGCGGCGGGTTCCGTAAGGGTTTCGTCGCGGTCGGGCAGCTCGAAGGCCGTGTGCTTGTGGCGGCTGAGGGCGGTGAAGCTCGCGATCCGCCACTCGGTTTCGAGGCTCGCTTTGAACTGCCGAAGCACGAGCGCCGGACGTTTAGCAACGACGGGACAGACAACGGATGCGCGGAAATCGTCGCCAAACGAGAGGCGACGAACCTGCATCGCGCCGCCCGATGCGTCCGCCATCGTTTGCAGCGTCTCCGCCATCGCCTCCGCCTCGATGGTTTGAAGCTCCTGCACGGCTTCGGCGACCGGCTCGGCGCTGCACCGGGCCTCGTCGGAAACGTAGAGTAAATACGATGCGGGAGTGAGCTGCGGCGGGTTGCCGCTTTTGCGGCCATCGACGATGCGGGCGGTGAAGAAAACGCAGCGCTTTTCGGCCCGCGTGAGGGCGACGTAGAAGAGGCGCAGGTTCTCGGCGAGCGTCTCCCGTGCGGCGGCTGCGCGGTGATGCACGATGGACGACGAACCGAAATCGCGAACCATCCGCCCCGCGTCGTCGTGGCACAGCACCGCCTCGCCGCTGCCGTTGCCGCCGCCGAACTGGAACGGGCAGAAAACCACCGGGTACTGCAACCCTTTGCTGACGTGCGCCGTGACGATTTTGACCGCCGGTTCGTCGCTTTCGAGCCGAATCTGGTACTCCTCGCCGGACTCGCGGGTCGCCACCCGCTCGCTGAACCACGCCACGAGACTCTCCATGCCAAGCCCACGCGCATGAGCCTCGCGGTGCAGCAGCTCGAAGCAGTGCAGCACGTTGGTCAGCGCCCGCTCGCCGGATGCCCCGGCGGTGGCCAGCAGCCGTTCGCGCACCCCTTCGCGGCGCATCAGCTCGCGGGCCATCACCATGAAACCGCGCTCCCGCCAGAGGCGGTGGTACTCCCGGAACTCCTGCAACCGTGCGGCCCAGGCGTTTTCGTCGGCGTTGAGGCGGGCGATGTCGCTGCCGTTCAGCCCGAAGAGCGGCGTCACCAGCGCGGCGCGGACGAGCGGCTCGCGCCCAGGATCGGCGAGCGCCGTCACGAGAATGCGCACCTCCTCGGCCTCGATTGAGGCGAAGAGGCTCTCGTCGCTGCGCATCACCGAGACGATGCCCGCCTTGCGAAGGGTCGCCTGCATCAGCCGGGCCTGCCGGTGGGTGCGCACGATCACCGCGATGCCGCTCGCCTCTGCGCCGCCGCCAATCGTTTCGGCCACCATCGAAGCGCACGCCGCCGCCGCAAAACTCGTGGCATCGCCGCTTTTGAGGCTGCCGTCCTCCTCGCCGCCATCGAGCAGGCAGATTTCGAGCGGCGGATCGTCGGATACGGCTCCGTCGGGCGCGGTTCGACCCGCCACGAGCGGCGGCGAGGGAATGCCGTCGAAGACAAAGGGGTGGCGGGTCTCTTCGAAAAGGCGGTTGAAGCCGTCGAGCAGCTTCGGCGTCGAGCGCCAGTTTGCGTTGAGCGTGAAGCGGCGCTCCTCGCCAACGTCGCTCGCCGCTTGCAGATAGGCGAAAATATCCGCCCCCCGAAAGCTGTAGATCGCCTGCTTGGGGTCGCCGATGAGGAAGAGTGGTGCGTCCGAATTGGCGTAGATGCTACGGAAAATATCATACTGCACAGGATCGGTATCCTGAAACTCGTCGATCAAGGCCGCCCGGTAGCGGTCGCGGAGCGCTTCGGCCAGCGCGGCGGCTTCCGGGCCATCGGCGAGGGCGTGGTAGAGGTCGGTGAGCAGATCGTCGAAAAAGCGGACGTTGCCCTCCCTTTTGCGCTCCGGCAGACGCTTGCGGTAGAACGCGACCAGCTCGGACTTGAGCGCCAGCAACCGTTCATCCGCCGCCGCTTGCAGCCGCTCGCAAGCCTCGAAGAGCGGATGCGCGGGCGGAGTGGCGGAGCTTTTCGTGCCCGCCGCGATACCGGAAGCGGTCAGCTTCCCGAAGCCGTCGAAGAGGGCTAAGGGATTTGTATCCTCGACGAACTCGGCCAGCGCCGCCAGCAACGGCTCCACCTTGTCATCCCGATAAAATTTTTCCGCTCGACTCAGCGCCTTGCTCGTTCGCAGAAGTTCCGAAAGCGCCTCGCGCTCGTCACGCCAGATTCGGCGCACGTCGTCGAACGCCGCCTGCGCTTCGCACTCTATCCGCTCGATCTCCGCTTCGCCATAGAGCGGAAGCACCACGTCGCGCTCCGAGAGCTGCAAGGATCGCAGGAACGCCGCGAGGCTGTCCGGCGTCCACTTATTCAGCAAGGCGTAGGCGAGCAGGCTGTTGGCGTCGCCGAAAAAGCGCTCACGCCAGAAGTCGTCGATCACCTGCCCAGCAAGCGCGGACTGGTCGTCCATCAGCTCGGTGTCGTAGAGCGCGCCGCTCTCGAAGGCGTGATCCTGCAACGCCCGCAGGCAAAAGCCGTGGATCGTGAAGATCGAGGCCATGTCGAACCCGGCGAGCGCCGCTTCGAGCAGTTGAGCGGCCTGTTCGGTCGAGCCGGACTCTTCGGCGCGGTCGCGCATGGCAACGAGAAATTCATCATCCGCGCTCTTGCCGAGTATCACGTCGAGCGCCTCGCGGATGCGGCGGCGGATTCGCGCGCGAAGCTCCTGCGTGGCGGCCTCGGTGAAGGTGACGACGAGAATCTCTTCGGGCCTCAACTCCCGCTCGACGAGCAGCCGCAGGTAGAGCGAGGCGATGGCCCAAGTCTTGCCGGTGCCCGCGCTCGCCTCGATGAGGTTCATGCCGGAGAGCGCCACGGCGGCGTGGTCGAGGATGCGGATGGTCATGGCCGGCGCGTCGGGATGAGGTGGATACACCAACCATGATTGTTGCCCCGGACTTCAGTCCGGGGATGTGAGATAACACAGATGAAACCGGGCTTTAGCCCAATCATCTTCAAAAAATCGAGAGCAAAGAAATGTCCCCCAAGGAGCGAGAGAAGAGATTGGGCTGAAGCCCTCTGTTTTTTTGACGATTTATCCCCGGACTGAAGTCCGGGGCAATTGAACGGCAAGACTTCAAATGAATCAGCATGATGCTGAAACCAATCATCACATTGGAAGTCCTGACGTAGAAAGTGTTGCCTGCTTCTCATCCCTTCCCTCCGTGCTCGATCATTGGTTGCAGCAGGTCGTCGGCGATGCTCCGGAAGCGTTCGCCGAAGGGCGGTTCTGCTCCGAAGCAGCGGCGGAAGGCGGGGTCGCTCCCCTCGCCTTCGCGTCCGCCGAAGCCGTCGAGCCACTCGCCCAACGCGGCTTTGCGCCGCTCCTCCTCCGGCTTTCCTGCCTTTTCGGCCCAGGCGAGCGACGAGCGCGGGAAGAGCGGCAGCGGTTCCGAAAGCCCTTCGCGATAGAGTGAGAGCAGCGCTTCGAGCCGCTCCGTCGCGCTCTCGACCGGGCGGTAGCGAATCGAGCGGTCGAGCGTGACGATCAGCGTGTCGCTCGATGCGCCCTCTTCAACGGCGTGACGGGCGAGGTGCAGAAGCCACGAACGGAGCCGATCCTGCGGGCGCATCCTGGCGCAGCGGTAGAGAAGCTGGCCGGTCGGCAAGAGGTGGTCGAGCCGTCCGGCGAGGCGGAATCCGCCGATGTCAAGATCGAGGTCGAGCTGGCCGAACGCGCCGCCGCCCTTCAGCTCCCGCACCTTCGCGGCGAACTGTTCGACCTCGGCGAGTAACTGCCGGAAAAGCAGCTCGCCATGCGTCGCCGGAGGAAGAAGGCCGCGTGACCGGAAGAGCGGCAGCATCGCGCCTCCGTCGCCTGTTTCGAGCACCGCTTCGAGAAGCTCCTGGCGCATCGCGTAGCGTTCGAGCCCAATCGCCTCGAACGGCTCACGCTCTTCAAGCGGTTGCGCTGCTGACGATGGTTTCAGGCCAAGTCGCCGTTCGAGGAAGTACGCCGCCGGATTGGCGAAAAACTTCGCCAGATCGTCGAGCGTGACCCTCCGCTCCTCGTCGGCGAGGTCGTCCAGCGGCATCTCGATGAAAGGGCGCTCCGTCACCGAATCGCGCCCCGCGAGCGCCCGGAAGTTGTCCGCCGAGTAGCTGAAAAGGTGGGAGCCGGAGGCAAAGTAAGCCGGGCTGAAGCCCTGGAGGCGATGCTTTACGACCAGCCGCGACGCGG
>Ga0209575_10001167_pt1 | contig 11278 bp, 7 predicted proteins | sample Medcelwee11metaG_FD_187172 | JGI IMG/M metagenome (GOLD analysis project Ga0209575, IMG submission 187172) | Freshwater pond sediment microbial communities from the University of Edinburgh, under environmental carbon perturbations - Medium... | ecosystem: Environmental > Aquatic > Freshwater >...
TTAGTAAACGCCTCTAATTCAAAATTTGTAAAAAACCCGAACAAATACTCTCCTGGTCCGGCAAATACATGTAGATTGTCAGATCAATAATGTTAAAACTCGATCATCGAGTAAAATGTATAGGATTATTATATGAGTGATGACACCCAACAAATATTAAAGAATATTGCGCAGCTATTTGAATCACAGAGTTTTGCTGTTCTCTCCACCCAGAAAAACGATCAGCCATATTCAAGCCTTGTTGCATTTGCTGTAAACCCTGATCTTAATTATTTTTATTTTCTAACCCCCAATACAACCCGTAAATACGACAATCTGAAAACAAATCCGAAAGTCTGTATTCTTGTTAACGACAGCCGAAATCAAGCCGATGATGTTTACAATGCAGTTTCCGTTACCGGCACAGGTGTTGCGCAAATTATTGATAAGTCAATAGAACAAAAAGCACTTGATTTATACCTGAAAAAGAATCCTAATTTAAAAGAATTTTCCAAGGCACCTACCACAGCCTTCGTCCGTATCTCTATGAAGCGGTACTTTATGGTGAACCGATTTCAAAATGTCGTTGAAGTTAAGGTCAAACAATGAAACCGCTTCTCAATATAGATGAATGCTTAAATGCCGGAAAAGACCAGGTTGGCGGCAAAACCTATTGTATAGCAAAGATTTACAGCCATGGTATCCGGGTGCCAAAAAGTTTTTGCGTTCCCTGCAAAATTTATGATGATTATCTTGATCAGTCCCGTCTCAAAGAGAGGATTTTTTTTGAAATCAACAGAAAGTCGCTTGAGCAGATGCGGTGGGAAGAAATATGGGACACGTCGCTACGTATCCGCAACTATTTTCTAATCACCCCCATACCCGAAAAGATCGAAAAAGAACTTGCAGGCCTGATTGATAAATATTGTGGAAATACCCCTGTGGCCGTAAGATCCTCAGCCCCGGGCGAGGATAGTGCGTCGAATTCATTTGCAGGTCTTCATGACTCTTTTTTAAACGTTTCCGGGACCAGTGAAATTATAAAGCACATCAAACTGGTATGGGCCTCACTTTACTCAGATGCAGCGCTGCTCTACCGCAAAGAACTTGGGCTGGATATCCAGACCAGCCGGATGGCTGTTGTCATCCAGGAACTGGTTGCATCAGACAAGTCCGGTATCTTTTTCGGATTAAACCCTTCCGGTTCAAATGAATCGGTGATTGAATCGGTCTATGGTCTGAATCAGGCACTTGTTGATGGTGACATTGAGCCGGACCGATGGATCTTAAGCCGTTCCACCGGAAAATTGATCCGCCATACAGATCCGGTTCGAAAAAGATATGCCGCCCCCGGAAAAACCGGGATTGTGTTCCAAGAGTTGAAAGACCATGAAGCCAAAACACCGCCGCTGAACCACGATGAGATTCATCAGATATGGAAAACCGGCAATCGACTTGAACAAATTTTCGGAAAACCCCAGGATGTTGAATGGACAATAACCAATGGGGAATTGACAATTCTTCAGGCCAGACCCATCACCAGTACCGGATTTACTGAAACAGATGACAAAAGATCCTGGTATCTCACCTTGCACAGGAGCTATGAAAATTTAAAGAAACTCTACGACAAGATTGAGCATCACCTGATCCCTAAAATGATATCCGAAGCTGATAAATTAAAGCAACAGGACCTTGAAATACTTTCTGCCCAATCTCTGTGCAGTGAAATCGAGAGAAGACAAAAAATTTATGATCACTGGGTAAAAATTTATTGGGCTGATTTTATCCCTTTTGCCCATGGGATAAGACTTTTTGGCCAGGTTTACAACGATGCCGTGGCGCCGGAAGATCCGTATGAGTTTATGAACTTGTTGGAAAATACCGGACTAAAAAGCATGGAAAGAAACAGTCTGATTGAAAAACTTGCCCAAATGATCCGTAATGATAAGGCTCTTAAAACAGAGCTTGAAAACGAACGGATGCCGGACCCAAGTCATCCGTTCAGAGTACTCTTAGATTCTTTTGTTGACCAATTCGGAGACCTGTCCTGCACAACCGGCAGCGGCAGTGAGTGTGACTACGGTAAAAATGCCGTCATCCATCTGCTGCTTGAGTTTGCGGGTCGCCCTATTAAAGCAGGGAAGTCAAATGGAATCGATACAGCTCAACTTAAAGATAGATATATTAAAAGTTTTCCAGTTGACCGTCGGGATTTTGCAAAAGAGGTTCTTTCCCTGGGCAGGGAAAGCTATCGGCTCAGGGACGATGATAATATCCATTTGGGGCGAATAGAGGCAGGCCTTTTTGAGGCTGTCAGGGAAGGCCGGAGAAGATTGATTCACCCCAACACAACGAAAGATGACGTCAAAATTCTTTTAAAAGCGCCTGCGTTAAGTCTTGAACCGAAAGATCAGAGCCGGGAAGAAAAAGTTTCTCCTGATAAGACTGCTATCGAAAAATGGATCTCCTCGCGTCAAATTGTTGGACACCCTGCAGGACCGGGGATTTCTTCCGGCCTCGCAAGACTGATTCAAACACCTTCGGATTTACTATCATTCAAGCAGGGTGAAGTCCTTGTCTGCCAGGGTGTCGATCCCAATATGACATTTGTCGTACCGCTTGCCGCAGCCGTGGTTGAGGAAAGAGGCGGTATGCTCATTCATGGGGCGATTATTGCCAGGGAATACGGATTGCCGTGCATCACTGGTGCTTCAAATGCCATGAAGTTGATCGAAAATGGCAATCAGATAACCGTTGACGGATACCTGGGCATCATCACCTGCCACACTGAGGATCTATGAATTTCAGGACTTATGATCTGATGAAAAAAACCGTATTTGAAAACAGACAAACAAACCGGGATCAAGACCCGTTTTTGTATGAATCAATTCTTTCCAATCTTCAATGTATCACTTACCGGTGCGCCTTTGATAAAGACTGGACCATGATTTACATGAGTTCCCATGTGGATCAATTAACAGGGTATCCGCCGGAAGATTTTCTCCATAGCACGGTTCGAACCTTTGAAAGTATCATCCATCCGGATGATACCCGGTATGTTGCCCGGGTAATCAATGATGCGGTAAAACTAAGACAACCCTGGGAGATTGAGTATCGTATTTTTCATAGAGACGGAAAGATCCGGTGGTTTTATGAAAAAGGCAAGGGCACGATTGATCCGCAGGGCCGAGTGAAATACCTGGACGGCTTTATCATCAATATCACCAAACGCAAACAAGCGGAGCTAAACTTGAATAAGAGTGAGGAAAAGCAACGCATCCTCCTGGAGGAACTCAGGTATCGCAACACCATCGCCACAGCCATTGCAAAAGCCTCCAGTCTTTTTATTTCCCCGGATAAAGTGGACTACCAGGCCATACTCAGAACAATGGGAGAGAGTATTTCCGTCAACAGGGTTTATATTTTTGAGATAACGGGTAATGGCCGTACCCTTTCCAATACCTATGAATGGTGTGCCAAAGGAACCGAGCCCCAGATAGAAAATCTCAAAGAACTCGATGCCCATCTCTTTTCATGGTGGACCAACCAATTGCAAGATGGAAAGAATATTGTCATAGAAGATGTGGCCAACCTTTCAAGCCAGGCTGCCGCTGAAAAACAGATCCTCCAGAGCCAACAGATCCAGAGCCTTGTCTGTGTTCCGATCTGGGCAAAAGGGAAAAAACTGTGGGGATTCATGGGGTTCGATGATACACAAAAAAAACGCGAATGGACAGAAACTGAAATTGAGGCCCTGCAGATTATAGGAGAGATGATCTCCGGTGACCTGGAGCGAAACGCATCTGAAAAAAGGCTGGAATTTGAAAGAAAGCAACTGTTGTCTATATTTGACAGCCTGGACGGAAATATTTTCGTATCCGATCCCCATACATATGAAATACTCTATGTAAACAAAGCCTTGAAAAAATATTTTGACCATGAGTTGATCGGAAAAATATGTTACAGGGAGTTTCAGGGGCTTGATTCACCCTGTTGTTTTTGCAGCAATAAACAGATCCTTGAAGAAAAGCCAAAAATTCACAGATGGGAATTTTACAATGCCATGATGGACAAAACATTTTCCATTATGGACCGGATCATTCGCTGGCCGGACGGACGTGATGTCAGATTTGATTTGGCCATTGACATAACAGAAAAAAAACAGATTGAATCCTGTCTCAGGCAGGCCCAGAAAATGGAAGCCATCGGTACCCTGGCAGGGGGCATTGCCCATGATTTTAATAATATTCTTTCCGGTATCTTTGGATATCTTCAGCTGGCCAAATTTCATATTCTGGAGCCGGAACTGGCCGAAAAAGATCTCGAAAAAGTTTTAGAAGGCGCTCAACGGGCCACCTTGCTGGTCAAGCAGATTCTTACCTTTAGCCGGCATAAAGGAGATGATCGCCGGCCTCTGGTCGTATTTCCTTTGGTTCAGGAAACCTTAAAATTGCTTCGGTCCGTGATTCCCGCGAACATTGAAATTAAAAACAATCTTGTTTCAAAAGCCATGATACTTGCTGATTCAACGCAAATCCATCAGCTGGCACTGAATTTGTGCACCAACGCGTATCAGGCAATGGGCGACCAGGGCGGGGTGTTGACCATCAGCCTAAATGAGGTGGTCCTTGGCAAGGAGCAGTTGGTTCAGGAAAATAGTCTGTTACCGGGTAAATATTTAAAGTTTGAAGTTTCCGATACCGGGCCCGGAATCGAAAAAGCCATCCAAAATAAAATATTTGATCCCTATTTTACAACAAAAAAAATGGGCAAAGGAACGGGGCTGGGGCTTGCCATGGTCGCAGGAATAGTCAAAAAGCACAATGGATTCATCACCGTGCACAGTCAACCCGGAGAGGGAGCCAGTTTCAAGGTTTTTTTACCGGTTATTGCTTCCAAATTGTCTATAGAAAAACCAAAAACAGAAGAAAATGCGACCTCATACAGCGGAAAGGAGGCCGTCATGCTTGTGGATGACGAAATCGACATTCTTATTTCCCAGGAAAGGTTTTTGACCAATCTGGGATATAAGGTGTCAAGCTTTGAGGACGGACAATCTGCTTTACAGGCGTTTTTAGACCATCCGCATTCATTTGATCTGATTATCACTGATATGACCATGCCACGGATATCAGGAGACAAGTTGTCCAAAGAAATTTTAAAAATAAAACCCGATATTCCGATCATCCTGTGTACAGGATTCCATGAAACCTTTACCAGGGAAGTTGCTCTGGAGCTTGGCATACGAAAATATGTCCCGAAACCCATAGAAGTCGCCCTGCTGTCCAAAATGATTCGGGATATTCTTGACGCTTAAAATGTTGTTTCTATATTGGTGCCCGACCGAAAACAGTAAATTTTGCCGATTAATCTGCGTCATTTTCGATTTCTCTTCGAATTTGAGCATGTTTTTTTTCTGTAATGGGATAAAAGCAGATGATCAGGATGGCCAGAATATTACAGAGGCATGGCACCAGGACATAAAGGCCCCCAGTGCACCAATTCCAATATAGGGCTTGAGCCTGCCAAAAGGACCCGGCGTCTTATCGGAGAAGTAGCCAATAACCGGATCCGTTACGCCATCGAATACCCTTGAAGATACCATGGGTTAATTTCGGCTATTTAAAATTTGCAGTTTTTATCCTGATTCGGTATAGGTGAATCATCCGAATATCTTTAAATCGTTGTGTATCTGCAAAGGTAGTTGCCATGGACTTAAAACAACAAAGCAACTTGAATATCGCCATTATTGGTTCCGGCATCTCCGGTATTTGCGCCGCATATCTTCTCCAAAAGCGGCACCGGGTGACGCTGTTTGAAAAAAATGATTATTTCGGAGGCCATACCCATACGATTATCCTCCCGGACGGTCCTGATACAGGTACCCCTGTGGATACCGGTTTTATCGTACTCAATGAGCGGACCTATCCTAATTTTATAAAATTTTTGTCACTGCTCGGCGTTGAAAAATGCCCAACCGATATGTCATTTTCCTACTTTTGTGAAAGAACAGGTCTTTGTTATGCCAGCCAAAATCTGAATTCCATATTTGCCCAGCGCGCCAACATATTTAAGCCTAAATTCCTCCGGTTTGTTTACGAAATGGTACGCTTTCTCCGGATACTGAGAAAAGAATATCGTTCCAATGGCCTGCCGGCTGTCACACTGTCTGAATATGCACGACAAAAAGGGCTTCACAGTGAGGTCATTGACCAGTTCATCATCCCCATGGCAGCAGCCATATGGTCGGGTTCAGATTTTCAGATCAGCCGTTTTCCCATCAGAACATTTGCCCAGTTTTATGAAAACCACGGCCTTTTAGGCGTAACCGGCCATCCGCCCTGGTATTTTGTCAAAGGCGGCAGCCATTCCTATGTCAATGCCTTCCTGGAATCATTCAAAGGCAGGGCCTTTAAAAACAGCGCCGTGAGTCGAATATCCCGTAAACCGGACGGCATTACCCTGGATTTTAAAAATGACAGCCCCCAGGATTTTGATGTCGTTGTGGTCGCCACCCATGCAGATCAGGCCTTAAAGCTGCTTGAAACCCCAAGTGCCAGGGAAAAAGAACTTTTAGGGGCCTGGTCTTATTCAAAAAATAAAACCTTCCTGCATACGGATACAAGCGTCATGCCTCCGAGCAAAAGGGGCTGGGCCAGCTGGAATTATACACGTCACAAAAAATCCAAACCCGATGCCCCGGTAACGGTAAGCTATGACATGACCCACCTGCAGAGACTGAAGACACGGCAGCGATATTTTGTAACCCTGAATCCACAAAACCAGATCCCCCAATCCCATATAATCAAAGAAATTAATTACACCCATCCTCAATATTCTTTTGAAGCATTTAGTAGCCAGGACAAATTGCCAACCTTAAACGGAAAAAATAACACTTTTTTCTGCGGGGCATATTTCGGGTTTGGGTTTCATGAAGATGGGGTTAAGTCTGCATTACGTGTTGGAAAAAATTTCGGGGTGACCTTATGAATTCTAAAATTTTTACAGGAAAAATAAAACATCGTCGCTACTGGCCTGTGGACCATGATCTGTCCTACCCTGTGTACCTGTATGCCTTTGATCTTGACGAATTTTCCGGTCTGAATCGACGATATCCCCTTTTTGGGTACAACAAATTGGCTGTTACATCCATCCATGACAGGGATTACCTTGAGCCCGGCAATCTTCCGATCGAAGAAAAACTATCTGAATTGCTCCACCGGCACCAGATCAAACAGTCTGTTTCCAATATTATCATGATCACATCCGCCCGGTATTTTAATTATGTGTTTAACCCGGTCAGTTTTTATTACTGCTATACTGACGATCATACACTTGCGGCAATCGTTGCTGAAGTCAACAATACCTACGGGGAGCGTCATCCCTATGTGCTTAAAGCCGGCACGCCGGGATCAGGCAAGTGGATTGCAACATTTCAAACCCCCAAAGTATTCCACGTCTCCCCATTCAACAAAGTCGAAGGCATTTACCACTTTTATTTCTCAGATCCCAAAGATCAATTGGAAATTAAAATTGAGTTGTTCAATAATAACAAAAAAATAATGACCGCAGAGTTTAAGGGTACCGGGGTTCCTATGACCCCTGTCAATCATTTAAAAACAATAATGGAATATCCTTTTGCTCCCCACTTAAGTATTCCCAGAATATATGCCCATGCATTTAAGCTTTTTTTCAGGAAAAAGTTAAGCTTTAATGATAAACCCATTCCCCAAAGCCCCATGACAATGAAAAAACAAACCCCGGGTATCTTTGAAACCCTCTGTCAAAAACTTGTTTTCAAGGCACTGAGAAAAATCACCATCGGCGGCTTTAAGATTAAGATGCCGAATCAGGAAATGATTAGTTTCGGCCATCCCGAAGATTCCCATCCTGTGATCATGAAAATAGAGGACTACAATTTTTTCCAAAGAGTCATTTTGGATGGTGAGATCGGATTCGGTGAAGCTTATATGCATTCTGAATGGGATACTTCGGACCTTTTGAAATTGTTAAAGATCTTAATTCAAAACCGTGATCATTTTTCAGACGGCAACCTGCTGCTTTCGTTTTTCACCCGGATAAAGGAAAAAACCGCCCATGACGGGCGCATAAATTCCATAAAAAATACCCCGGAAAACATCCGGGCCCACTATGATTTGAGCAATGCCTTTTATGAACTTTTCCTAGATAATCAGATGATGTATTCATGCGGCATTTTCGAACAACCGGACGATTCCCTGCAAAAATCCCAGGAGCAGAAAATGATGCGTATTTTGACCCAAGCGGATATCCGGGAGACCCATCATATTCTTGAAATCGGATGCGGGTGGGGTGGTTTTGCGGTGTTTGCCGCCCAAAAAACCGGTTGTCATGTGACCGGCATTACAATTTCCAAAGCCCAGTATGACAGGGCATGCCAACGCGTAATTGATGAAGGGCTTGGGGACCGGGTCACCATAAAGCTTCAGGACTACCGCCATATAACAGGCAAATTTGACCGGATTGTCTCCATAGAAATGGTCGAGGCTGTGGGACCACAGTTTTTTTCCACATATTTCAAGCGTGGGCAAGCCCTTCTAAAACCCGGCGGCAGGATGCTCTTTCAGTCCATCATCATTGAAGATAAACGATATAAGAACTATTGCAAAGAAAGGGACTGGATTCAAAAACATATTTTTCCGGGCGGTCATCTGCCATGCCTGAAAATTCTTAAAGAGACCATATCAGAACATACCGATTTTCATATATCAAATGTTCATCATATGGGTGCCGACTATGCCGTAACCCTGTCGCACTGGCGGGATCGCTTCCTGTCAAATAAAGAGAATATCGTCAGGTTGGGCTTTGACGAGATATTCTTCAGAAAATGGATCTATTATTTTTCTATCTGTGAAGCAGGGTTTACCGTTGGTGGCATTGACGATATCCAGGTCAGCTTAGAGCTTGTTTAAAAATTAGGGGATCGAAGCGAAATTTCATGAGAATGAGAACCAATTTTCTCAAATTTTTTGTTAATAGCCGGACTATTGATCAAAAATTTGAGAAGATTGGGGCCATTCTGATGTGATTGCAGCCGATTCATCTATTTTTAAACAGGCTCTTAACCCTTTGACGCAAAAGCGTTTAATTTTTCCCAGAAAATCTGCCTTTCCTGTGCTGATTCACAGGTCCCGGGAAAGATGATGGTTTCATGGGGACGCCTGTCCAACCAGAACAACCCTGTATATTGCCCCGCCCATTTTGAAGTTGCCAGCCAGACAATGGTATCGGCACCTTGTTCCGGCGTTCTTAAAATTCTTTTCACCCGTTCATGAAATCCAGGCAGGGACCGTTCAATACCCGGGGTATCCACCCACCCGGGATGCATGGCATTTACCCGTATTCCATGTGTTTTAAACTGCTCGGCCCATATTTGAGTCAAAATGACGACCCCTCTCTTCGCACGGGCATAGGCTTTGGCCCCGTTATACTGCCCCTGGCTGTTTTCAAGATCGTTTACCTCAATTTTCTGGATATACATGCCGCCGGATGATACATTGATAATTCTTGGAGATTCCGATGCGGCAAGGGCATCCTTTAAATATTGTGTCAACAGGAATACCCCCAGAAGATCCGTCGCAAACGTCTGCTCCAATCCTTCCGGGGTGTTTTTACGCTCATTAAACAATGCACCGGCATTGTTGATGAGGATATCAATGTTCTTTTTAGAAGCCTTAAGGGTTTCTGAGACCTCCCTGATCTCGTGCATCAGGCTTAAGTCTGCAATCAAAACATCAATATGCGGGTTACCGGTCTTTTCAACAATTTCGTGACGAACCTGTTCAGCCTTTACACGGTTTCTTGCGATAATGGTTAAAAAGGCTTTTTTTTCTGCGAGTTTAAAAGCGGCCGCCTTTCCAATTCCCGAGGTGCCGCCTGTCAATACGATCTTTTTTCCGTATAGCACCCCCTTTGGTTCTGACCAGAATCTTTTGCCCAAGGCATAGCCAAATCGGCTGAACAGGATCATTCCGGGAATAATTAAATGATCTGCAAGATAATCAGGCAGGCCGCTCCCTGATTTAAACCACATCGCTTTATTGGGCAGACCTCGGGTTCCGGCAAGTTTCTGTTCAAGGCCCGCCATGGCTTTTTCACCTGTTTTTTTCATGACCGGAAACAGAAGTTTCTCAATAAGGTTACCAAACCGATGAAAGCGGATATCTGCCTGGTAATCGATTTGTGTTCCAATGGCTGTTTTTGTAAAAACAATAGTATCCATTGCCGTGAAGGACTCACCCACCCCTTTCAATACAATCCTGGAAAAAGGGACATACTCAATAATTTCATATTTCATTTTCGGACGAAAGGGGCCAAACTTCAAAACAAGATCATATTGTGAGCCAACGCCTATTTTTTTCTGATCAACCCTGACCGAAGAAACCACCCCTGGGTCCCAGGCCTGAATATGGCTGAAATCGCTGGTATATTCAAAGACATAATTTAAGGATCTTTCAACGAGAATGGACTCTTTTAATCTTATCATCAGGCCCCCTAATTTTTAAATATGCTCTTAATTTTCACCTATGACCTACATTTCGCTTGTCTCTGTAAGTATCCTAATTTATGAGAAATAAAATTGTGTATTTTCACTCAACTTTAACTCCGCTATTAATAAATTCAGATAGTTATGAATTAAAGAGCGAAATGTAGGCTATGAAATAAACTTTATTTTAAATGATTCACTTATCCTCGGGAACTCAAAGACGGTTATTTCCCAATTGCCAGTAACAAATCATCAACCTTTGGGTGATCTCCGGCTTTTTTAGATGAAAAAAAATAGCGTACCACGCCTGACGTATCTACGACAATCCCGCCACCAAGCTGAAATGTGCTTCCCTGAATGGAACCCTGCCGATGGCCTTGCTTGAATGCCGACGCAGCCTTAAATACAGATCCTATACTCACAAATCCCTTCAGGCCGTTTGAAAACCCTAAAGCTGAAAAAGCGTTGAGTGACGGATCGGAAAAAAGTAATCCGCGATATCCTGTTTTTTCCCGAAATTCCGTGAAGTGAACAGGATCACCCGACCCGATTATGACAAGATTCGCCTTGTGTTCACTGAATCGCTCTGCGTTATGGGCAAGATCAGCAACCTGCTGACGGCAGAAGACTCATCCAAAATGTCTGACAAACACTAAAGCCGCTGTTTTTTCACGCCACAGCGTTGATATTTTCACCTGTTCTCTGCGCTCGTTTAGAATAGTCAGTTCACCAAGAAGTTCAGTTGAAACATTTTCATATGCCATTCCCCCCCCC
>Ga0209575_10001170_pt1 | contig 11261 bp, 10 predicted proteins | sample Medcelwee11metaG_FD_187172 | JGI IMG/M metagenome (GOLD analysis project Ga0209575, IMG submission 187172) | Freshwater pond sediment microbial communities from the University of Edinburgh, under environmental carbon perturbations - Medium... | ecosystem: Environmental > Aquatic > Freshwater >...
CTACAGCCAGGCTGTGGAGATCAGGGGAACCCTTTACATATCAGGACAGGTGGCTATAGACCCGGCAACAGGAAAATTAGTTGAAGGAGGCATTACTGAACAGACAACGCAGGTGCTTAAGAACATTAAAGCCATTCTTCTGGCAGCAGGTTATTCAGTCAGTGATGTTGTCAAGTCGACCTGTCTGCTGGCGGATATGTCGGATTTCAAGGCGATGAACGAAGTTTACGCCATGTTCTATACATCAGATCAGCCTGCCAGGGCGGCCTTTGCGGTCAAGGGACTCCCGCTCGGAGCGCTCATTGAAATTGAAACGATTGCCGTGAAATAAAAACAGTAAAGGCCGATCTCAGACCGGCCTCTACGTGGATTTTATAGCGGATTATATTTCCGTTTATTCAGCCTTCACCTCAAAATCAACATCAACCTTAACGTCCCTGTGGAGTTTGACGACTGCTTTGTAGTGTCCGACTTCCTTAATGGTTTCTTCGCCGAGGATGATATTCTTACGTTCGATGTCAAAACCTTTTTCCTTCAGCGCTTCCGCTATCTGGATGGTATTGACCGACCCGAAGATCTTGCCTGCTGAGCTGACTTTGGCGCCAATGACCAGCTTGACAGTGCCGAGCTTTTCAGCAATCTTCTCAGCTTCATTTTTGATCTTCTCTTCCTTGTGAGCCCTCTGCTTCAGATTCTCATTGTGCACCTTGACGGCAGACCCGGTAGCCTGAATGGCAAATCCCTGGGGGATGAGGTAATTCCTTGCATACCCGGTCTTGACGGTTACAGTGTCGTTCTTCTGACCGAGCTTATCATGATCCTGCTTGAGAATAATTTTCATATCTCTTCCTCCTTTACTTTAAAAGATCAGCTACATAAGGCAGCATAGCAAGATGGCGTGCCCTCTTGATAGCCTTGGCGACCCTCCTCTGATACTTCAGCGAGGTGCCGGTGATGCGTCGTGGCAGGATCTTGCCCTGCTCATTCAGGAACTTCTTAAGGAATTCGGGATCCTTATAGTCAATGTACTTGATCTTGTTCTTCTTAAACCTGCAGTATTTCTTCTTCTTGATTTCAACTGTCGGAGGTGTAAGGTATCTTATCTCTGAATTGTTCTGTGCCATGTTTATTCCTCCTTGACTTTCTCGGTTGCTCTCATTTTTCTCTTCTTCTCAGCATACTCAACTGAGTACTTGTCCATGCGAAAGGTCAGGAAGCGGATGATCCTCTCATCCCTTCTGTATTGCACTTCTAATTTATCTATCAACTCACCAGGCCCTTTGAATTCAACAAGGTAATAGAACCCTGTAGATTTTTTCTGAATGGGATAAGCGAGTTTCTTCAGGCCCCAGTTCTCTTCATGAACGATATCACCTTCGTTGTCAGTGATGATCTTCTTGAATTTCTGGACCGCTTCCTTCATCTGATTTTCAGACAAAACGGGAGTTGCAATGAAAACGGTTTCGTACTGATTCAACATCTCTTTTAGTTTGTATTTGTGTTTATAATTCGGGTTGCAAAAGTAAGACAATAAATCTTAAAAAAAAATATTCGCGGAACTATTTGACTATATTTGTGGATGGTATAACCTAAGAATGCGCTGATATCAGATATGGATAATTTTATTGTTTCTGCCCGTAAGTACAGACCTGCCACCTTTGACATGGTTGTCGGACAGGATACCATCACGACAACCCTGAAAAATGCAATAAAGAACAATCACCTGTCTCAGGCCTACCTCTTCTGCGGTCCCCGCGGAGTAGGCAAGACCACATGTGCCAGGATCTTTGCCAAGACCATTAACTGCTCGAGCCCGGGCCCTGACGGTGAGCCCTGTGACAATTGCGAATCATGCATTTCATTCAATTCACAGGCATCATTCAACATCCATGAGCTTGACGGCGCTTCCAATAACAGCGTCGATGACATACGCAATCTGACTGACCAGGTTAGGATCCCGCCTCAGATCGGGAAGTTCAGCGTTTATATAATAGATGAAGTTCACATGCTTTCAGCTTCGGCCTTCAATGCCTTCCTGAAAACACTTGAGGAGCCACCGTCACATGCCATCTTTATACTTGCCACTACCGAGAAGCACAAAATAATTCCTACGATCCTTTCGCGGTGCCAGATATTTGACTTCAATCGCATCAATGTGGATGACATCGTTAACCGCCTCAGCTGGGTGGCCGGCAATGAGAGCGTGAAGGCAGAGCATGAGGCACTGCATGTCATCGCTACTAAGGCTGATGGTGCCATGCGTGATGCACTCTCCATTTTTGACCAGATAGTAAGCTTCAGCGGCAAGACCATCACCTATACCGATGTGATCTCCAACCTCAATGTCCTTGACTATGAGTATTATTTCAGGATCACAGGGGCTGCCATAGACGGCAATGTGACATCAGTACTGCTTACCTTCAACGAAATCCTGAATAAAGGCTTTGACGGGTATAACTTTATGGCAGGCCTGAACAGTCATATGCGTGACCTGCTTGTCAGCCGTGACGAGGCTACAGTTAAGCTGCTCGAGACATCGCCGTCGATCAGGCAACGCTACAGGGAACAGGCTGTGAGGGCACCTCTCTCCTTTATTTATGAAGCGCTTGACATTGGTTCGCAGTGCATGCTGACCTTCAAGAGCAGCAAGAACCAGCGACTGCATGTTGAGCTTGCCCTTCTTCGCATGTGCCACCTGGCCGACGTGAGCGCCGGGGAAGACACAAAAAAAAAAGCTGACCAACAACCTCCGGCCGACGAACCTGTAATAAAAATATCGTCTGCTCCATCCGGCCAGCCAACTGCCCACGCCATCACACAAACAAAATCTTCCGGACAGCAACCCGGGGGAACACCAGGGCCGGATAATGGGAAGAAGGTATCCATTAAAAACCTTATATCTGAAACTAAAACGAAGGAGAGTATTGTCAATGAGCCCGCACCTGAGACTGCCGGAGTGAAGTCGTACAGGGAGTTCAGTGCTGACGATCTTGCAGATACCTGGCGCGCCTTCGCCCTCCAGGTAAAGGAGGAGAGCCCGCGCATAGCCGTGACACTCTCATCAGTGATACCCGACCTGCTTCCCGGTAATACGGTAATCCTGAAACTTGATAATTCAGCTCTCAAGGAACTGTTTGACCATAACTTCAGGGCCCGGCTCGAACATTACCTGCGCGAGAACCTTCAGAACAGCTCCCTGAACCTTCAGACAACGGTTGAAGCGACTGAAAGAGGCGAGATACTCTATTCAGACGAACAGAAATTCAACCACCTGGCATCCAAAAATCCTGCACTGAAGGACCTGAAGAAAACATTCAATCTTGATTTTGAGTAATTATTCATTTGTCACCTCGTGAGCGTGAAAAAGCAAAAACGGCAGACTGATTACAGGACATCTGAAAAGACGGAAATCAGGAACTGCATCCGGCAGTATGGAAAGCTGGCAGGAGGGATAGCCCACGATCTGAATACAATTCTTACAACAATCTACGGCTACAGTGAAATGGCGCTGGAAACTCTTGACGGGACTTCCGAAGCTGCACAGGATATACATAAGATACTACTCGCTGCCGACAGAGCCAGGGAACTTACAGGGCGGCTCATGAACCTTAGCCGCCCGGCCGGGGGCGACAGGAAAACAGTACGTGTAAGCGATATCATCGAAGAAACAATTAGCCTCATAAGGCCGTCAATACCTCACGGTACCGAGGTGACAGTGAATATAGCCTCACCCGATATCCTTATCTCAGCTGATCCACTTCAGCTTTTCAGAGCCTTCACCAACCTGGCTGTTAATGCGTTGCAGGCAATGGAGCCGGCGGGAGGCAGCCTGACAATAACCCTTGAGAAGGTATTTGCGGGTGAAGTTAATAAGATGAACAATGGCGAATATGCACTCATCCGGTTTGCCGATACCGGACAGGGGATGGATAAAAAGACGGCGGAAAAGATGTTTGATCCGTTTTTTACCGCACGCAGCAATGGCAACGGAACAGGCCTGGGCCTATCCCTTGTTTACGATATAATATCGGACCTTGAAGGCGATATTAACGTTTCATCAGAGGTGAATGAGGGTACGGTGATTGATATCCTCATCCCTGCTGAAACAGGTAAATTTGCCTCTCTGCCCTAAAAATCTTATCTTTACAAGTCTTTAAATCAGACATAGCGAAACACAGATATGGCCGGGGTAATGGTAGTTGAGGATGATCCTGCACTGCGCGGGATGCTGAGGGAAGCCCTGGAAAAAAGGAAATATATCGTAATAACAGCCTGCGACGGAAGAGAAGCAATTGCTAAATTCCGTCCTTCGGTTGTTGACCTTGTGATTACTGACCTCCTGATGCCTGAAGAGGACGGACTGATGGTCATAATGAAGATCAAGGAGATTAAGCCTTCGACCAGAGTGATTGCCATCAGCGGGGGCGGCAAGGCAGGTCCGGGAAGCTATCTTCTCATGGCCAGTAAGCTGGGTGCGGACCTCGTCTTTTCAAAACCGTTCCTTCCTTCCGAACTGGTGCAGAAGGTGAAAGAGATGCTCGATAAACATTAAGATGAATACCTTGTTATTATTTTAGGAAAACCATTAAAAATAAAAATATGTTAACAAAGAAAGTAGAAGAATTCTGCAACAGGCAGATTGAAAGAGAAGGGTACTCTTCAAACCTTTACCTTGCAATGGCATCATGGGCAGAGAACAAGGGCCTGCCAGGCGTGGCATCATGGCTCTATGTGCAGGCTGACGAAGAAAGGCTGCACATGCTTAAATTCATTAAATACGTCAACGAACGTGGCGGAACGGCTCTTTTGCCGGCTTTCAAGCAGCCGCCTGTGAAATATAAAAGCGTCCTCGACATGTTTAAAGACGTGTTGAAACACGAACAGTTCATTTCAGCCAGCATCAATGAGGTTCTGGGAGTCGCTAACGATGAAAAAGATTATGCCACCGCCAGCTGGATACAGTGGTTTGTGAACGAACAGATTCAGGAAGAGAGCAGCGCCAGGATAATTCTGGATAAACTTGCACTCGCCGGGGAGTCCGGTCTCTATTTCCTGGACAGGGATATAATGGCCCTGAGAGCGGCTGCTGAACCGGCAGCCCCGCCAGTAGCTTAAAAGACCTTTACTCCAGAGAAGGCTGCCCGGCATAACCGGACAGCCTTTTATTCATTCATTGAGCCGGAAAATTGATTACTTTTGCGGCATATTTTAAAAAATATAGTTAAATGAGCTTTGTAAGCAAAGTACTTACTGTTTTCCTGGGTGATAAAGAAGCACGCGATCTCAAGGAGATAAATCCTTTCGTCGGAAAGATTAAGAGCGAAACCGCACTCATAACCTCTCTTTCAAATGATGCCCTGCGTGACCGTACCGCTGCCCTTAAAAAGGAGATAAGGGAATCTATCGCTGCAGAGGAACAGGAGATCCGTGACCTGAAAGTCACGGCAGAACAGGAAGAGGACATCAACCGGAAAGAAGAACTCTATAATCAGATAGACAAGATCGACAAACTGATCCTTGAGAAGCTTGAGAAAAAGCTTGACGAGGTACTGCCGGTAGCTTTTGCAATAATGAAGGATACAGCGAGGCGCTTCAAGGAAAACGACGTTCTCGAGGTGACGGCAAGGGATTGGGACCGCGATCTTGCTGCCATCCGGCCCTCTATAACGGTCGAAGGCGACAAAGCCAGCTGGAAGAACAGATGGATGGCCGGGGGTAACGAAATCCTGTGGGATATGGTGCACTACGATGTGCAGCTCATCGGAGGCGTGGCTCTCCATAAGGGCAATATCTCAGAGATGGCCACCGGTGAAGGAAAGACACTCGTGGCTACATTGCCGGTATTCCTTAATGCGCTCGCAGGCCGGGGAGTACATATAGTAACCGTCAACGACTACCTGTCAAAACGCGACTCGGAATGGATGGGCCCCCTCTACGAATTTCACGGACTGTCTGTGGATTGTATCGATAAACATGAACCTAACTCACCGGCACGCCGCAAAGCATATAACTCGGATATAACCTTCGGAACGAACAATGAGTTTGGCTTTGACTACCTCCGTGATAATATGGCGATCAACCCCGAGGACCTTGTTCAGAGGAAGCACCATTACGCTATAGTTGATGAGGTCGACTCAGTATTGATTGATGATGCCAGGACCCCTCTCATCATCTCAGGCCCCACGGCCAAGAGCGATACACTTCAGTTCGATGAGTACAAGCACAAAGTGGAGGTGCTGGTAGGCGCCCAGAGGAAACTGGTGACGCAGCTGCTTGCCGATGCAAAGAAAGCGATCAATGACGGCAAAAACGATGATGCAGGACTGATGCTTCTGAGAGCTTACAAAGGACTGCCGAAGAACAATGCACTGATAAAATATCTCAGCGAGGAAGGAGTAAGGACACTTCTCCAGAAAACAGAGAACTACTACATGCAGAATAACTCCAAGGAGATGCCCAAGGCTACCGAAGAGCTGTTCTTTGTTATCGATGAGAAAGCTAACTCCATTGAACTTACAGAGAAGGGGCATGACCTGATCTCTACCTCAGTGGAAGATGCCAGCTTCTTCGTGCTGCCTGACGTTGGAAGCAAGATAGCCGACATAGAAAAGACCGTGAAGGACGAGACTGTAAAGATGAGAGCCAAGGATGAGCTACTGCAGGATTTTGCAATCAAATCGGAACGGGTTCATACTATGACACAGCTTCTCAAGGCTTACACTCTTTTCGAGAATGATGTCGAATATGTTGTGATGGACAACAAGGTGAAGATAGTTGATGAACAGACTGGCCGTATACTTGAAGGCCGCCGGTACTCAGACGGTCTGCACCAGGCAATCGAAGCCAAGGAAAATGTCAAGGTCGAAGCATCAACACAGACTTATGCTACCATCACCCTCCAGAACTACTTCAGGATGTACCATAAGCTGGCCGGCATGACCGGTACAGCTGTCACCGAAGCAGGGGAGCTGTGGAATATTTATAAGCTTGATGTGGTGGTCATCCCTACCAATGTGCCGGTAATAAGGAATGACCATGAGGACCTGGTATACAAGACCAAGAGGGAGAAATATAATGCCGTAATCGACGAGATAGTAAATCTGAACAAGCAGGGCAGGCCGGTACTCGTCGGTACAACCTCCGTTGAGATCTCGGAATTGCTCAGCCGTATGCTCAAAATGAAAGGACTGAAGCATAACGTTCTGAATGCCAAGCTTCACCAGCGCGAGGCTGATATCGTGGCTGAGGCAGGAAAGACAGGTACCATCACCATCGCCACCAACATGGCAGGAAGGGGAACAGACATCAAACTCACACCCGAGGTGCGCAAGGCCGGAGGTCTCGCTATCGTAGGCACTGAACGTCATGAGTCACGCCGCGTTGACAGACAGTTACGTGGACGTGCAGGACGACAGGGAGACCCCGGCTCATCACAGTTCTTTGTGTCACTCGAGGATGACCTGATGCGCCTTTTCGGATCTGAGAGGATTTCCGGTATTATGGACCGCCTGGGACTGAAAGACGGCGAGATGATACAGCATTCCATGATCACAAAATCAATTGAGAGAGCCCAGAAAAAAGTTGAGGAGAATAACTTCGGAATAAGAAAGAGGCTGCTTGAATATGATGACGTGATGAATTCACAGAGGGAGGTCATCTACAGTAAGAGGCGCCATGCACTCCTCGGCGAGAGACTGAGCGTCGATATTGCCAATATGATGTACGACGTCACTGAGAACACGGTGAACATCAATAAAGATTCAGGTGATTTTGAGGAGTTTCAGTTCGGACTGATGAGAATACTCTCCGTAGATTCACCGGTAGCCAGGCAGGAATTCCTGAAAGACAGTAACCAGGTTATAATTGATGCCGTATACGATAAAGTGCTGGATGCCTACCGACGCAAGGGAGAAGTGATATCAACTACCGCACTACCGGTCTTGAAAGACGTATATGAAAGAATGTCAGCTACATACGAGAATGTAGTTGTACCTATCACTGACGGTGCCCGTACTTACAATGTGGTCACAAACCTTAAATCTTCTGTCGATTCTGAAGGGAAGGAGCTGCTCCGCTCTTTTGAAAAGACCGCCGTGCTTGCAACAATCGACGACGCCTGGAGGGAACACCTTCGTGAAATGGATGACCTCAAGCAATCTGTACAGAATGCTTCGTATGAACAGAAAGACCCTCTTCTCATATATAAATTCGAGTCCTTCGAACTCTTTAGGACAATGGTGAACAAGGTTAACCAGGATGTTGTCAGCCTGCTGATGAAGGGTACTATTCCGGTAACCTCACCTGATAATGTCAGGGAGGCTCAGCGACGCAAACAGGTTGACATGAGCAGGCTCAGGACTCAGAAAAGTGAATTCGAGAGCTCCTTCAGCGGTGGCGGATCACCCGAGAAAAAACAACAGCAGACCGCACCTGTCAGGGTCGAAAAGAAAGTCGGAAGGAATGATCCGTGCCCGTGCGGAAGTGGCAAGAAATACAAGCAATGTCACGGAAAGAACCTCAGTGACTCTCCTGCTGGTGTATAGTGAAGTAAGCTTAAGCTAAACTATTTAAGGGCTTCCATGACCCTGGCAATCCGGGTTTGCATTGACCTGCTCACCGGAACAAGCGGCAGCCGGAGGTTGTTCTGACAGAGATTCATATTGCTCATTATTGCCTTGATTCCGCCAGGATTACCCTCAGCCATAAGAAGCTCGGTAATCTCAAGGAACTTGAATTGTATTTCCCTGGCTATCTTAAAGTTATATTTTAAAGCCTGCTGAACCATCTCTGAACACTCTGCCGGATATGCATTTGCCAGCACGGATATTACCCCGGAACCGCCTATAGCTGTCACTGTCAGCACATCCATATCGTTGCCGGAAATGACCATGAAATTATCAGGCTTGTCCTTAATGATCTTCATAATATTCTCATGGTTACCGGAGCTCTCCTTGATGCCGATTATATTATCGCATGCAGTTGCCAGCTCAAGACAGGTCTCGGGCAGGATGCTGCTGGCAGTACGGGAAGGTACATTGTAAAGAATGACAGGGACCGGGCTGGCCAGGGCTATCTGCCTGAAATGCTGAAACATGCCTTTCTGGCAGGGTTTGTTATAATAGGGGGCAACTGATAGAATAGCGTCAACGCCGTCCATATCTGACTGACGGATATAACTTACAATATCGGAGGTGTTATTTCCACCGATACCCAGGACCAGTGGTACTCTTTTACCGATGGCTTCAACGGCAAAGGAGGTCAGGGCGCTCTTCTCCTCCCTGTTAAGCGTTACAGACTCTCCTGTTGTGCCAAGCAGGACAATATAATTCACGCCACCGGCAATGATATGTTCAATAATCCTTCCCATGGCGGCAAAGTCTATGCTCAGATCATTCTTGAATGGTGTGATGACTGCCACTCCTGTTCCCTTGAATTTCTTCATTTTGCTGAAATCCTTTTGTTGGTAAATATTTGTCAGGCTCTTGAGTCAGGGCCGCTGATCATTGTAAGATAATGCATGGCTTGCTCCAGGAAGTGTGCAATGCTGAACGGAGGGGATGTCTTGATCATCAGGTCATACGGCGCTTTCTCAGGCTCAGCTGAAATATCCGGACCCACCTTCATCGGTGCAACCGACAGCGAAGTAATATACATAAGCTGGAAGAGCGATGCAGGGTTGATATCTATTATCAGATCAAATTTTGAACTGATGAATTCCTTTGCATCACCTGAGACAGGGATAAATGCCCAGTTAAGGTCCTCCTTCTTCAGAAACTTCATGTATGAAAGGCCAGTAAGCCTGTCAGGCACATTCTTGCCAGGCACCCACGTCAGTACCTCTATGCTCTTGTCCATCCCCGTAAGTTGCCTGTTCAGAGCTGCCAGATGCTGAAAGTCCTTTTCATATGTAGCATCCCAAAGGATGCCGATTTTTTTAACCTTTTCAATGTCGAATCCGTGTTGCAGCCTTCTGACCGATGCGAGGCGGTTCCGGAGTATCATTCTTCCGGCTTTTCGTCTGAGGCTTCCGAAAAGTTCCATGAATACAAACCTATAATTTTTTTTAGCTTATCAGGGGTTACAATGAAATTATTCTTTTATCATTTTGACAAACTCCTCTTCGGTTACGAGAGGTATTCCGAGTTCAACAGCTTTCGCTCTCTTGGCAGGTCCCATGTCGCTGCCGGCCACAATGAAAGAGGTGCTTCCCGAGACTGATCCGGCGTTCTTGCCCCCGGCGGCCTCAACTGCTGCTTTCAGCTCCTCACGGGTGAATGCCGTGAAGGTGCCGCTCACAACGACGGTCTTGCCTGCGAGAGGCCCCTTTGCTGCCACTGCCGGCGCCGTCCCTTCGAAGGTCATCCCCGCTGCCCTGAGACGCCTGATAATCTCAATGTTGTCAGCATCGGCGAAGTACTCCCTGACACTGGTGCTTATACGCGGGCCAATCTCCGTCAATGAGCAAAGCTGATCATCCGTCGCCGTCATGAGAGTGTCAATATCGGGAAAGCCTGACGCCAGGGTCCTGGCTACGGTCTCACCAACATGCCTTATGCCCAGTGCAAACAGCTTGCGGTGCCAGGGCGCGGCAAGTGATCCAGCCAGCCCTGCAATAATATTGGCAGCCGACTTGTTGCCGAGACGGTCCAGCGAAGCAAGCTGCTCATGCTTCAGATCATAGAGGTCAGCCACATTTCGTATAAGTCCGCGGGAGTAAAGAAGCTCAATGGTCTCTTCACCCAGTCCGTCAATGTTCATAGCCTTGCGTGATACGAAGTGTATAATCCTGCGCGTGATCTGAGGCGGACAATGCAGGTAGTTGGGACAATAATGATTGGCTTCTCCCTCGGTACGTACCAGAGGTGTTCTGCATTCCGGACACTCCAGGGGAAATGAGACAAGCGTCGTTCCCTGCACCCGGCGGCTGGTATCAACCTCAACGATTTTCGGTATGATCTCGCCACCCTTCTCAATGATTACAGTGTCTCCATAATGCAGGTCCAGCATCTTAATCTGGTCGCTGTTGTGCAGCGTCGCACGCTTTACAGTGGTGCCGGCAAGCAATACAGGACGGAGATTGGCGACAGGAGTAACATTACCTGTCCTCCCGACCTGGAAATCAACGGAGAGAAGCTCCGTAAGGGCCTGATCGGCAGCGTATTTATATGCAATAGCCCAGCGTGGTGACTTTGCAGTGTTGCCAAGAAGCCTCTGCGCTTCCAGGGAATTGACCTTTACCACCACGCCGTCAGTATCATACG
>Ga0209575_10001173_pt1 | contig 11242 bp, 6 predicted proteins | sample Medcelwee11metaG_FD_187172 | JGI IMG/M metagenome (GOLD analysis project Ga0209575, IMG submission 187172) | Freshwater pond sediment microbial communities from the University of Edinburgh, under environmental carbon perturbations - Medium... | ecosystem: Environmental > Aquatic > Freshwater >...
GCAAGCCGTCTTTTGCCATTTTTTTCAACTTTTCTATTGCTTCGCGACGAGCATTACGCACTGATATTTTTGCTTCTTCACCTTCGTGTTTCGACTGCTTAACCAGTTGTTTACGTCTTTCTTCAGTTACCGGAGGAATACCCAGACGAATCGTTTCGCCATTATTCATGGGAGTAATTCCCACATCGGAGTTTAAAATGGCTTTTTCAATGACACCAATCATTGCTTTTTCCCATGGTTGAATGGAGATAGTTTTAGCATCCGGAGTAGTTACCGTTGCAATATTGGATAATGGCACATGCGAACCATAATATTCAATTTTGATACCATCCAGAATACGGGTATTTGCCTTTCCGGCACGAATATGTGCCAAAGCTTCGTCAAGAAACAACAGAGTAGCCTCCATGTTTTCATCCGCCTGATTCAAAATAGGTTTAATGTCTTGCATAATATTATATTTTTATTGATTTAATTTAGATTCAGAGGCTTTAATATAGTTGAGAATTGAGAGTTGAGAGTTGAAAGTTCATTACTTATCACTTAACACTCATCACTTATCACTATTTTCGCTTATTTGTTTATCACCAGTGTTCCTATTTTCTCTCCCAACATAACTTTTTTAAGATTGCCGGGAGTATCCATATCAAAAACATAGATTGGCATATTATTTTCTTTGCACATGGTTGTGGCAGTCAGGTCCATCACTTTGAGATTTCTGTTGTAAATTTCATCATATGAAATCTCGCTGAATTTCACTGCGGACTTGTCTTTCTCAGGATCAGCGGTATAAACACCATCAACCCTTGTTCCTTTCAACATGACATCGGCCTCTATCTCGATAGCACGTAATGACGAAGCCGTATCAGTTGTAAAGAACGGATTGCCGGTTCCTCCCGATAAAATAACCACTTCGCCGCTATCAAGCGCTGCAATAGCTTTCTGTTTACTGTAAAACTCTCCAACTGGTTCCATACGAATAGCTGTCAGCACTTTTGACCGCACACCGACCGACTGCAAAGCAGAGTTCAGCGCCAGACTATTGATTACAGTAGCCATCATTCCCATCTGATCACCTTGTACCCGATCGAAACCTTTTGATGTTCCACTAAGTCCTCTGAATATATTACCACCACCGATAACAATACCCACCTGCACTCCTAAATTTACAATTTCTGCAATCTGACGGGCATACTCCATGAGCCTTTGTTCATCAATTCCATATTGTTTTTCTCCCATCAGTGATTCTCCACTGAGCTTAAGTAAAATTCTCCGGTAAATCATTGGCTTATTTTTTTAGCAAAAATAGGAATTTTGAGTTAATTCTGCAAATTGTATTTTTTTTGCCTGTTATTATTTGGGTGGAATAATTTTTTATCTTACTTTTGCACATATTTAAAAAATATGTGCATTTTTTAATCAACTAATTTTTCAACAATATACGAAATGGACCCCATTGTAATTAAAAGTCACGAAGAATTCGAACAGTACCTTGGTAAAGAACTCGGTGTTTCGGATTACATGAAAATTACTCAGAATCAAATCAATTTATTTGCAGACGCAACACTGGATCATCAATGGATTCATGTTGATGAAGAACGATGCAAAAATGAGAGTCCGTTTAAAGCAACGATAGCACACGGTTACCTCAACTTATCGGTACTTCCGCATCTATGGGAGCAGATCGTTGATGTTCAGAATTCCAGACTTACCGTAAACTATGGCATTGAAAAACTGAAATTCGGTCAGGCTGTAGTGGTCAACAACGAAGTTAGAGTTCGCTGTAAACTGACATCACTGCTGAACCTGCGAGGAGTTTCAAAAGCAGAAATAAAAGCAACTTTAGAAGTGAAGGACAGTACGAAACCCGCATTTGAAGCTACTATCATCTTTCTCTACCATTTCAACTAACAGACTTTTCACATAGGTTAAAAGGACAGGAATTCAGTTTCTGTCCTTTTTTTATTACTTGCTCTGTCATATTATCTGCTAAATTGTCAGTATTTTTCAATTTCAACCTGATGGCATATGCTTTGTAAAACGAGGTATACATCAACATTGAAAAATCAACATCATATACTAAAATAAAATGGGAAAAATAATTGGAATTGACTTGGGAACCACAAACTCTTGTGTTTCCGTAATGGAAGGCAACGAACCTATCGTTATTGCAAACAGTGAAGGGAAACGTACTACACCTTCAGTTATCGGTTTCGTTGAAGGCGGTGAACGCAAGGTAGGTGATCCTGCTAAACGTCAGGCCATCACCAATCCGGTGAATACTGTATCTTCAATCAAACGTTTCATGGGTGAAACTTACGATCGTTTATCGAAAGAAATTGCACGCGTACCTTACAAAGTGGTAAAAGGCGACAACAACACTCCCCGTGTGGATATCGACGGAAGATTATTTACACCGCAGGAAATATCAGCCATCATTCTTCAAAAAATGAAAAAAACGGCTGAAGAATACCTTGGTGCTGAAGTGACCGATGCAGTAATTACCGTTCCGGCATACTTCAACGACTCACAGCGTCAGGCCACAAAAGAAGCAGGTGAAATTGCAGGACTGAATGTTCGTCGTATCATCAACGAACCTACCGCTGCTGCATTGGCTTACGGATTGGATAAAACCAATAAAGACATGAAAATCGTGGTATTCGACTGCGGTGGTGGAACACATGACGTTTCTGTTCTTGAACTCGGCGATGGCGTATTCGAAGTAAAATCAACCGATGGCGACACGCACTTAGGTGGAGATGATTTCGACCATAGAATTATCGACTGGTTAGTGCAGGAATTTAAAAACGATAACGCTGGTTTGGATTTAAGTAAAGATCCTATGGCATTGCAACGTCTGAAAGAAGCAGCTGAAAAAGCTAAAATTGAACTTTCGAACACCACTTCATCAGAAATAAATTTGCCTTATATCATGCCGGTAGATGGAATTCCACGTCACCTTGTACGTACACTTACCCGTGCAAAATTCGAACAATTGATCGACGATTTGATTCAACGTACCATCGAACCTTGTCGCACAGCACTTAAAAATGCAGGTTTATCAACCAAAGATATTGATGAAGTTATTTTAGTGGGAGGTTCAACCCGTATACCGGCCATCCAGACTGCCGTAGAAAAATTCTTCGGAAAAGCTCCTTCGAAAGGGGTTAATCCTGACGAGGTGGTTGCTGTAGGTGCTGCTATTCAGGGTGGTGTACTTTCAGGAGATGTAAAAGATGTGTTGTTACTTGATGTCACTCCGCTTTCATTGGGTATTGAAACCATGGGTAGCGTTATGACCAAGCTGATTGAAGCCAACACAACCATACCAAGTAAAAAATCGGAAACATTCTCGACAGCTGCCGACAATCAGCCTTCTGTAGAAATTCATGTTTTACAGGGAGAACGCCCATTGGCCAACCAGAACAAATCATTGGGTCGTTTCCACCTGGATGGCATTATGCCTGCCCGTCGTGGTGTACCGCAAATTGAAGTAACCTTCGATATTGATGCCAACGGTATTTTACATGTTTCGGCAAAAGATAAAGCAACAGGCAAAGAACAAAGCATCCGCATTGAGGCATCATCAGGATTGAGCGACGCCGAAATCAAACGAATGAAAGACGAAGCACTTGCTAACGCAGAATCCGATGCCAAAGAAAAAGAACGCATCGACAAAATGAATCATGCCGACAGTTTGATTTTCCAAACGGAAAAACAACTTACAGAACTCGGGGATAAAATTCCTGCCGACAAAAAAGCTCCTATCGAAGCTGCTTTGGCTAAATTGAAAGAAGCGCACAAAGCTCAGGACATTGCCGGCATCGACGCTGCAACCACCGAACTGAACAACGCCTTTCAGGCTGCCAGTCAGGACATGTACAACGCTCAAAACGCACAAAGCGGCGCACAACAACCGGAACAGGATTTCGGCGGACAGCAATCGCAGAGTGGTAACAGCAACCAGCAGGGCGATGTAACCGATGTGGATTTTGAGGAAGTGAAGTAATTTCATTGAACCACATAAGTCACATAAGAAAACATAAGTGATTAATATAAAGAGCCAATCTGAGTAAAAACAGGTTGGCTTTTTGTTGTATCCTACCCATCGGCCAACAAATTTGCAATACAACTTTCGAAGCCGGCATTTTTAATTGAGATAGCCTGGAACTGTATTTATATTACTATTTATGTGAGATTTCATAATCATATAAGAAAACTAAAAATTATCAATAAGAATTTGATCTTTTGCATGGTTTTATTGATTTTTTGCCTGATTTTAATTTTGCCATTCCATAAATTCATTTTAAATTTGTGATCAATTTGATGATAAAGACAAGTTATCGTAAGCTGTAATAACTGTAACGAATAACAACTAACTGTATTTCTGACACACAAATGTTCCGTTTAATTATGTGTATATTAGAAACAACTACATCACATCATCTTTATCATCATCCCCGAAGCAACGCTTTACTTCAGATACCCCCATATACTTTAAAACCTTCCCCAAAGTGCAACATAGCTCTAGGTCTAAGAGCAACGTTGCTCTGTGACTAAGAACGCCATTGCTATACGATTAAGAACGCCATTGCTATGCAACAAAGAGCGCAGTTGCATGTCGACTGTTATGTTTGCTTAAAACTTCAGTTTTAAAGGGCATAAACTTTAATTTCCTGTAATTCAAACATTGATTTGGTTACAGGAAATTTTTGTTTGTGCTGTATGATCTTTGGCCGGATTCACACAGCATTGGTACAGTAGCAATGCTTACGGTTCATGTTGTGATTTGCTTTCAAAATTGTATCTTTGGCCGGATTCACACAGCAAAATATGAAAACACTAATTAACGTACACGTTGTGATTTGCTTTCAAAATTGTATCTTTGGCCGGATTCACACAGCAGCATGATGGAACGTACCCTCCCCATTTCAGTTGTGATTTGCTTTCAAAATTGTATCTTTGGCCGGATTCACACAGCAATGGATAAACTTAGGCTATAGAGTTGATAGTTGTGATTTGCTTTCAAAATTGTATCTTTGGCCGGATTCACACAGCCCCCTGTTAATTAGGTAAGCAATCCTGTAAGTTGTGATTTGCTTTCAAAATTGTATCTTTGGCCGGATTCACACAGCTGCAAGAAAATCATTACCGTTAAATACTGGTTGTGATTTGCTTTCAAAATTGTATCTTTGGCCGGATTCACACAGCTCGTTCATAATCTTAATTTTTTATTTGTTTGTTGTGATTTGCTTTCAAAATTGTATCTTTGGCCGGATTCACACAGCAAAAAACCAGTTGTACCTGTATGACTAATAGTTGTGATTTGCTTTCAAAATTGTATCTTTGGCCGGATTCACACAGCGCAGACATCATTTTGTACGCAAGCCAATTTGTTGTGATTTGCTTTCAAAATTGTATCTTTGGCCGGATTCACACAGCTCAGGCGCAAGATTATGTTCAGGCAAAGCAGTTGTGATTTGCTTTCAAAATTGTATCTTTGGCCGGATTCACACAGCGTACCGTTTGAATCAGAACCGGCAGACAAAGTTGTGATTTGCTTTCAAAATTGTATCTTTGGCCGGATTCACACAGCATTCTTTACAGTTCGAGCGATGAAGCTGCTGTTGTGATTTGCTTTCAAAATTGTATCTTTGGCCGGATTCACACAGCTATTTCAAACAGATTACCAAATATCAGGGAGTTGTGATTTGCTTTCAAAATTGTATCTTTGGCCGGATTCACACAGCGCTCCGGCGGTCACGGACAAGGAAATAATTGTTGTGATTTGCTTTCAAAATTGTATCTTTGGCCGGATTCACACAGCATCGGCTTGCTTTAACTTAATCTCGCCATTGTTGTGATTTGCTTTCAAAATTGTATCTTTGGCCGGATTCACACAGCACATTACCACGCACTAACTCATCAAATTCAGTTGTGATTTGCTTTCAAAATTGTATCTTTGGCCGGATTCACACAGCAATTGCGGTTCTGAGCCTATAGAAATTTCAGTTGTGATTTGCTTTCAAAATTGTATCTTTGGCCGGATTCACACAGCATCTAAAAGATATTGGCGCATACCTTCGGGTTGTGATTTGCTTTCAAAATTGTATCTTTGGCCGGATTCACACAGCCTGCCGTCCAACATGACCAATTATGAGCAGGTTGTGATTTGCTTTCAAAATTGTATCTTTGGCCGGATTCACACAGCAACCAACCTGCTTCGATGTAAACTTTAATTGTTGTGATTTGCTTTCAAAATTGTATCTTTGGCCGGATTCACACAGCATAATTTCATTCAACAGTGTATCGAGTCATGTTGTGATTTGCTTTCAAAATTGTATCTTTGGCCGGATTCACACAGCCACCAGAATTTGCAAGCTTTTACAAGTTTGTTGTGATTTGCTTTCAAAATTGTATCTTTGGCCGGATTCACACAGCACAATGTGCGTAAATAATAGAATGTCAACTATTTACATCTGAATTCAGGATTTAAAAATGGCTTGTGAATCAATAAAGAATCCCGCTTGAATGGCGGGATTTTTTATGCTAAAAAAGTTCTAATTGTTGATAGGGCGTCGCGACCGGTTCTTCTTTTTTGCCATGAAAGAGTTCCATTTTACCAAATTGTTTGTCAGTTATGGATAAAATTCCGACTTGTCCTTTTTCGGGCAATATGTTTTTTACACGGTGGATATGAACATCAGCATTTTCCTGACTGGGACAATGACGCAAGTATATTGAGAATTGGAACATGGTAAATCCATCATCCAATAATCTTTTACGGAAATCGGAATAGACTTTCCGTTCTTTCTTGGTTTCCGTAGGTAAATCGAAGAACACCAGTACCCACATAATCCGATATTCGCTTAGTCGTTCCATTTATTCAAAAGCAGGATAAGCTATCTTTCGGATTTCTCCCAGATAACAACGGGCCAATGATGCGGTGGTCTGGGTGCTTGCTACCATAAGCGGACTGCGTTGTCCGTTGATAATCACATCCATCACCGGAATACCTAATAGTTTCATCTTAACATGCTTGGTTAATTCCTGATAGTTCTCTCCACTGTCGACGATTTCCACCACTAATTTATCTACAAACGGACGATAGGGCTCCATAATATCATCGGACAAACAATACGCATTGTAGCGGTTGTGATGGTGAATGCCCAATGCAGGAAATAAACCACTCGAAACAAGCGAACGGGCAATTACCGCCCTGAGTATGGCATAACCATAATTCAACAGATTATTTGGAGGAATACCTTCACGTCCACGACGAAAACCTTCAATATTGCGAAACATATTTGCCCAGTAATAAGCGGCTGCACGGGCTTCCAAATTATCTGAATCGCCACTTTTCACGTCTTTTGCCCACACGAGCATATTTTTAACCACTTCGTTGCGACAGTTCTTCAACACATAAGCCTGATTGGTGATTTTTGCCTGAATGGTTTGTTGCCAGAGTTGTTTCTTTAACGGCAACGATGCTTCGATTTGTGCCTGAGTACGTTCGCTTTGGGTCGTGTTGCCTTCTAATGGTAGATGTAAACCAATGGGCATACGGTTACTACCACACGTGATGACAGCCGCGTTGTTGTTCAGCAAAGCTTCAAGTAAGCCGTGTGTGAGGGTTATTTGTTTGTTGTCGAGTATAACAACACCTATGTCTTCAATGGGTATCGTTTTGACAGCTTCCTGTTTGAATGATTCAGATAGGGTATCACTCTGCACGATTTCAGGAAGTTTGATGACCAACTGGCTGTTTTTCATGCTCAGGTATGCCGGGTTTTCAAAGTAGAGTGTTTTTTTGATCATATGGCAATCATTTATTGAACTTCATCACACTTTTAGTGTCATACTAAAAGTGTGATGAAATGCGAAGATATATACGCTAATATTGCGTTTTTATTAGAAACATCGATTGATTCGCTCAGTTTTCGGACTTATTTTTATGTCAGTATTCTCCTACATGAATTATTTGTCCGATGTGATTGATTCGGACTTTGATTATGTTGTCAATATTATTCAATCCACATCTTAACCAAGTTATTCCCTTTAAAGTACTATTTGATTCTACATTTGTTTCAAGGTGATGTCGAAAGAAATAATCTTTAATTGTAAACTTCTGAACCCTAAACAAATTAGGACTAATCAAACTATAATTATCTGGATTCAGCAAGTCAACTTCATTTGGATTGAAACCTGTACTTTCATTCGGAAAAACGAAGTATTCATTTTGCTTCATGCTGAAAAGGAATTGCCACCCGTCATCCTTTTTGTAATCTTTGTCGATAATTGGAAGACCCAGATTTCTTCGGGTAACAGCCTCGTAAAATGAAATAACATTTTCCTGCAGGTTCCCATCTGCATCACTATAAACTGCCACATGATGATTGTTACCCGTGTTTACAAAGTCAACAGGTTGTTTTTTCCCTTCTCCGTCAAGAATAGGTTTCCCATCTTTATCCAGCTTCTCATGTAATGCCTGTGCATTGTTAATGCCTGTAATGGTAACTCTTTTTATAGTAATACCTTTTTCTTTATTCAGCCATATTGGATTTTCATCTAAATTTGAAAATGCTTGCTTTGCATTTCCATTGTACTCATTCAATCGGTTATTAAGAATTTGTCTGACTTTTTCATCTACAACCTTTTCGATTTTCAGGTCAGGAGATATTTCTTTTCGAATTGTATATATAGTTTCAAAGCTAACTGTTTTGACTTTCTCAGGAACTTTTTCTGTTTGTTGCTCATCAAGCCACATAGGTTTTTTGGTAAGTGCATTTGAACCGGTAAATGCTTTTCTAGGGTCGTTATTATTTTGTTCCAGTCGCTTTAGTAAAGCCTCGCGATATACAGGATTTGTAACTGTCGCGATTTTTTCAACATCAAATTTTGCATTTATCGTTTCTTCTTTTACAATATATTGTTTTTGACTGCCATAAATGGTTTCGTTATGAAGTTGTCCGCGTGGTGTTAGCTGGGTCTTTTTATATACACCACCTGCTTTTTTTAGGGTATTGATGTTTAATGTAGTTACTTTGTTCTTGGCTTTGATAGAAATCAGGGTATTCTCCAAATGCCTTTTCGCTTCTTCCCTGAATTCCTGAAGTGGCATTGGAGCTTTAAATCGTAATTTACCCCTATTGTCTCTGTAAAGTTCTTTTTTCTCTATCCCCAAAACATCTCTTGTGTTAAGTTTCATGTCATTTGTAGTGATTGAAACATTGTTCCGTTCATCTTTTTCTGCATTTGAAATGCCCTGTTCATCACTTATCCTGCGGGCGTTGAGATTGTTTAAGTATTGAATAAACTGTCTTTTTGTAAATGCTACAGTCAATGCATCCATAGCGTGATGCCGGTGGTCATTTCGTTTAGTCCAATCTTTTATCTTGCGTATCCTGTGCCCTTCTTCATTGGTAAATTCTTCTGTTAAACCAAGTTGTTGGTACTTCACCCAATTTAACTCTTTCATCACATCAACCAATTGCCAGTCTTCACGCAGCCGGTCGGTTACAGAACCGGATGTAGAAACCACAAACTTTACCAAATCTCCCAGTAATGTTTTGGCATATTTTGCTATATATTGAGTGTCCCGTATATCCCGTTCAATAAATCCATCCGGAATATCTGTATCCTGCATTTTAAGTTTGTTGTATTTAGATTTCTTCAAAACTCCATTTTTATAGAGCGTTTCAATTCGATTCAGATAGTTGTCAAGGCTTTCATTTTTGCCGGTTTCTCCATACTTTCCTTTGATGAAATCGTATGCAGTTTTATTCCCTTTTTCGATGTTAATGCTTCTAAGTTCAAGGGTTTTGTTTGAGAACGAGTCATCAAACAAACGTGATTGCGGAATGATGTGCTCAATGTCAAAATCACCACTAAAAAGAGCTGCAGGTGAAATGTAAGTATTTGAATACAAGGTGTTATATTTGTTGTCTTTTAATTCTTCATACAATTTATAACGTATGATATCATTCCTGCTTATGTTTGTAAGATTAAATGGTGCTTTAGATAAAATATCTTTGTATTGTTGATGTAGTTTTGTCGTTTCTGAAATTGACTTTGTTAATTCTTCCCGTTCTTTTGCGCTTTTTTTCAACTCACGTGCTAATTCAATGCGTATTTCATCCGGTTTTCCATAACTATCAATAATCGAGTTGATAACATTAATCATTTGGTTGAGGATTTTCTCAACTACCGGATTTCGCAACGTGTTCTTGGGAAGAATTTCGAGGCGATCCTTGTAAGTTTTATTTTCTAATTCTTCTCTTGTTAATGAACTTGCAGAATGTTTGTATCCGGCTAAATCACATGCAATATCATACTTATGACCTTCTTTCAGATAGGGTAAGATTTTGCTGATTGCTTTTGCTGAAAGGCTGCCATAATCATCCTGAAATGTTACATTCGCCAGAATTTTCGCATATTCTTTTTCAAAGCCATATAATTTAGAAATCTTATTGATTAAGTTTTCATTGCCTGTATTTGAGTTGTCACCTTCGAACGAATATAGTAAATGCCAAAGCATGTACATAGCCTGTTGGTCTTGTGACTTCTCAGAATCAAAATGTAAAATTTCAGTATTATAATTTAGAGCCTTGAAAATCTCTTCAATAGATTTCAATATTTTTGATGCTGAAACTTTTTCAACATCAATTTCGTGACCACTAAGTTCAATTATTTTTTTGTATGCATTGAATAATGTTGCTTGTGTAAGGTTTCCCTGTACAGCATTAAAATTCAAATCCAGTTCTTTAGGATTGTCGAAAAGTAATTTTAATATATCTGCCTTTTTAAGTTCTTTCTTTATGGATAATTCCAATGCCAATAATTCTTTCTCTTCTTCATAAAGTTCCCTTCGTCCACCAAATTCTAATGGGTCCTCAGTTTGATCAAATAATGTTTGTTCTTTTTGTTTTTTACTTTTCTTTCCTTTGCCAAAGACTTCAATATTATTGAGACTCTGCCAAATTTTAAATTCTTGAAACAGGGGAGAAGAACGTGGAATTACACGACTACCAAGCATTTTTGTTTTCTTCTGTCCTGCAATTTCTACTTCAATTTTGCGACATTCAAATTCACAAAAACTGATTAATCCTTTCTGGCTTTTTAAACGACGTTGATAAAAAATAATAACATCACGTATTTCATCTTTCAAGGCGTCGGTTAAAATCGGGTGAAATAATGCCTGTTTCTCCCAAATGGCGTTGAATTCATCCAAATAATCCTGACGGTA
>Ga0209575_10001174_pt1 | contig 11233 bp, 8 predicted proteins | sample Medcelwee11metaG_FD_187172 | JGI IMG/M metagenome (GOLD analysis project Ga0209575, IMG submission 187172) | Freshwater pond sediment microbial communities from the University of Edinburgh, under environmental carbon perturbations - Medium... | ecosystem: Environmental > Aquatic > Freshwater >...
GCGCCATGAAAAAGGTGAGCGCCTTTGCGTGCTCTTTCAGGAGGGTGGTCTCCTTTTCGATTTTCAGGTCTTTCTCCTCCTCCATCCTGATAGTATTATACATAAGAGGAGTGCAGGCAAGGACAGTCAGGAAGACCATGACCAGGCTTGCGTACTGGTTGAATACCCAGAGCGCAAGAAAGACGGCGATTGTACTATATAAGGCACCGATGAAGAAGAGGCGCCAAGGCGACCTCTCCGCGGTGAGCGGGGAGATGATGGACTCAAGAACCATTGGATGAGTTATCGATATCTCGGTTTAAAAACTTTGTGTTGGACTCTGCGAATGTATAGATATTGAATTACCCCAGATATACTCTATACCAAAATATTTTTTCCTGATTAAATACCATTACCCCTTAATAATTCCATATCGCTGCTTTTATTTATTTTGTAACCTTGTACCAACGGCCATATTCGGAGATTACAGTAACAATACAGAGCAGGACCTCCCTCTTTTATCCCCCCGTAAAAAACCGAAGGGATTTTATATCCACAGCCCAAAAAACCCCTTCATGGTAAAGGAATGGGACATGAAATACAATACCCGCAATTTCGGGTATCTTTTCAGGCGCTTCCTCCAGTTCTCCCCTAAAGAGATCCGGGCTATGACCATCTCCATCCTCATCCTCACCTTCATCGTAGGGTTCAATGACGGGAGGGAGACATTCGATCTCGCTGCTTGGACCCTCCATTTCATGGGCTGGCTCACTATAGTGACCATCTCCTTCTTCACCTTCATCCTAGGCCAGAGATTAGCGGCGCTCTATGATGGATTCATCCCTGAATATAGGCTTTGGTGGTACGGTCTCATGTTCGGTCTCATCTTCTCCTTTGTCTCAAGAGGACATATCTGGCTCCTCCTTCCCGGAGGCATGGTCTTCCATATGAGCACCATCAACAGGATGGGCGAATTCAGGTATGGGACCAATGTCTTCTTGTTCTCGAAGATATCGATGATAGGGCCCATATCCTGTCTCCTGATAGCGATGCTTGTCAAGACCCCAGAGGTCTGGTTCGGCTTGTCTCTTGTCAGCCCTGAATTTGTCCATAATTTCTTCCTCTTCAATATCGCCCTCGCCGCCTTTTCACTACTTCCGATCCCCCCTCTCCCCGGATCAAAGATATTTTTCGAATCAAGGCTCGTCTATGCATTCATCTTTGGTTCCTTCGCAGGATATGCCATTCTCGTCATGTTCAGGATATATTCCCTCTTCCTCGCACTCGGCATAGGGATTGTCGTATGGCTGGTGTTCTATCTCTTCTTTGAAAAAAAAGCATGGAAGTTCCAAGGATGATACCTGGAAAAAAGGCGGATCTCGGTCTTCATTGGCCTGAATTCCTGTCATTGATCCTCCTCATCCTAGGCTTTGCTTTCCAGCTCACCACCATCGGTTCGACCCTACTTTCCTATATCGTCATCTTCTTCTGGGGCATGTTGTTCGGGAGGCTTTGGCATCGCATGAAAAGCTCGTTCCGCTTCCCTTTGATCCTCCTCATGGCAGGTTTCCTCGCTGGGTACATCGCGGCAGCCCTGTTCACCAGATATGGCCGTCCTATCCCTCTCATCATCTTGTTCATCGCAGGAACGATCATCAGCCATCTTCTCCATTCAAAAGAGATCTTCCCTGAGACGGATTTCTGACATGGAAGCGAAAAAGGTTACAAGAGATGTCTGGAAATTTCCTGCTGACTCGAACTGCTATCTTGTCCTTGGAAAAGTACCCTTCGTTGTTGATACCGGAAGAAGAGCGAATTGGGATGGATTACAAAGAGCATTCCAGAAAGTGCTCCCTCCAAAAGAAGTGAAGCTGGTCATCTTTACCCACCTGCACTACGACCACATCGGCTGTTTCGACCTCTTCCCGGATGCGACTTTCCATGCGTCAAAAGATGAGATCCAGTCATTTTCAGAAGATAAGAGCGCAACAGTCCTTGACGAAGCCACCCTGCGGGTGTTCTCTCCCGCCCTGTCCCCGATCCCAATTCTTGACGGGTTTGAGGTCATCTCTTGCCCCGGCCATACCAAAGGGAGCATCGCCCTCTGGAATAAAGCAGAAGGGATACTGTTTTCAGGAGACACCCTCTTCTTCCATGGATATGTTGGCAGGACAGACCTCCCGACCTCGGTCCCCGGGAGGATGGACAAAACACTCGCCACATTGAAATCCCTCCCCGTCAAGCATCTCTGTCCAGGCCACGAATACTAGCACTGGACATATCCTCATAATGTTTAAATATGCCGAAGGCTACTCCTCCCTGATGAATATCAAGGGATTCGTCCCACGGCTCTACCAGGAGACCATCTTCTCCTCCGGCTCAAAAAGGAATACGCTGGTGGTCCTCCCGACAGGGATGGGAAAGACAAATATCTTCCTCATGCTGGCTGCCCACAGGCTCACCTTGTATCCTCAAACGAAAATCCTCCTCCTTGGACCGACCAAACCGCTCATCGAGCAATACCGGGAGGTATTCATCCGGCATCTTGAGATGAAAGAAGAAGAGATGGTCATGTTCACCGGCCATGTCCCTCCGGCGAAAAGGGCTGAGCTCTGGAAAGGGGCGAAGATCGTCTTCTCGACCCCGCAGGGCCTGGAGAACGACATCATCTCCAGGCGGATCAACCTGAAAGAGGTCTCGCTGCTGGGGATAGATGAAGCCCATAGGGCGGTAGGAGACTATGCGTATGTCTTTGTCGCGAGGAAATTCCAGGAGCGCTCTGATTTCCCCCTCATCGTGGGGCTGACTGCATCGCCAGGAGCGGACTCTGAGAAGATAGACGAGGTATGCCAGAACCTGTTTGTCGAAAATATCGAGGTCCGCACGAACGAAGACAGTGATGTCAAGCCATATATCCAGGACGTCAAAGTGGACTGGATAAAATTGGAGCTCACTCCTGAACTGAAAGCCATCCAGGTCATCCTCAAAGGGATGATAGAAGCGAGGATGGAGAGGCTCAAAGAGTGGGGAGTCCTCCAGAGGAAGGATCTCGGTTTCGTGAGTCGGACAGAGATCATCTCCCTACAGGCCCAGCTCAGGGGAAGGGCCGCCCAAGGAGAGAAAGACTTCGCTTTGTGGACCGCGATCTCGGTCCTTGCTGAGGTCATGAAACTCTTCCATGGCCAGGAGCTCCTCGAAAGCCAGGGCATCGGTCCCCTCCATATATACCTGGAAGGGATCTTCAAGGAATCCTTCAAGACAAAGACCAAGGCGACCCAGAACATCGCGAAGGACCCCGCATTCAGGGATGTGCTCATTCGCATAGAGAAGCTCGACAATGAAGGCCTGCTCCACCCTAAGATGGTGGAACTTGTCCGTTTGGTGGGCGAAGAAGTGAAAAAAAATCCTGACATGAAGATTCTCGTATTCAACCAGTTCAGGGACAACGTGAAAGACATCGTCACCCAGTTGAAAGAGGTGCCTGGTGTCAGGCCCTCCCTTTTCGTCGGCCAGGCCAAGAAGAACGGGACCGGGCTGAACCAAAAAGAGCAAAAGGACCTCATCGACCGTTTCACGAGAGGCGAATTCAATGTCGTCGTCTCCACTTCTATCGGCGAGGAAGGCCTCGACATCCCTAAGGTGGATCTGGTCATCTTCTATGAACCTGTCCCGTCAGCCATCCGGTCTATCCAGCGCAGGGGCAGGACTGGAAGGCTCGAAGAAGGCAGGGTCATCATCCTCATGACAAAGGACACCCGTGACGAGACTTACAAATGGAGCGCCCATCATAAAGAGAACCGCATGCACAGGAGCCTTGACAAGCTCAAGAGGAAGCTCGACCAGAAATGCGCGGGGAGCGGTCTATGTAGGTACCTGGCAGTGCCTGAAGAGAATATCTTGGTCAAGGTCGATCATAGGGAGAAAGCGAACGCCATCGTGAAAGAGCTCATCGATCTCGGGGTAAAAGTCGACCTCGAGACTCTGGATGCCGCTGACTATATCCTCTCTTCCCGTGTAGGGGTTGAATACAAGAAGGTCCCGGACTTCATCGATTCCATAATCGACGGAAGGCTCCTGTCCCAGCTGAAAGGCCTGAAAGAGCGCTTCGCCCGTCCGATCGTGGTCATCGAAGGGGAGGAAGACCTCTTCTCTGCGAGGAATATCCATCCGAACGCAGTCAGGGGCATCATCTCGACTATTGCGGTCAGCTACGGGATCCCCCTCATCCAGACCAGGAACCAGAAAGAGACAGCAGCCCTCTTCAAGGTGATCGCGAAAAGGGAGCAATTCGGAGAGAGCAAGGAGATAGATCTCCACTTCGAGAAGAAGAAAGGGTCGGTCAAGGAACAGATGGAATATGTCGTCTCCTCTCTTCCCGGGATTGGCATCACGACTGCGAGGGATCTCCTCGCGAATTTCGGGACCATAAAAAGGATTGTGAACGCCGAAGAGGGACTCCTCAAGGAAGTGGATAATATCGGCCAGAAGACAGCGAAAAGCATACGCGAGATCCTCGACACCGATTATAACGAGCCATGAAACCCTGTGTGACCGGAGCCTGTCTCTCTCTTGCACATGATGTAAACGAACGACAAAATCGCTTCTGGTACCTCTCTTCAACATCATCGTAAAAAATCAGGACCATTCCCAAAGCCTTGCCCGTGGTGCGGATCGCGGGGAGGGATGCAAGAAAATCACCTCCGGTGACAATCCTGTACTAATGAACCAGAAAAAGCTGAACTATTTCCCAAGCCTTGCCCGTGGTGCGGATCGCCGGTGGGGTTGTGCCATCCGGGCTCCGGCGTAGGACGTGAGCGCAGCGAACGGCCGTCCGCACCAGGGGAGGGCAAGGCGCAAGGAAGAAGCTACACATTTTATAAATTATATACCGCAAGAAAGTCACCTCCGGTGACAATCCTGAACAAGATAGTTGGAAATACAGAACCATTCCCCAAGCCTTGCCCGTGGTGCGGGTCGCGGAGTGCAAGGGAAGAAGCGACATACAAGAAGGGATATACCACAAAAAAGAAGAGTTCATCATCCGGTCAATCCAGGAGCAATAACTATTTATAACTCTGGACGCTTCTACGCATCAGGGGGACGCAATGTCAGAATTTGTCAAGAAGACCGCTTATAAGGTACGGATAGGGGACCTCATCAAAGGCAAGTTCATCAAGAGGGAAGGCTGGGATCCCTCATACATCGTCGGAAAAGATGGTCTTGAGATCTCCCGCGTGAATCTGGTCGGTCTCGCTGTCGGAAGAGAGCACAACGGGCCCTCCTCGCTCCTATTGGATGATGGTTCCGGTAAGATCGAGGTCAGGGCATTCGGAGAAGAGACGAGATTCAGCGATATCGATATTGGCCAGCTCATCCAGGTGGTCGGTAGACCAAGGGAATACAACGGTGAGATTTTCGTGAGCCCGGAGATAATCAAACCGCTCTCTGACCTGAGATGGGCGGAAGTGAGGAGGAAAGAGCTGGAAGGGGCCTCTCTCGTCCTGGATAAAGGAGAGATGAAAGAAGAGAAAGCCCCCCTCCCCACCATGGAAGAAGCATTGGCTGAAGAAGAGATTGGAGAGTCAATAGAAGAGGACACATCCCCTCCGCAGGTCGTCTACAGGCTCATCAAAGAGCTCGACCAGGGAGAAGGGGCTGATGTCGAAGAGATCATCAAGAAAGCGGGTTTCGCAAACACAGAGAAGATCATCACCAGCCTCCTCATGGAAGGAGACATTTTCGAGGTCCGCAACGGGCGGCTGAAGATTCTGGAGTAGGATCATGCAAGAGCCGATACTGGCATTCTACAGACGGCCTGAAATCCAGGCCGCCATACTCGAGAACGGCAAGGGCCGTGAGATAGCGGTCAAATTCGGGGAAAGGGGGTTCGGAAAGCGACCAGACCTCCTCAGATATCCAGGAGATATCGGAGAACTCGCTGCCCAGGGAGCGACAAGCTTCCATATCTCAGAAGAACGATGGTCGAATCCACTTTCTCTCAAGACCGGGATGCCAAGAGGGGAGCTTGACACGCTCCGGGTCGGATGGGACCTTATTCTCGATATCGACTGCAAAGAATTCGAGTACTCGAAAATCACCGCATTCCTCATCATAGAATGGCTCAGGCATTCAGGGATCTCCTCTATCTCCTGCAAGTTCTCCGGCAACAAAGGGTTCCACATCGGAGTCCCCTTCGAATCATTCCCGGTGAAGATCGGGGGGAGCCTGACCTCCTCTCAGTTCCCTGAGGCCCCACGGCGTGTCGCCGCGTTCATCCAGGAGAAGATCAAGGAACCCCTCGCAAAAAAGATCATCGAACTCGAAGACGGTGATTTCGCGTCCATCGCGAAAAAAGCCGGATTCACAGACAAATCTGAGATCCTCCAGAGCAAGAACGGAGTCAACACGGTCAATGTCGAGGCGTTCCTCGAGATAGATACCGTCCTCATATCAAGCCGCCACCTCTACCGGAGCGCATACTCCTTCAACGAGAAATCCGGCCTCGTGAGCCTGCCGATCGACCCTTCCCAGGTTCTCGCTTTCAAAAGAGACATGGCAAAACCCGAAACGATCCCTGCTCCCTCCTTGCGCTTCCTTGACCCTTCCCGCGCGAGCAGTGTGGAATGCAAAGCCCTTTTCACCGCAGCGTACGATTTCCAGCCTGACCTCCGGGAAGAGGAAGAGAACCAGGAACGAAAGACGATCGAGATCCCTGCTGAGGCATTTCCGAAAGAGGCGTTTCCCCCCTGCATCCATGGGCTCCTCGCAGGGCTTGAAGACGGGAAGAAACGGGCGCTTTTCATCCTCATCAATTTCCTCATGAGCTGCGGGTGGAGCCCCGAGCAGATCGAAGCCGAGGCAAGAGAATGGAACAAAAAAAACAAGCCCCCCCTCTCCGAGCATATCCTCATCGGCCAGCTCAGATACCGTAAAGAGAGGCAGGCGATGCTCCCCCCTAACTGCGTGAACGCAAGCTACATGGACATCCACATCTGCAAACCTGACAATCTCTGCAAGATGATCAAGAACCCGGTCCAGTACGCGAAGAGGAAGAAGGGGAATGAAGAACCCAAAAAAACGAAGCAGATGAAAAAAGAAGAGGAATAAATATGTCCCTACCGCTTCACTTCGAGATCGTTCCAGACAGAAGTGAACATCTTCTCGATTGATCCCACGAAGAACTCAGTGTTGACCCAGATCCCGTGATCATAAGAAGAATGGACATTCTGATCTGAAAGCATGGTGAAGATGAGCTCCTTGCCGTCAGAGATCATGAATCTCGTGGTGATCTTATCAGAATCCTTGATGGTGGCGACATCTTTCATTTTCGCTGCCGCCTCTTTCGCTTTGCCCTTGATGGGCGCGATTATCTTGATATCTACTCCCCTGTCAGCCGCTTTTCTCATGGCAGGGTAGAGCGCTTCGCTTTTCCTTATGAGCCCGTTCTCAGTAGTCATGAGGATGATGCTCTTTTCCGCTCCGTTGATGACTGATTCAAGATGATGGTAAAGATTCGACCTCCCTTTGAGTGCCCCAGAGAAATCCGTAGGCTCCATGAGGGTGATGCCTTCTCCATGGAGGAGGTTCAGCTCTTCGATGACCTTGCTTGTCTTTATCTCATCAAGGACCGCGATTTTCGATTCTGCATCCACATTGACCTGTTTCTTGACCCTCTCAAGGACCTCTTTAGGGTTGATCGCGATATACTTGATGGGTTTTCCAAGCTTCATGAGGATGAAACCCTTTCGTTCCAGGGATTCAAGGACATCATAGCTCCTTGACCTCGGGACATTGGCGATATCTGATAACTCTCCAGCTGTCGATATCCCCCGCGAAAGGAGCGCGGTCCAAATCTTGGCTTCGTAGCTATTCAGGCCGAACTCCTTGATCTTATTTAAAAAGGTGTTGTTGACTATCATTTTCCTCTCCAAGTTGATAAGCCACCGCTTTTTCTCACCCAGCTTACCAGACGGTATTGAATCTCGATATATAAAGCTTTCTGATTTTTTGCTATTGTACAGTGATAACTTTTCGATATATATGATAAAACCCTAGCTGGGAGTGACCCCTTGATTTCCTATGGAAAACACCTCATTGGTCTTTCATGTTGTATGATATCATTCCTGATTTCCGCTTCTTCGTTGATCCCTCCAAAACAAAAAAAAAGGAAAGGTTGTTTTTGCTTCTCCATTTTACAATATGTGCTATTATTATTATTATTATAATATATATATATAATATAATATAATATATATATTATTTACAATAATGAAATAATATTAGGTAAAGACGAGATCGATAAACAAAAAAGAAAAACCAAAAATGCGCATGGAAAACCTAAAAAGATTCTCGATACACAAAGACAGGACAGAATTTATCCTAAAACGATCTTCAGGAAAAAAACAGACTCATATCATCCCGATCCCAGAACACCATCTCCACAGGAAACAGGGGGGTGAGGGAAAAAGACAAGTACACAAAAGCTTATATACCTCTTCTTCTTCTGGAAAACGAGATGGAACAAAAAGGGCTGAGCGGTTTTTTTGAGCAATTCCTGTCTAAGGAATCCCTTTTCAAGAATAAGCAGGTCCTCCAATCGAATTATACCCCCGAAGAGATCTCCTACCGTGATGAACAGATCAGCCAGATCGCGAATATCCTTGCTCCCGCGCTCAGGAAAGAAAGGCCATCGAATCTTTTTGTCTACGGCAAGACCGGGACAGGCAAGACCCTTTCCATCACCTATGTCGCAAAACAGATAGAGGAAGTGGCGAGGCAAAGAGAACTTCCTGTAAAAGTCGTCTACCTGAACTGCAAGCTGAAGAAGATCGCCGATACTGAATACCGCCTCATCGCCCAATTAGCTAGAGAATTCGGGAAAGAGATCCCTCCGACAGGCCTCCCTACTGAAGAGGTCTATAATATCTTCTGCAATGCCCTTGACCAGGAGAATGCCATCCTCCTCCTCATCCTTGACGAGATCGATGAGCTCGCCAAACGCCCTACTGACGAGATACTCTATAACCTTACCAGGATCAACACCGATATGAAAAATAGCCAGCTCTCATTGATCGGGATCTCAAACAGCCTGATATTCGCTGAGAACCTTGACCCAAGGGTAAAAAGTTCTCTCTGCGAGGAAGATGTCATCTTCGCCCCCTATAACGCCCTCCAGCTCCAGCATATCCTGAAGAAGCGATGCCTTGAGGCGTTCCATGAAGGCACCCTTGAGGAAGGGCTCGTGGAGAAATGCTCAGCCTACGCGGCACGGGAACACGGCGACGCGAGAAGGGCGCTTGAGCTCCTCAGGGTCGCGGCAGAGATCGCTGAACGCGACAGCCTGGTAAAGGTCACCATCGCCCATCTTGACAGGGCAGAGGAGAAGATCGAGAAAGACAAGATGGTCGACATCGTGACCACCCAGCCCAGGCAGTTCCAGCTCATCCTCTATGCGATCATGATCATCTATGAAAAAAGGAACAAGAACGTCTTCACAGGCGAGGTCTACGAACTCTATAAAGACCTCTGCCAGCAGACCGCCCTTCGCCCACTCACCCAGAGGCGGGTGTCTGACGTGGTCGGTGAATTTGACATGCTTGGCCTCATAAACGCGAAAGTCATATCCAAAGGAAGGTACGGAAGGACCAGGGAGATCTCAGTCTCGCCCTCGCTTTCCTCCATCCCGCGATTGAAGAAAATGCTGGCGGAAGAGCTTGCACTCTCTTGACCCGATCAAGAAAAGCCCTTCTCACCTAGGAACATGGAACTGGTAGACAAGAAGAAGATAGTGGAATTCTTTATGGAGAGGGGCATCCTCGTCACTCCCGACATCCTTGAGAGCATAGAGGCGATAAAAAGACCGGAAGATCTCTACGCACTCGTGAAAGATAATATCGACGGGGACGAATTCATGGTCCTGAGCAAGGACATACACACCCTCCTCTCCTCCAACAAGAAGCTCGAGGCGAACTGGGCCGAGTTCGACAAGTCGAAAAGCGTGTCTGAGAAACAGGAGGACGGCAAGCAGTACTCCCGTTTCATCGATATCCTGAAAGAAGGGAGGGAAACGGCCGTTCAGCCGCCCCAGGAGGCCGTGAAACCCGCCCCCGTCCAGGTGGTGTTCTCATATAATCTCACGGAATTCAAGAAGAGGGAGTTCCAGGATTTCGTCTGTTATTTCAACTCCCGTTTCGTTGATATCGAGCGCATGCTCTCGGTCCGCTCAGAGCTCATCAACCTCATGTCCATCAACCGGGTGAAGGCCAAAAAAGAGAGGGACACGGTCTCCATCATCGGCATGGTGAGCAAAAAAGAGATGACCAAGAACAAGAACCTCATCCTCGAGCTGGAAGACCCGACAGGGATCATAAAAGTCCTCGTCAATGCGAACAAGCCAGAGGTCTTCGAAATGGCAAAAGACATCGTGTTGGACGAGATCATCGGGGTCGTCGGCCAGAACGGAGACAACATCCTTTTCTCGAACCTCATCGTATGGCCTGAGATACCCCTCACCAAGGAACTGAAGAAAAGCGGGGAAGAAGCCTATGCGATCTTCCTTTCGGATATCCATGTGGGTTCGAACATGTTCCTGGAGGAGGAATTCGAGAAATTCCTGAAATGGCTTTCTGGAGAGGTGGGGAACGACAAGCAGAAAGAGATCGCCCAGAAGACCAAATACATCTTCATCGTCGGCGACCTTGTCGACGGGGTGGGTATCTACCCTGGACAGGAAGAAGACCTTGTCATAAAAGATATCTATGACCAGTATAAGGAATGCGCCCGCTTCCTCTCGAAGATACCTAAAGACAAGCAGGTCATCGTGTGCCCCGGGAACCACGACGCCATGAGGATCGCCGAGCCCCAGCTGGTGATCTACCAGGACATGGCAAAACCCCTCTTCGATCTCCCGAATATCATCATGGTGAGCAATCCAGGGATAGTCAACATCCATGCAAGCGATAGTTTCCCTGGATTCGACGTCCTCCTCTACCATGGGTACAGCTTTGATTATTACGCCAGGGAAGTGGAATCCATAAGGAACAACGGCGGGTATGACCGGGCTGATCTCCTTATGAAATTCCTCCTCAGGCGTCGCCACCTGGCGCCCACGCATGCCTCGACCCAGTACAGCCCTGACGTCTGCGGAGATTCGCTCGTCATAAGGAACGTCCCTGATTTCTTTGCGACCGGCCATATCCATAAATGCTCAGTCTCAAGCTACAGGAACGTCACCCTGGTCTCCGGGAGCTGCTGG
>Ga0209575_10001175_pt1 | contig 11222 bp, 13 predicted proteins | sample Medcelwee11metaG_FD_187172 | JGI IMG/M metagenome (GOLD analysis project Ga0209575, IMG submission 187172) | Freshwater pond sediment microbial communities from the University of Edinburgh, under environmental carbon perturbations - Medium... | ecosystem: Environmental > Aquatic > Freshwater >...
TTCGGCTATGCCTGCAAAGGTTTTATGACGGGGAATACGCTTGTTGTGACAGACCCTCAGTGGTGTCGAATCGACAAAGGCAATGCCTCTGGATGTAACCCGGCGCGTGTGCAAATAAGCGCACAGCTGTGACATTCATGATGTCTCTCCTGAGCATAAGGAATTATGCGGTTTGGTGGCTTCATTAGACATTATTTTACATAAGATACAAATGGTTATCTTTTGGCTTACATCGAACTCAGGTTATTCTATCAAATCTTGTGCGGCAGCCAGGCGAATCAGGTCTTTGATGAACAGGGTTTCGAGCTTTTTGCCGCCATGCCCGTATGCCTTCAACGCTTTTTTGAGCAATTTGAAAGCAACCTCTTGTGTTAGTTCAAACCCCTTGATGATGGCGTTTCTATAAACTTCCTGCTGAATGTCGCCCTGCACGGGCTTGTTGATAGAGGATTAGCGAGTAATCAAGTGTTTCAATGCAGCGGCGCAGATGGTGGGTATTGAGGTAAAGCATGGCGTCAGTCCTTTTTCAGTCGTGTGGCAATGCGCGTTAGCGTGTCGGTACTCTTCGTAGCACCAGCATTTGAGTCTATCGCGCAGGCCATAATCGGGCGCTGATCGGGCCGCGTTTGGGCAAGATACGAAAATCACACAGGCCCATGAAGGGGAGGTCGCTCAGGCTATCGCCCGCGCCTAAACTGAGGCTGGGTTGGGCTTGCGCGATCAAGTAAGCAACGGCGTGCTGTTTGTCGAGAAAATGGGGTAACAGCGATAACACGCGATCATGGCTGTGTATTTGATAGTCTGTGGGACAGCAGGCGCTCAATTCCGCAAAAAGCTGGTCACGCAACGCCAGTGGGCAGTCGGTGTGGGCTTTGAGGGTGGCATAGTAGCCATCGACATCCTGGCATTTGAAATAGTGGCTTTCTGCCGGGCGGTGTTGGGCGAGGACGGCCTGGAGAGCGGCGTGTACTTCGGCCACCGAGGCGCTGAGCTTGGCGTAGTCGGTTTGGATGTGTGCCGCCCAAGCGGGGTCTGGTTGTCCTTGGCAGAGGATTTGTCCGGCATAGTACAGCACGGCGGTGTCAATACGCGGATCGCGGCTGAGGACGGTGTTGTGGTACTGGCGGTGGTCGCGGGCGGTGACGGGGATGATACGGCTGCGGGGATTGTCGTAAAAACAGTCCCAGAAGGCTTGTTGGGCCGGGGTTTTATACGAAAGCGTGGTGCCAGTGGTGGCGGGAATGCTGCCGTTTGGGTCTTTGCGATGGGTTTGAAACAGGGTGTCGTCTAGGTCAAGAAACAGCAGAATGTCTTGCATGGGGGTAACGGGGCGGCAGAAGAAAAAACGTGGGTGAGGGCAGTGCCGGTTAAACACCCAGTCCCCGACTTGGCTTATGCCCAAGCGGGGTTAGCGCAACAAAGACAACAGAGTTTCCAGATCGCGGCGTAGGTTTTGCAGCGCGCTACGTTCTGAAAGCGGGGCTTCGGATTCTTTGGGCGCGTCAGTCAGTTGCTGTTTAGCACCGCCAATCGTGAAACCCTGCTCATACAGCAGGCTGCGAATCTGGCGGATTAACAAGACATCGTGGCGCTGATAATAACGGCGATTGCCCCGCCGTTTCAGGGGTTTGAGCGAAGGAAACTCTTGCTCCCAGTACCGCAACACATGGGGCTTGACCGCGCACAAGTCGCTGACTTCACCAATCGTGAAGTAGCGCTTGGCGGGGATGGCCGGGAGTTCGTTATTGTTCGACAGTTCCAGCATAGACTTCTACCCGCGCTCTGAGTTTTTGCCCAGGTCTGAAAGTCACTACCCGTCGGGCGCTAATTGGAATTTCCTCGCCAGTTTTTGGATTACGACCGGGCCTTTGATTTTTATTGCGTAAGTCAAAATTACCAAAACCAGACAGTTTGACTTGTTCGCCTCTTTCTAACGCAATGCGCACTTCTTCAAAGAAAAGATCGACTATTTCTTTGGCTTCGCGTTTATTTAATCCTAATTCCTCAAACAGGCGTTCCGCCATTGCGGCTTTCGTCAGTGCCATTTTATTTTCCCTTTTTTAGCTTCTTAAAGTCGCTCCAAAAGCGTCGTTCAGTCCTTTTAGCACTTCGGCTACTACGGCCTCAATTTCCGTGTCGGTAAGATTGCGCGAAGATGCCTGGAAGGTCAAGCCTATTGCCAGACTTTTTTTACCTGAATCAATGCCCTTGCCCTGATAGATGTCAAATAACTGGAGGTTGGTTAGCAATTCTCCGGCCTGATTGCGCACGCTCTCCAAAATTGCCGAAACCGCGATGGGTGCGTCTACCACCAGTGCGAGGTCACGGCGCACCGAGGGGTATTTGGATAACGGGCAAAACACCGGTAAATGGCTTTGTAATAAAGCCGTCAGGGCTATTTCAAACACATAAACCGCTGCGGGCAAATCCAGTTGCTTAGCCAGTTGTGGGTGTAAACAACCCAACACGCCAATTGGCTGGTCTTGATACAGCACTGCGGCAGTTTGTCCCGGATGTAACGCGGCGTGACTGCTGGGGGCAAAAGTAACCCGTGGTTGTCCAAGGTGCTGTAGCAGGGCTTCTAAATCCCCTTTTAAGTCAAAAAAATCCAGGGGACGCGCAGTCGCACCCCATTGTTCGGGTGAGTGGCGTCCGGTGATCACCCCTGCCAGCATGGGTTCCTGGCGCAGTTGATCCTGGTCACCCGGCATAAAGCGCAGGCCGCTTTCAAACAGGCGGACATCGGGCTGCTGGCGATTGAGATTATGGCGCAGGGCGCTGAGCAAGCCCACCCACAGACTGGTGCGCATCACCGCCAGATCGGCGCTGAGCGGATTAGCCAACGGCAACGGCACGATTGCTGGGTCGATCAGGTGCTGCATTTCGGCATCGACAAAGCTGTAAGTGATCGCTTCTTGATAACCACGCTGCACCAGGATCGCCTGTAAAGCGGGCAAGCCGCCGTGATTGGGCAGACTGGGCAAGGGAATCCGGCTGGGGGCAACCGCGCTAGGCAACTTGTTATAGCCATAAATCCGGGCGATTTCTTCAATCAAATCCGTTTCATGGCGCATATCAAAGCGAAAACTGGGTGGCACTACTTGCCAATGATTATGCTCGTCAACCTGTTGGTGTTCGAGTTGTACCCCTAAGCGAGACAGCATGTCGGTGATCGTGGCCGCCGGGATATGTAACCCCAGTAGGCGCTCGATGCGGTGAGCGCGCAAATGAATCGTGGCTATATCCGGTAAATATTCGGGGGCAGTGACTTCAATCACCGGCCCAGGTTGGCCACCGCTGATACTGAGCAACAAGGCAGTGGCGCGTTCGATGGCGCGCACTTGTAAGGCGGGATCGACGCCGCGTTCAAAGCGTTGGGCAGAATCGGTTTGCAGGCCATAGCGACGCGCACAGCCCGCCAGTAAATGTGGCGTAAAAAAGGCACTTTCCAGAAAAACCGCTTGGGTTTGGGCGGTGACGCTGCTCGGTTCGCCACCCATCACCCCGGCCAAAGCCAGCGGACGTTGATGATCGGCGATCACCAAAGTATTGGCATCGAGGGTGACGGTTTGCCCATCCAGCAAAGTCAGGCTTTCACCCGCCACCGCCAGGCGGACTTGAATGCCCCCTTGCAGCTTAGCCAAGTCAAAGGCGTGCATCGGCTGGCCGAGTTCTAACATCACATAATTGGTGACATCTACCACCGCACCCAAACTGCGCAGACCACTGCGGCGCAAGCGTTCCTGCATCCACAACGGGGTGTGTGCTTGGGGATTAATGCCGCTGATGACTCGTCCGACATAATGCGGGCAGGCCAGGGAAGCTTGCAGGGCCACCGGTAAACTTTGCTGATTAGCCGCCGCCACGGCGGCGGTAGACGGGCCTTGCACGGGGCAGCGGTTCAGTACACCGATTTCACGGGCGATCCCAGCCACGCTGAGGCAATCGCCTCGATTCGGGGTGAGATCGATTTCGATGCTGTCGTCGTCTAAGTCTAAATAACTGCGTAAATCAACCCCGAGTGGAGCCTCATCGGGCAGTTCAAGCAGGCCGCTGGAGCTGTCTGCCAAGCCTAATTCGCTGGCTGAACACAACATGCCCGCTGAATCCACACCGCGCAGCTTCGCGGCTTTGATGGTCAAGCCTGGTAATTGCGCGGCAATTTTGGCCACAGCCACCTTGAGATTGGGGCACACGTTCGCTGCACCACAAACGATTTGCAGCAATTGCGTGTCGCCGGTATCGACTTGGCAGACATGCAGTTTGCGCGCATCGGGATGCTCTGCCACCTGCCGGACACAGCCAACCACCACGCCGCTGAACGCGCCAGCCACGGGGGTGATGCTATCGACTTCCAAGCCAGCCATAGTGAGTTGGTCGGCCAGTTGTTGGGTGGTCACGCCGGGGTTCACCCACTCGCGTAACCAAGCTAGACTGCATTTCATCAGGAGGTCTCTCAGTAAAAACAGTATCTTACACTCGATTTAAGAGTTTTGCTAGGGGTAGCAAGGGATTATGTGACGGTTGCCAACCGTTGCTGTGCCTGGGCGCAGTGGGCAGGGTCAATTTCAAACCCGATAAAATGCCGTTGTAAGCGCTGCGCGGCGACAGCGGTGGTGCCGCTGCCTAAAAAGGGATCAAGCACCACTTGGCCTTCGCGGGTGGTGAGCCGAATCAAAAATTCGATGAGCGCCAGCGGTTTTTGGGCCTCGTGGACACGTTGTTCATCACGCTGGTAGCCAAAGCTCAGGAGATTGCCAGGGCTACTCCCTTCAATCTGGCAGGCGTCGGTGTGGATCGCCCCAAGTCCGTGCGTCAATACGTTGTCGGTCAAAGTCTGCGAGTATGGCTTAAAAAACCAAGCTATCGGTTCGTAAGCCGGAGCCAGATTGCCTAAGCGCCAGCCTGTCCAGTCGGCGGCTTCGGCATGTAAGCCCCGGCGCTCTAAAACCGTAGACAGCCGCTGCGCTCGGTGGTGTGCGGCAGGCTTTTTCCAGGCCAGCACATCTCGCAATAAAAACCCCGCTTTTTCAAAGGCATTAATCACGCGGTGCAGCGTGCGCCGGGCACCAAACACCAGCAACGGCGCACCTGCTTTCATCACCGGAAACAGCAGCGGTGCCCAACTGCTGCACCAAGCTTCGTACTCCTGACCCATGTGGCGATCTGCGGCATTCCAGCCATTAATCGGTTTGCCTCGACGACGAAAGCCAGACTTGCCAAGCTGTGCCGGGGAGCTACCCAGCAAAGCCGCGTTGGTGTTGTGGTGCAACACGTCCCAGTCATCCAGATTGATGCCATACGGGATGTCTGACAAGAACAAATCGACACTGGCTGTTTCCAATGCGGGTAAGCACCGACGACAATCAGCCTGGGTAACCTGATCCAAATAGGCAGCATTCATAGCAATCCAGACATACTTGCGGTAGCTATACTGCGACCAGTGAGGTATTGAAGTTTTTTATCCCTGATATTTATACAAAAGCAGGGAGTACGCAAAGAAAACCGCAGAGAGTCTGCTGTGCCCTCTGCGGTGAAAATTCAGTGGATAGCCGGGTGCGAGGAACTGCGCACCGACGCGCTAATTGAACTGTTTCAAAAATCTCAAATCGTTTTCAAAGAACAGGCGGAGATCGTCTACCTGGTAGCGCAACATCGCCAAGCGCTCGACGCCCATACCAAAGGCATAGCCCGTGTAGGTTTCATAGTCGATGTTGACTGCCTTGAAGACATTGGGATGCACCATGCCGCAGCCTAACACTTCTAGCCAACCGCTGCCTTTGCACACTTTGCAGCCTTGACCGCTACACATGACGCATTGAATATCCGCTTCTGCCGAAGGTTCGGTGAACGGAAAATACGAGGGCCGGAATCGCACCGCTAAGTCGTCGCGCTCGAAAAAGCGGTGTAAAAAATCATTGAGGATGCCCTTGAGATGGGCAAACGACACGTTGTCATCGACCAGCAAGCCTTCCACCTGATGAAACATCGGGGTGTGGGTGAGATCGGAATCGCAGCGGTACACACGGCCTGGGGCGATCAGACGAAACGGCGGCTGACGCTGTTCCATCACTCGAATTTGTACCGGGGAAGTGTGGGTACGCAGCAAGCGGTGTGCGTCAAAATAAAAGGTGTCGTGCATCGCCCGCGCAGGATGGCTGGGCGGAATATTCAGCGCTTCAAAATTATGGTAATCGTCTTCAACTTCCGGGCCTTGCGCCACAGTAAAACCGATTTGGGCGAACAGTTGTTCGATGCGTTGCAGGGTTTGCGTCACTGGGTGCAAACCACCCGCCGCTTGGCCTCGGCCTGGCAAAGTCACATCTAAGCGCTCAGCGTGGAGGCGAGTATTGAGCGCCGCCTGTTCTAGCAGTTGATGACGCTGATTCAGGGTGAGTTGTATGGCTTCTTTGCCTTGGTTGACCGCTTCCCCAAAAGCTTTGCGCTGATCTGCGGGCAAGTGTCCCAACTCTTTGAGGTGGGCGGTGATGCTGCCTTTTTTGCCCAACAGTTGTACCCGCAGGGTTTCTAAAGTGACCAGATCAGGGGCTGCCGCGATGTCCGCTTGGGCTTGCGCAATCAAATCTTCTAGGCTGTGCATGGTCGTTTCCGTGGCTTTACCGGCATTCAACCACAAAGGACGCGGCACCGACCAGCGGTGCGTGCGTCCTGTGGGCCAGGCTTAAATCGCTGGGAGATGGGCTTTCGCTTGTTCTACTAAGGCCGCAAAGCCCGCTTTTTCATGCACTGCCAGATCGGCCAGCACTTTACGGTCGATTTCGATACCGGCTTTATTCAAGCCATCGATCATCCGGCTGTAAGATAAACCATGTTCACGCGCCGCTGCATTGATACGCGCAATCCACAAAGCACGGAACTGGCGTTTCCGCTGACGGCGGTCGCGGTACGCATACTGACCGGCTTTGGTCACTGCTTGTTTAGCAACACGGATAATGCTGCTGCGAAAGCCACGATACCCTTTGGCTTTATCTAAAATCTTCTTGTGTCTAGCTCCCGCCGTGACACCACGTTTTACTCTTGGCATGGTTCAACTACTCCTCAAAGATAGGGCAACATCTGGTTCACAGCTTTCACGTCAGAATCGTGAACCATGTTCGGCGAGCGCAGATGACGCTTCCGCTTGGTGCTCTTCTTGGTGAGGATATGACGGCGATGCGACTGAACGCACTTAAACCCACCGCCCCCGGTGCGCGCAAAGCGCTTGGCCGCGCCCCGGTTGGTTTTCATTTTTGGCATGACTGCACTCCGCATTGTCCGGTCAAACCGGAACAGGTTTAGTTGACTAGCAACCCATCCCTAAAAAAATCAAAAACACAAAGCCTAAGGGCTTTGTGTGAGGTGAAGCCTGAGGATGTCTTGATCGTTGCTACTTTTTAGTGGGGCTAATCACCATGACCATTTGCCGACCTTCCATTTTGGGAAACTGCTCGACGGTGCCATATTCTGACAAGTCGCCTTCTACCCGTTTGAGCAAAGTCATGCCCAAATTTTGGTGAGCCAGTTCCCGACCACGAAAACGCAAAGTGACTTTGGCTTTATCCCCTTCTTCCAGGAAACGTATCAGGTTGCGTAGTTTGACCTGATAATCCCCTTCATCGGTACCAGGCCGGAATTTGACTTCCTTAACCTGAATTTGCTTCTGTTTTTTCTTCGCTGCGTGACGCTTCTTGCTTTGTTCAAACAGAAACTTTCCGTAGTCCATAATACGGCAGACGGGGGGTCTGGCGGTGGGGGCAATTTCCACTAAATCCAGGCCCGCTTCGCGTGCCTTTTCCAGCGCCTCTTTATTGGAGACCACACCTAATTGTTCACCCTCAGCATCGATCAGACGAACCTGAGGCGAAGTAATCGTCTCATTGAGGTGTGTCTGTTTGTTATCAGCAGCGATAGAAATATCCTCCAGAAAGAATCAATAAAAATGAGCCGGTGCTTCAGTGTGCCTGAGGCTGATTTTCCGCCGTGAGTTTGGCGACAAAATCATCAAGCGCGATTGCGCCTAAATCCTGCCCCTTCAAAGTGCGTACCGCCAGCGTGCGCTGCTCGGCTTCGCGATTACCTACTACCAACAAATACGGAATCCGTTGCAAGGTATGTTCGCGGATTTTAAGGTTTATCTTCTCATTTCTCAAGTCTGCAATGACTCGAAAGCCTTGCTGACGTAACAAGGCTTCTACTTCTTTGGCATAATCCGCTTGTTTGTCGGTGATATTCATCACCACCGCCTGCACCGGTGCCAACCAGACCGGGAAAGCACCCGCATATTCTTCGATCAGAATACCGATAAAGCGCTCCAACGAGCCGAGAATCGCCCGATGCAACATCACCGGGGTTTTGCGTTCGCCGTCGGCATCGACATACTCAGCACCCAAGCGGCCCGGCATTGAAAAATCGACTTGGATCGTGCCGCATTGCCAGGGCCGTTCCAAGCTGTCACGCAGGGTAAATTCTATTTTAGGGCCATAAAAAGCCCCTTCACCGGGTTGTAATTCCCAAGCCAATCCCTTGCTATCCAAGGCCACTTGCAGTGCCTGCTCGGCTTTATCCCAAGTTTCATCACTGCCGACCCGTTGAGCAGGGCGCGTCGATAATTTAATCAACACATCCTTAAAACCAAAGTCTGCGTAGACTTTGAACAACAAATCAATAAAAGTAGAGACTTCACTTTGAATCTGCGCTTCGGTGCAAAAAATATGCGCGTCATCCTGCACAAAATTGCGAATACGCATCAGCCCATGCAAGGTGCCGGATGGCTCGTTGCGGTGGCAGGAACCAAATTCAGCCATACGCAAGGGCAGCTCGCGATAGCTCTTAATCCCTTGATTGAAAATCTGAATATGGCAAGGGCAATTCATCGGTTTGATGGCGTAATCGCGGTTTTCCGAACTGGTGGTGAACATCCCACTGCGAAACTTATCCCAGTGCCCGGATTTTTCCCACAAACTGCGATCCACCAATTGCGGGGTACGCACTTCTTGATAACCATTCTGCCATAAGATATGACGAATATATTTCTCTATCTGCTGATAGAGCGTCCAGCCCTTATCATGCCAGAACACCATGCCAGGCGCTTCATCTTGAAGATGCAGCAAATCCAATTGCTTAGCCAGCTTGCGGTGATCGCGCTTTTCGGCTTCTTCCAGGCGATTCAGGTAAGTGTCCAGGTCTTTTTTAGTGACCCAGGCTGTGCCATAAATCCGCTGCAATACTTCGCGGGTCGAATCACCGCGCCAATAAGACCCGGCTAATTTCATTAATTTAAAGGCTTTGAGCTTGCCGGTGTTGGGCACATGCGGGCCACGGCAAAGATCGATAAAATTCCCTTGTTGATAGAGGGAAATTTCCTGATCGCTGGGGATAGATTCAATCAGTTGCGCTTTAAATTCTTCGCCTGCTGCTCGAAAAAAACTGACAGCGGCGTCACGCGGCATGGCTGAACGCTGCACCGTAAAATCGGCTGCGGCCAATGCTTCCATTTTAGCTTGAATGGCCAGCAAATCTTCAGGACTGAAATGATGTTCTGGATAGTAAAAATCGTAATAAAAGCCGTTATCTACCACCGGGCCTATGGTCACTTGCGCACCAGGGAACAAGGATTTAACCGCCTGCGCCATGAGATGTGCGCAAGAATGGCGGACGATTTCCAGACTTTCAGGACTTTTTTCGGTGATAATCGCCAATTCGCTGTCTTCGGCAATCAAATGCGAGGTGTCTACCAGACGCCCATTCACTCGACCTGCCAGCGCCGCTTTTGCCAAGCCCGCACCGATGGCGGCGGCCACTTCGGCGACACTGATTGCAGAGGCAAAATGTTTCTGACTACCGTCAGGAAGTGTGATAACTGGCATAGGTGCTATTTGCGTAGACACTAAAAAAGGCACTGCAAGTGCCTTTTTTAGTGAGAAATTCTGGTAGGCGCGAGTGGGATCGAACCACCGACCACCACCATGTCAAGGTGGTGCTCTACCACTGAGCTACGCGCCTGCGGTTGTACTTTCAATACATTCCCGGCCTTTAAAGCGGGAAAAACTGCTGCTTGCTATTGAGGCGAGAACTGTAACATGGTTTCTAGCGCAAGGCAAGCGCCTAAGCACGCCTCTTGCTGCTTAAACTGGTTCCTGCCAATCCTGAAAACCTCATCGGTCGCCGTGTACAATATCAACTCTGGGGTTGAGTAAAAACTCGCAATAGGCGCAATTTAAGAGAGGTTGACCGATGGAAAAGCAGTTGGATGTAGTGGCAGGACTGATGCGCCAAGCCCAACGTATTCTGTTTATCACAGGAGCGGGCTTGTCTGCGGATTCTGGCTTGCCGACGTACCGGGGTGTAGGCGGCCTGTATCAGGACAAAAACACCGAAGATGCGATGCCCATAGAAGAAGCTATGTCGGGTTATGTACTGCAAAATCATCCAGAAATCACCTGGAAATACCTAAAACGCATGGAAGAAGCCTGCCGGAGAGCGCGGTACAACCGGGGACATCAAGTGATTGCCTTATTGGAACAGGATAAGCCCGATATCTGGGTGCTGACCCAAAACATCGACGGCTTTCACCGTGCCGCTGGCAGCAAAAATCTGATTGAAATTCACGGACGGCTGACCGATCTGACTTGCATGGCTTGCGACTACCAAGAAACGGTCAAAGACTACACAGGGCTAACCGGCATGCCGCCGCGCTGCCCACGTTGTGGCGGCGTGTTGCGCCCTGGCGTGGTGTTATTTGGCGAACTGGTGTCGGAACTGGCGGTAATGACGCTGTACAACGAAATGTTCAAAGGTTTTGATCTCGTGTTCAGCATTGGCACCAACAGCCTATTCAACTACGTGACCAAACCCGTCACTTATACACAGATAAAAGGCAAGCCGACAGTCGAAATTAATCCAGGCACCACCTGCATTTCCAATTCAGTAGATTACCATTTCACCACAGGGGCAGCAGACACTCTGGAGCAACTGTGGCAACGTTACGTGAAGGCATGAGGGAAGCAACCCCAGAGCGCTGCCTTCACAATAATCCCGCTTAATAACCCCGCTTAGCCGTGCATCACAGTCACTGACACAAGCCGAAGTTATCAAAATTATGCTAGATGTAGTCTGTCGAGTTAGGAATAATGTGTATTCAGCTTATTTACATTCAAATATAGATTCCAGTCGTCAAGCGGTCTATAACAAGCTACAAAATGTCGAATTAAAAACCAGTCAAG
>Ga0209575_10001176_pt1 | contig 11218 bp, 5 predicted proteins | sample Medcelwee11metaG_FD_187172 | JGI IMG/M metagenome (GOLD analysis project Ga0209575, IMG submission 187172) | Freshwater pond sediment microbial communities from the University of Edinburgh, under environmental carbon perturbations - Medium... | ecosystem: Environmental > Aquatic > Freshwater >...
AGCGACTACGGCGTCAGCGGCATCCCGACCATGGTCTTCATCGACAAGGCCGGCCGGGTCTATGAGGTCAAGGTCGGTTCGGGCGACGAGGCCGCCCTCACCGCCAAGATCAGGAAGCTCCTGGCCGAAAAATAGCCGGGATGCCCATGACTTGTCCCAGCACCGCTCCCGGCTTGTTTTTTTTCCCGGCGCGGCCTAGAATTGATTCATGGGTAGAATCGGGCTTTCCGATCGTTGTCGGCGTTTGGACAATTAGTTAACCCTTTGACCAGGAGGAAAAATGAAAAAACTGATCTTTGCGTTCGTCTCCATGGCGCTTGCGCTGGCGTTGCTGCCGGGTAGCGTGGAAGAAAAGCCTCAGGCCTTCGAGTCGTTGCCGATCGGCGCGACGCTTCATGGCTTTACGCTCGAACAGAAGCAGTTCGTCAAGGAACTGGATGGCGAGTGCTACTTGTTCCGGCACCTGAAAAGCGGTGCCCGTCTGTTGAAAGTGGCTTCCAAGGATGACAACAAGGTCTTCAGCGTGGCTTTCAAGACGCCGCCTCCGGACGATACCGGCATTCCGCACATCATGGAGCATTCGGTACTGAACGGCTCGGAGAATTTCCCCGTCAAGAGCCCCTTCGATATTCTTTCGCAAGGATCGCTGAACACGTTCCTCAATGCCATGACCTCCAGCGATTTCACCATCTACCCGGTGGCCAGCCGCAACGACAAGGATTTTTCCAACCTGATGCATGTTTACCTGGACGCGGTGTTCAAACCCTTGCTCCACAACGATGAGCGCATCCTGCAGCAGGAAGGGTGGCACTACGAACTGGAATCCCCTGAAGGGCCACTGACCTACAAGGGGGTCGTATACAACGAGATGAAGGGCGCCTATTCGGCGCCGGAGCGCCAGTTGGGGCTCCTGATGGACAGGGCCCTTTTTCCGGAAAACAGCTACAGCCATTCGTCCGGCGGGCATCCCGATGCCATCCCGCAGCTGACCTACGAGCAGTTCAAGGCCTTTCACCGGAAATACTATCACCCGGCCAACAGTTATATCTACTTATACGGCAACGGTGACACGGAAAAGGAGTTGGCGTTCATCAACGAGAAATACCTTGCCGACTTTGCCGGGATCAAGGTGGAGAGCCGTATCCCGCTGCAGAAGGCGCCGGCTCAGCCCAGGGTGGTTCATGGCCATTATGGCGTTCCCGAGGGCACGGTTGTGGCCGGGAAGACCTATATCGCGCGCAGCAGCGTTTATGGCTTGAACACCGACCAGGAATTCAATATCGCCCTGGATATCCTGGCCGAAGCCCTGGTCAATCACCAGGCGGCGCCGCTGCGCCTGGCCTTGCAGAAGGCGGGGATCGGCAAGGATGTGTCGGCCAATACCGATGGGGTGCAGCAGCCCGTGTTCGGGATCACGGTCACCAGCGCCGAAGCCGGCGACCTGCCGCGCTTTGACCAGATATACCGGGATACCCTGAAGCAGGTCGTTGCCCAGGGCTTCGACCGCACGACATTGGAAGGGATCATCAACCGCCAGGAATTCGCCCTCAGGGAGGGGCGGGGATCCTTCACCGGCATCATGGGCGCCATGATGGCCTCCGGCGGCTGGATGTTTGCCGACAACCCGTTCATCACCCTCTCCTTCAACAAGGAGCTGGCGGCCATCCGTTCCAAGCTGGACCAGAACTATTTCGAGCATCTTATTGAAAATGTTTTATTGAAAAATACTCATGCCTGCACGGTGGTGCTGGAGCCCAAGCCGGGACTGGAAAAGGAGCTGGCGACGGAACTGGAGGGCAAGCTGGCCGCGATCAAGTCCAGGATGACTGCCGAAGAGATTGCCGCGATCGTGAAACAGACCAAGGACCTGATCGCCCATCAGCAGCGGCAGGACAGCCCAGAAGCGCTGAAGACGATCCCCTTGCTGGAGATCGCCGATATCGAGAAAAAGCAGGAGGACCTGCCGCTGAAAAAGGACACGCTGGCTGGGGCGCCGCTCCTGTATTTCGACACCTTCACCAAGGGGATCGTCTACCTGAACCTCTACTTCGATGCCGGTGCCATCGACCAGGAGCTGATTCCCTTTGTCCAGCTGTACAGCGAGCTGGTGGGCATGATGTCCACCGCCACGCTCTCCTATGGCGACCTGGAGAACCAGGTCAACCTGCACACCGGCGGCATTAGCACCTCGCTGGAAGCGCTGGCCAGGAACCGCAACGATGAACAACTGAAGCCCTATTTCATCATGCGCGGCAAGGCCATGCCCGAGAAGCTGGGCCGCCTGGCCGGGCTGATGAAGCAGCAGCTGCTCGAGTCCAAATGGGACGACGAAGCCCGGCTCCAGGAAATGCTGTTGCGGACCAAGGCGCAATTCGAGCAGCGCCTGGCCTACATGGGGCTCAATATTGCCGCCAGCCGCCTGGGCTCCTATTTTTCCAACCGCGGCGCCTACATGGACCTGACCTCCGGGTTCGGCTTTTACCAATTCCTGTGCGCGGTGTGCAAGGAACCCGACCTGAAGGGCATCGCCGCCAAACTCAAGGCCGTGCAGGGCAAGCTGGTCAACCGCAACGGCCTGCAGGTCGGCGTCACCTGCCAGGACGAGCAGCTGCTGCTGGTCAAGAAAGAGCTGCCGGCCATGCTGGCGGACCTGCCGCAGAACGAGTTCAAGGCGGTCGTTTATCGCTTCGCCAAAGAACCGCTGAACGAGGGGTTCCAGGACGCGTCCAAGGTGCAATACGTCCTGAAGGGGAGCGATTATAAAAAACTGGGTTTTCAATACAGCGGTAAAATGAACGTATTGGGCCAGTTGCTCTCCACCGTCTACCTGCAGAATACCATCCGCGTGCAAGGGGGCGCCTACGGCGGTTTCGCCATAATGGACGACACCGGCCTGCTGGCCTTCGCCTCCTACCGCGACCCCAACCTGAAAAAAACAATCGAGAATTATCTTGGCGCCAGCCGTTTCCTGACGGAACTGACCCTGGAGGAACGGGACCTGCGCCGTCTGATCATCGGCACCATCTCTGATTGGGACCGGCCGCTCAACCCCGGCCAGAAAGGCGCTGTGGCCGTGCGCCGGCATCTCACGGGCGATACGACGGCCATGCTGCAGAAAGAGCGCGACGAGATCCTGAGCACGACGGTGGCGGACCTGAAGGGCTTCGCCAAGATGGTGGAGACGGTGATGGCCCAGGACACGCTCTGCGTCGTCGGCAATGAAAAGAAGATCGCCGACGAGAAGGAGCTGTTCAAGAAGATCCTGCCCCTGCGGCAGTAGGTTTCATTAGTCCGGGCTATTCGCTGCGCAGGGCATGTATCGGGTTGTCGCGGGCGGCGCGGAAGGTCTGCAGCAGCACCGCCGCCATGGCGATCAGGAAGGCTGAAAGGAAGGCAAAGGCAAAGACCGGGAAGCCGGGTTGGATGTGGTAGGCGAAATCCTGCAGCCACCTTTCCGTGGCCATCCAGGCCAGGGGGATCGCTGCGGCACCGGCCAGCATGACCAGCGAAACGAAGCGGCGGGTCATCAGCAGGGCGACGGTTGCCGTCGAAGCGCCGACAACCCGGCGGATGGCCATCTCTTTTCTGCGCTGGCGGGCATAGAACACAACCATGCCGTAAAGCCCGAGAAAGGCGATGGCGATGCCCAGGCCGGAAATCAGCGCCAGCAATTTCCCCATCTGCTCCTCGTAGTGATAGACCTTGCCGAATAGTTCATCCAGGAACGCATAGTCGAAGGGAACGCCGGGAAAATGGACCCCCCACGTTTTCTTCACGGCAGCCAGGGCCTGGGAGATGCGCGTTGTATCCAGCGTCAGAGTGATGGTCCGCAGCAGGGATTTTTCAATGTCCAGCACGATGGGCTCGACGCTGTCCTTCAGACCCAGGAAATGAAAATCTGCGGTCACGCCGATAACGCTCTTTGTCTTGCGGTGGTAATGGGCGGTCCAGACCGTACCCAGGACGCTTTGCGGCGTAAAACCCATTTCGCGGGCGCCGGCTTCGTTGACGATGTAAGCCGCCTCCTCGTCATTTCCCGCGTCTTTTTGGAAAGTCCGGCCCGCGGCCATGGCGATGCCATACGATCTGATGAAATCATAGTCCACGGTCAGGACCTTCAGCCTTTTGGAATTCCGCGCGCTGAACGCAGCCCCTTTTTGCAGGTAATACCCGCCCTCAATGACCTCTCCGGGAACCGACGATGACACGGTGGCGCCGGTGATGCCGTCATTTTTCAGAAAATCATTTTTTATGGCTTCGTAGTTGCGCCGGAAGTAGCGCTGGTTGCTTTTGACCTCCAGGATCAGTTTTTGCTCCCGGGAAAATCCCAGGGCTTTCCCTTTCATGAAGGTCAACTGGCGGAACACGACCAGCGTGCTCACCACCATGAAAATGCAGATGGCGAACTGGCCCAGGACCAGCAAGCGCTGTACCACATTGCCCTGTTTTCCCGACATGTCCTGGTTATTCAGATTGCTGACCGGTTTAAACCTGGAAAGGATCAGGGCCGGGTACATGCCGGCACTGAACCCGACGATCAGGAAAAGGACCAGGAGCGAACCCAGGACCAGCGGTTGGCCAAGAACCTGGAACGTGATGGCCGTGCCCGCCATGCGGTTGAAATAACGAAGCAGCAGGGATAAAAAAGCAAATGCCGCCACGAAGGCCAGGAACGTGATGACCAGCGATTCGCCGAGAAACTGAACAACCAGGTCCCCGCGGCTGCCGCCGAGCGTTTTGCGGATGCCCACTTCGCGGCTGCGGGCCGCGGCCAGGGTGGCCGAGAGGTTGACGAAATTGATGCAGCCGATCAGCAGGATCAGCAGGGCCACGAGAGAATAAATATAAATGTAATACATGCTTCCCGGGGGCTCGATCTCGTCGGGCAGGTTGGAGCGCATATGCAGCGCAGCCAGCGGCTGGAGAAAAAACTCGTTCAAACGCATCGGCTTCCCCGTGTGCTTGGCAAAGTCCGCGGCGATCCGTTCCGAATAAGGCCGCAGTTGCCGCGCAAAAGCTTCCGGGGAGACATTCCGCCCGAGTTTCACATAGGTATACTTGTTGTGGTATTCCCCCCAGTCCTGGTCAAGGGAGGGCGCATGGGCCAGCAGCGTGGGCATGGAGATCAGCAGGTCATACTTGAAGTGGGTGTTGGCGGGAGCATCACGGACCACGCCGGTCACCAGGAAGTCCTCGATCACGGAGGCGCCGGTGTCGTAATCGATCTCGATGCTCAGGCTGCGGCCCAGGGGCGGCAGGGAGCCAAAATATTTGCGGGCCGTGCCCGCGCTGATGACGACCGTTTTCGGCTGCGCCAGGGCCGTGCGGGCGTTGCCCTCCAGGAAAGGAATGCGCAGGATCTTGAAGATCCCGGCATCGGCGAACCAGACCCGCTTCTCGAAAAAGCGGTTCTCCCCCCGGGTCACAAGCACATGCTTGGCGTTTTCGAAAGGCGGGATCACCCGGGCGACAACTTCGGCCTGGCTAAGCTGTTCTTTAATGGCAACGGCCAGTGGCGCCGGGGTCGAAGCCGCGGTGAACTCGCCAATATCGGTGATGCGGCGGTTGGCGATGCGGTAGATCCGCTCATGGTCCGGATGATGGGTGTCATAGGTCAGCTCGCTGACCACATAAAGGATGACCACCATGCTGCAGGCCAAGCCCACGGCCAGGCCAAAGACCTTGATCAGGAAAAACCCCTTGTTTTTCAGCATGTTGCGAGATGTGATCTCCAGGGTGTTTTTCAGCATCAGCAGTTTCCAGTAGAACTGCTGAATGAGAAATCCGGGAAGCGATTTCAGGGCCTGAAAAAAATTCCGGCGCCCGGCGCGATTATCTGTTTTTTGCTTGATCATGCTGTGGGTCTCCTTATGCGGACGTGCTCAGTAAAAAAATGAGCAGCAGCAGGAGGAAAAGGATGCGTTTCATGTTTTCTCCTGATGATGGCAATCCCTTCCCGGTTGAGCTTTTTGAACGCCCCCATTCAGCCGGATCATGACGGCTTCCCCTTGATCTTGTAGAGCACCCGTCCCAGGTAGCCGCTCCCGTTGATCTCGGCGATGTACAGTCCCGGCTGCAGGTAGGCCGAGGTTCGCAGCCGCGGCTCGGACAATGAACCCAGCAGCGATTCGGCTTCCCATTCGCATTGGTTGTCGCACAACAGCACCGGCATCTTTTCCGCGCTTAGCTTCATTAAAATTTCCTTCAAGCTCATCCTGCATCCTCCTTGGCAATCATATTCGTGCAATAAAGCAAGCGCCCCGTCCATTGTTCACTGGGCAAGATGCTTCTGCCGGAAGGTCACCGGGATCTTGTGGTCCAGGGGGGCGCCGATCTGGATCAGCTGCCAGTCGGGATCGTGCTCGCGGATCACCTGCTTGAGCATGGCCACCGAGTCCTTCTTTTCCGCGGCATCGGGCTCGAACTCCACGATCTCGACGCGGTACTTCATGATCTGGTGCCGCCCGTTGATGCGCACGTCGATCTCGATGTTCTGCTCGGCTTCCAACACCGGGATTTGCAGAGTGATTTCTTTCATGGTTCCTCCTCGGTTATTCATACCTCAGGCTGTCCACCGGGTTCTGCCGGGCGGCGCGGACCGCTTGGAAACTCACCGTCAAGACAGCGATCAGCATGGCCAGCAAGCCGGACAGCAGGAACATGCCTATGCCGATCCGGGTGCGGTAGGCGAAGCCCTGCAGCCAGCGGTGCATGGCGTAGTACGCCAGGGGCCAGGCGATCAGGGCGGCAATGGCCACCCACTTGACGAATTCGCGCGACAGTAAAACTATAATTTCTGAAACAGTCGCGCCCAGGACCTTGCGGATGCCGATCTCCTTGGTTCTTTTCTCGGCCAGGAACAGGGCCAGGCCGAACAGGCCGAGACAGGCCGTGATCATGGCCAGGATTGTGAACATTTCGAGAATGGACTTGATCGTGCGCTCGGACTTGTAAAGAGCATCAATCTTCTCGTCGAGGAACTCGTAGGTGAAGCGAAAGCCGGCCGGCGCCAGCTTCCTGCTGGTCTTTTCCAGGAACTTCAGTGTCGTCGCGACATTCGTTGGGCTGATCCGCAGGCTGATATAGGGCCAGCCGCCCTCCGTGTCCCATGTGTACAACGCAGGTTCGATCGGCTGGTGCAGTGACATCTGGTGGAAGTCCTTGATGACCCCGATCACGGTCAGCTTTCGTTCAGGAGCCGTCCAGGGGGACGTCTGGGCGCCGATGGTGATGCGCTTCCCGATCGGGGAGCCGGTACCCAGAAGCCCTGCCGCCGTTTCGTTGATGACCACGGATCCCGACTGATCGGAAAGCCGGCCATGGGAAAAAAACCTGCCGGCCGCCATCCTGATGCTGAATGTCCTGAGGTAATCGGGATCGACTGTCGTGGGATAGAACACGATGCGATCGTACGGGTTTTTTCCTTCCCAGGTCAGGTTGTCGATCCCCCTTTGTTCGACCCCGGGCGGCAGGGATCGGGTCATGCTGAGGACCTTGGGATTGGCAAGCAGGGAATTCCTTACGACATTTTCCGGGCCGGGTAAAAAGAAAGTCAGGACGTGATGCGTATTTATTCCCAGGTCCTTGGAGCGCATAAACCTCAGTTGCTTGCTTATGATGAAGGTTCCCATGACGAGGAAGAGCGTCATGGCAAACTGGATGACGACCAGGCTCTTGCGCAGGACGGCCTGGCTGCGGCCGCCTGAAACCGGCCCCCCTTTGAGGATTTGCACCGGCCGGAACGCAGAAAGGATCAGCGCCGGATAGCTGCCGGCCAGCAACCCGGTCAGCAAGGTGATTGCCAGCAATCCAAAAAGCAGCCAGGGTTCGGTCAGGCGGGCCAGGGACAGCTGTCTTTCGGCCAGGTTGTTGAAGAAAGGCAGAAACGCGTAGACCAGGGCCAAGGCCAGGCCCAGGCTGAGAAAGGATACGCCCAGAGCTTCCCCGAGGAACTGCCGTATGAGGTCCGAACGGCTGGCCCCTATAACTTTGCGCAAGCCGACCTCCTTGCCCCGGTTGGCCGAGCGTGCCGTCGACAGATTCATGAAATTGATGCACGCCAACAGCAGGATCAGGGCGGCGGCGAAAGAAAAGATCCAGAGCGTCGTGATGCTCCCCTGGGCATCGTTGTGGGAATCCAGGCGAAAGTTCGACCGCAGGTGCACGTCCTTCAGCGGTTGCAGCCGGAGGGAGGTGTTGGACCGGGAAAGTTTTTCGGAAAAAAATCGCGATATCTTGCGGGATGTCCGGGACACGGAGGCTCCGGGCGCCAGCCGGACATAGAGGCTGAGAAATTTTTCACTCCAATCGCCGTAGTCGACGTGGTGGTAGCGCTGCATGTTGACGCAGGGGATGACGCAGTCGAAGCGCATGTGTGAATTTTGCGGAATGTCGCGGATGACGCCCGTCACGGAATACTCATCGCCGATGCCTATAAATTTCAGCGTCTGGCCCATGGGCTCGCTGTTTTTGAATAGTTTACGGGCCAAGCCCTCCGTGATCACGATCGAGCGCGGTTCGGCCAGGGCCGTCTTCGGATCGCCCTTGATGAAAGGAAAGGAAAACATCGAAAAAAACCGGGGTTCCGCGGCCGCGATGACATCGTCGAAAAAATCCTTTCCGGCATACCTGATCCCGTATTGAAGTCCGCTCCGATACCGGGAAAAGTCGATGATCTCGGGAAACGCCTCCCTGAGGGCCGGGCCCAGCGGCGTGGCGACCTTGGCTTCCATGAACCTGTCATGCTCGGTCCTTGTTTCCGCGATGACCCGGCAGAGCGAATTCCCGTTGACATGGAATCGATCGAAACTGCTCTCGTTCCGAACCCAGAGCATCATCAGGACGCAGCAGGCGATGCCCACGGCCAGGCCGAAGATCGTGATGAACGAATATCCCTTGTGCCTGGCGATGTTGCGCCAGGCGGTTTTCACATAATTTTTAAACATGGAACACCTCGAGTCATTCGTACCTCAGGCTGTCCACCGGGTTCTGTCGGGCGGCGCGGAAGGCTTGGAAACTGACGGTCAGCAGGGCAATGGCCAGGGTCCCCGTGCCGGTCAGGGCGAACAGCCACCAGGCGATGGCCGAGCGGTAGGCGAATCCCTGCAGCCAATTTTTCATCAAAATATAGGCGCAAGGCCAGGCCAGCAGGTTGGCCAGTAAGACCCATTTGGCAAACTGGGTTGAAAGAAGCACGACGATCCCGGATGAAGATGCCCCAAGGAACTTGCGCACGCCAATCTCCTTGGTCCGCTGTTCCGCGATATAGGAAGCCAGGCCGAACAAACCCAGGCAGGCGATGATCACGGCCAGGCCGGCGAATACTTTCAGGAGTGCCCCCATCCGTTCGTCGTCCTGATACATCCGGCCGAAGTCTTCATCGAAGAAACGGTACTCGCTGGGGTACTGCGGGAAAACGTTCGCCCAGGTTCTCTTGACATCCTCCAGGGCTGCCGGGATATCGCCCGCCTTGAGGCGGACGATGGCAAAGCGTAATTCCTCGGGAGCGACGATGACGGCCAAGGGCTCGATGGCATTGCGGACCGACTGGTAATGGAAATTCTTCATGACCCCAACGATCGGTCCATCCACTCCCCAATTGAACCTCTTGCCTATGGCCGCGGCGGGGTCGATCCCCATCAGCTTGGTCACTTCTTCGTTGACCATCCAGGCGCGGCCGCTGTCCGTGGCATATTTCCTGGAGAATGTCCTCCCGGCCGCCATCTCGATCTTAAAGGTTTCGGGATAGTCGAAATCGACCGCGGCGTAGCCGATCAGGTATTTCTGGCTGGGGTCCTTGCCATCCCAGTCGGCACTACTGCCATTGCTGCCGATCTCTGTCGGCTCCTGGTGGGTTGCCGTAACATTCAGCACCCGGGGATTGCGCAGAAGTTGTTCCTTGAGGGTGGCGTAAGAAGAAAATGTCTCTCCGCGCAGCGGCAGGTAGATCAGTTGTTCCTTGTCGTAGCCGAGCTTCTTGTTTCTCATATAATCGATCTGGCGCGCGACGACGCCCATGCCGATGAGCAGGAGAATGGACATGCCGAACTGGAGAACGACCAGGCTCTTGCGCAGCAAGGCGCCTTTGGCGCCGCCGCTCCGGCCGGCTTTCAGGACGTTGGCGGGCTGGAAGGAGGAAAGGAAAAGGGCCGGGTAGCTTCCGGCGATGATCCCGGTGAACAGGGTGACCGCCAGGATTCCCAGCAGGGATCTTCCCTGCAACAGGGATGCCAGGGTCATCATTTTGCCGGAAAGGGTATTGAAAACCGGGAGAAAGAGAAGCACGAGAACGAGCGAGACCGCAGTGGCCAGGAGGGCCGTCAAGATCGATTCGCAGTAAAACTGGCCGATGATGCTTTTCCGCTGGGCACCGACGACCTTGCGCAGCCCGACCTCCTTGGCCCGGTTGGCCGAGCGGGCCGTGGCCAGGTTCATGAAGTTGATGCAGGCGATGAGCAGGACGAACAGGGCGATGATGCTGAAGGTATAGACGTACTGGATCCCCATGTCGTTGCGGCTGAAGCCGAAATAGGCGAACAGCCTCAGGTCAGCCAGGGGCATGAGCATGAAGTCGGGGCCCCGGTAATTCTCAAAACGTTTGCGCAGGGCCGGATCACTTTGGATCTTCTTTTGCAACTCGGGGTCGTTGCCGATCTCGACGACGATCCGGTCCGTGACCAGCCTGGTGATCTTTTCCGCGGCCGTGGCGGCATTGCTTTGCGGGTTGAGCTGAACGAAAGTCACAATCTCATTGTCGCCCATGGAATCGTTGTACTGGCCCAGGGTCTTGATGAAATCGAAGGGGACAAGCATGTCGAATGATAGCGAGGAGTTCCGGGGGATGTTCTTCAGTACGCCGGTGACCGTGAAGGCATGGGAATTGTTGATGGTCACATTTTTGCCCATGGGATCGGCGCCAGCGAAATATTTTCTGGCCATATCCTCGCTGATGACCAGTGACCCGGGCCTGTTCAACGCGGTCATGGGGTCTCCCTTGAGCAGGGGAAACGTGAACATTTGGAAAATCTGGGGATCTACGGCGATCACCCGGCTCTCGAAAAAGGCGTTCTCCCCGTAACGCACAAGCAGGTCGCCAGGTCTGGCAGCCCGGGTCGCATCTTTGATTTCCGGAATCTCCGCCTTTAATGCCGGTCCCAGGGGAAACGGAGTGACAGGGACGTGGAATTTACCCTGGCCGGTCGCCTGGTCCTGTTCGACC
>Ga0209575_10001177_pt1 | contig 11217 bp, 13 predicted proteins | sample Medcelwee11metaG_FD_187172 | JGI IMG/M metagenome (GOLD analysis project Ga0209575, IMG submission 187172) | Freshwater pond sediment microbial communities from the University of Edinburgh, under environmental carbon perturbations - Medium... | ecosystem: Environmental > Aquatic > Freshwater >...
GGTAGCGAGGCGAGAATAGCCGATTCATCCAATGTTAGTTCGCTCGCATGTTTGCCAAAAAAAGTTTGAGCAGCTGCTTCAACGCCATAAGCATTAGATCCATAAGGAATTTCATTAAGATACATTGCTAAAATTTCATCTTTGGAAAATTTTTGTTCCAGTTCGATAGCCAAAATAACTTCTTTGATTTTTCTCGTAAAGGTTTTCTCCGAAGTCAAAAGTGATTGTTTGATAAGTTGCTGAGTGATAGTTGATCCGCCTTGAGAAGCGCCAAATTTGAAAACATCCTTGAGAGCAGCACGCAAAATACTTTTTGGTTGAATGCCGATATGGTCATAGAAATTTTGATCTTCCAGGGCGATAGTGGCATAACGCAAACTTTCTGGCATTTGGGAAAAAGGAACCTCCGTTCTTTTTTCTTCTCCGTGAACTTCATATAAAATGTGGTTTCCGGTGCGATCATAAATTTTAGTTGATTGAATGACAAAGCGATTCTTTAGATTTCCGGGACTTGGAAGATCCTTGGCAAACCAAGCAAAAACTGCAATAACAAAAAGTAAAATAGCACCAAAAAAAATCAAGGCCGATTTTCGGAGGAGCTTCCAATTAATTCTAAATCTTTTTTTACCAAAAGAACCAGTAGAATTTTTAGGTGTGAAAATATGCATATAATTTATTTAGCTTATTTACAAAGCATTCTATAGTATATTATAGAAGAGAAAACTTTTCAAGGCAAAGACTATTTTCGAGTAGCTATTTTTCCTAAAGACTTAATCAAAGCTTTATTAAAAAGCTTATAACTTTTCATTTTTTTAGAGGGAAAGCCAATTTGGTCGTTTAGCTCAAAAACGAAAGGTTTTGTGTTTTCAATGCCAAGATCAATTGAATAAATAGGATAATCGAATTTTTTATCCAGAATTTTTTGTATTTTTGCTACAATCTTTTTTACTTCAGCGGGAATTTTTTCAAGGGAAATTTCTTTTATTTTTCCTCCTTGAGCAACATTAGCTAGAAGGCTACCTTCTTTGGGGGTTCGAAGGCTAGCAAAAATTATTTTTCCAAAAACTATAACAATTCTCAGGTCGTGCCGACCACGAGTAATATTTTTTATTCCAAGAGAGGTATCTACAAATCTTTGCAGAACAGTTTCTTTTTTAATAACTAATTTTAATTTTATAATATTTGAAACAATGTCTATGATAATACCTTTTCCGCCTAAACCTTCAGATGGCTTGATAACAACCATTTCATTTGGAGAAAACAATTTAATTTTTTTTCAAAATCTTTTTGATTTTTTATCTTAAAGCTTTTTGGCATAAATTCACCAAGAGTTTCATACATTTTGTTTTTGCTATAGCAAAGAGATTTAAAGGCTAGATTGTTCAAAACTTTTTGACTTATTTTGTGCGAAGGAAATTTCAATCCACCACTTCTGTCATAAATTGCATCAGCAGTTATAAGGCCGGATATTTTTTTGAATTTTTTCCCGTCAAAAAAAAGAGGATCTTTGAATTTTAATCCGCCTTGATAATTTTTTTCCTTGCTAGCTATATACATATCAGCGCCAGAAGAAGTGCCTTGTTTGAAAAAATCAAAATAAACTGCCTCTTTTTCGCCAAAACCAAAGAAGGGTTTTTTTTCTGATTTTTCCTTATTAAAAAACATTATTATTTTTTTTCGCATTTTTCTAAATAATCACTTAAACTTTTTAGTTCAGGAGAAATTTTTTCATTGAGGGTTAAACTGGGACAGCTGTTAGCTTCAAAGATTGCAACCTCGCCATTTTCCTTTTCTACAACATCCACTCCGGAAACTTGGATATTAGCCACTCGTGAAGCTTTTAGCGCAGCGTTGAGGATGATTTTTCTAACTGAGGTAATACTCATAAATTCTTCTCTAGCACCAAGGAAAACATTATTTCTGAATTCATTTTTTTTAGTGCGAATTTTTTTCTCAACTGCGCCCACTTCTTTCCCAGTGACAAAAACTCTATATTCGAAAGTATTGGGGATAAACTCTTGAAGAAAGATTTCTTTCCCTGCTTCTTTTTGCATAAGCTCGGTAATTTTTACTGTTAGTGTTTTTTTGTCCTTAGCTAAAAAAACTCCTGAACCCTGAGAGCTATTACATTGTTTTATCACAATAGGAAAGCCAAGAAACTTACCGGCATTTTGAAGGTGCTTTTTTTGATAAGCAACGGAGTAATATGTTTTTGGAATGGGCACATTACCAAGAGAAAACTTGAACATTTGAATTATTTTAGCTGTGTCAGAACTGGCCTTGCTTTTTTCATGAAACTTATCGATGAATTGTATGTTTTTATTTTTGCACATATTAGCTAGGATAAAAGCCATTCCGCCATAACGTCCAACTTTTCGCGGATAGATAGTTTTCCAATTATCCAGAGATTTTCCGTCAATCAATAAATTTATTTTTTTATTTTCCAAAAACAATTCCATATCTTCAAAGCTGGAAAAATTAAAGGGAATATTTTTTTTCTTAAGATGTGCGGAAAGTTTCTTGTTAAACTCGGCCATTTTTGTGGAAGATTTTTTCTTAGTGCGTATGATTAGAAGCATGGTGGTGTGAAATTAGATTAATTATAAAACAGAAACAGTTTTTAGTTTTAGTATATAGCTAATTATTTTTTTTACTACATTTTGAGTTTCTCCCTGAGTTGGATTGTAGTGGATATAAATATCTGGTTTTCCGTTTATCTCTAAGATGTTGATTTTTTGTTTGTTAGGAGGTGAGGTGATGTTATCACAAATAAGATCAATGCCGGCAAGGGTTTTTCCAGTTGCTCGAGAAGCCCGAACGCATATTTCTTTTATTTCTGGATGGATCGAATTAGTTATGTCCTTTGTTTCGCCTCCCTCCGCAAGACAAGAAAGGCCTTTTATAAAAATTTCTTGATTTTTTTCAAGAATAGTATCTAATCTAACATCCTGATCTTTTAGAATGGTATTTAAAATTGAATCAAGATTAGTTTTTTTATATTTCTTGAGTTGTTTTTTTTCTATTAATTCTTGTACGGTACTTTTTCCATCGCCGGAAATTCTTGGAGGGGTCATTTCTAAAACACCAATAGCTTCATTGCCCAAAATTAGGACGCGGTATTCTTTGCCAAAAACCATTTCTTGAGCGATAAGAAACTTAAATTTATCTATTTCTCGCAGGATTATTTCTTTAGCCTCGTTTACATTTTTAATATTGGTAAAAACTCCCTTGCTGTTGGATCCATTAGAATCCTTAATTACTATTGGGTAGGTAAGGGAGCGTAATTTATTTTCAGTGTTGGAAGTAGAAAGTGTTTTTTTATAAAAGCAAACAGAATTTGGCGTAGGAAGGTTATTTTTTTTCAAAACAACATAGGTTAAATCTTTGTAGGAAGTGAGCATTTTGCCAGAGATAAAATCGCTAGCTATTTCAAATTTTCGTGAAATAAATATTTTTTCATTATTTATGTTAATACAAAAGTATCTTCTTTCCGGAATTATTTTTTCTATCGTTCCGCCCATTGCTTCAACAACTTCTTTTATTATAGCTTGATTTTTTTTCATTCAGTTATTTATTTACATCAATTAAGAATTTACTCAGATTTTTTCTGCCAATAATAACAGGCAATTTCAGTTTCGATCGATCGATTATGGAAACCTTGGCAAAAATTTCAAATTCATCCATAACGAAAGAAATATAAATCATTGGTCGGTAGGTTGTGCCATGAGAAGAGTGGATGATGGCGGTATCAGCCAAGTCAGGAACATTTTTAAACAGAGATTCTCTTTGTTCCTTAGGTAAGTTTTTTATTTCCGCATAATTTATGTTCAGTTTTTCATAAGCGGTAAGTGTTTCACCAAAGCCTAATTCTTTGGCTAACTCAATATCAATCGAGCTAGAATCTGCTCCCGTATCAATCTTGGCTTCCACTTCAATTTCTTTTCCATCCTTTCCAATAAGTTTTACTTTTTCCACAGTGCCGATAACTTTACGCCCAGAAATTTCTTCCAGTTCTTCTTCGATTTCTCCACCAAAAAGGTCTTTGCCAACGCGGATGCCTTTTTCTGCAGTTTTGATTTTTATCCCAGCAGCTTTTTTGAGTCGTTCTTTGAGGCCAGAAAGATTAGCTACTTGAATAGAAAGACCGGGACGAGCGTTAAGTTCGATTATCGTTGGGCCATTAATTTTGTCGATGGCGATGTCAGCGCCAAGAAAACCAAGACCGGAAATTTCTTGGGCGCGTACAGCTAATTTCAAAACATCATTCCAATAGGGAAGTTTAATCCCAGATAAAAGTAATCTAGTCCCAGGAACATATTCGATTATTTTATTTTTCCCTAAAACTGCGGTAGTGGTTGTGCCCGTGGCAATGTCTATCCCTACTCCGATGGCGCCTTGTTGCAAATTAGCTTTTCCTTCAGATGATTTAGTTGGCAAGCGAAGCATGGCCATGAGCGGAACTTTGTTGAAAACAATGACACGAATATCAGGGATACCTTTATATGAATAGGGTTTGAAAAGTTTTAGAAGTTGCAAGCGTTCTTCAAAAAAAGCAATGTCCGGCGTGCCAGAAAGTGAAAAAGAACCGTCTAGAATGTTTCGAATATGCGTTTTTAAATCTTCTATTGTGACAACTGATCGATCAGCTTTTATCCATGTATCCATAGAATTCTTTTTTTTGCCATAAACCACTAAAATTCCTTCACCACCAAAGCCACGATTGGGTTTTAGCGCGAAACCTTCCGGCAAGCTTTGCCAATCGAAATTTTCCAATTCTTCCACGGTGCGAATTTTGGCAATTAACTTTGGAACAGAGATGTCATTTTTGGCGAGAATTTTTTTGCTAAGTAGTTTATTGTCAGCTAGTTTTTTAGCGCGCGATCGGTTAAACGGCCGGATATAATCCAGATTCCGCGCATTCATTCCAAGAATTTGCCGGCTTAATTTAAAAAATTCAAACATAGTAATTACAAATTTTTCATTATCTTGCGAAAGCGAATATATTCGCTAATGCGTAGTCCTGTCCATTTGCCGAGCATTACATTAACCGGAATAGTTAGCAGAACTATCCAAGGATAAAGGGCTAAAAAGTGAATAAGAGCACTAGAGCTGGCGATAAAAAAACCAACAATCGAAATGATTAAGGTTTCAATAGCTAGTTTTATCGCAGCTAAGTCTCCCTTTTCAATTTGCACGGCTACAAATTTTTCCACAATTGTTATCATAATTAAAATTGGAAAAATAGAAACAGCAGCGAGTCCGGTTCTTTTGAATTCTCCACCAATAACTAGGATTCCCAAAATTAACATTGCCACCGCAGTGAGCATAATGGCAACGCGCGGAAGATAGAGCAAACGAAAAGGCTTGAGAACAAAACGCATCAGCATGCCAGAAAAAATGACAGTGACAAAAATAGCAATGCCGTATTTCAAACCGTTAGTGGCGAGAAAAGCAAAAGTCACGATTAATGGAGCATAAATTCCAAAAGCTTTGATCCCCACTACTTGGCGCAAAAATGCGATGAAGGTAGCAATTATAGGAAGCATAAGAATCAAAATGACTGTGGCAAAAGGCACGCCTTGGCCAAGAAAGAAATTAATTATTGGGCTAGTGTTCATATTCTTGAAATTTCCAATTTCCAATATCTAATTTCTAATAAAAATCCAAATGTCTAATTTTTAAAATTTAAACATTGGGATTTTGAAATTTTATTGGTAATTAGGAATTGGATATTAGATATTAATTGTTTAGGTTATTAATTTTTCGACTATTAGTGTGGCAAAGCGCAATTGCAATAGCATCGGCCGTATCATCTGGTTTTGGAAGCTCTGCTAAATTCAAAATACTTTTAGTCATGGCCTGCATTTGCTTTTTGTCCGCTCGCCCATAGCCGGTTATCGCCTGCTTGACTTGGAGGGGAGTGTAATTGGATACCTTAACATTATTTTGGCATAAAGTCAAGAGAATCGCCCCTCTAGCCTGGGCTACGGTGATTATCGTTTTTTGATTTTTGAAGAAGAAAATTTCTTCTACGCCCGCCTCAGTTGGTTGATATTTTTCAATTATATTTTTCAAATCACGAGATATTTCAAAAATCCTTTCCTCATCGGATTTTTCAGGAGAAGTAGCGATGTGGCCATACGCCAACGGCTTCATTTCCCCATTTTTTTCTTCTAATATCGCCCAACCAGTCGTGGCCGTGCCGGGGTCGATTCCAAGCACTCGTAGATTTGATTTTGAAGTTTCAGCTTTTTTTTTCATATCTATATTATAGCTCAAAAGGAAAGTTTTTTAAAGAGTAGTTGTGCTTAATGATATTGCTACGTTTACAAATATCATATATAATTTTAGTATAGAAAAAATAAAAGATGGATTAAAATTTAGAAGAGACAGTGCTCTTATGTGAAAATATTATATTATTATGGAAAATAAATCACAAGAGAAAAGTCAAAATATAACTAAAAAAAGTATTTTATTTGCTACAACTGCTATAATATCATTGCAAATAGTTATTCTTATTTGTTTTTTAATATTAAGTTTAAAGGGAGTTGAGTTAGGAGAAGGTTTTTTATGGATAATGTAATTGTCTCCATTTATAATGCTTATATATGGTTTTATTTATGTATTCTGTCCTATTTATCTTATAATTCTTTCATTAAAATATTATCGAGAAAAAGGAGCAATGCATTATTTGGATAAAATAATGTTTTATCTGATTTTATTTTATCTGATTTTGGTTCTTATGAGCTTACTTTTTGGAGTAGTGAAATAAGCCGGCACAAGAAACAGGGTTGGAACATTTTTCTAAAAATATTAACAAGAGAAATTAATAAAAAAGGAAAAAATATTTTTGAACAAAATAATTAACACTCTATTGAGATTTTATTTTTTCAATGATCCATCCTGCGAGTAGACCTATTAATGAAAAAGATAAAGGAGGAAATAAAGTAAAAAGACTAGGTATATAAAAAACAAAAAGCAGTACGAGATTTTTACAAATTCCAGGGGGAACAACGCTACTTTCAATGGGATTCCAACCACAAGCAAATGTTCCTATTCCAGCTATTATTAACCAAATAAATCCTAATACTAGCCCAATTAAGAGACCTCTTTTTTTGAGACTCCATTCACTTTTTCTTCCAATAAAATAAAATGTAATTGCAATTAAAAAAAGAACCGCAAGTAATAGTAGAATTACAAAGTCCATTCCTTGATAATAATAATTTATTGGTGGAACTACTAAAGATTCATTTGTCATATAAATACTTGCATAATTTTCGATTAAAGAAAATTATTTTTTATTTTATCACAAGGCTTCTCGTGTGAATTTTTGATATAGCTTAAGAGTCATTGATTTATGAGACAAATATAGCATAATTTTTATGAATTTTCAAATTTTTCCTTCATATTTTATTACTTATCTAATCTAAATCATAAAACGACCTCATATCTCGTCGCTTTGCCTTCGCCGATTTTTTTATATTACATTTTTATCTATGTGAGAATGTGGGAATATATGTGAGGAAAAATTGCAAGTTATCAAAAATACGCCCATTGACTAACTATCCCAAGTTTGCTATACTGTACATATGAGTACAGATAGAAAAACAATAAAAACTGGAAGATCCAAAACCTTGGATCGTTTTGCAAAACTGGCCTCTTTGGGCGAGATGGTTTTTCATGACAGCGATTTAGCCTCATTATGGCAGATTTCTGATAGAAATACGCTCTACACTACCATTAAGCGCTATACTAAACAAAAGCTTCTATATCGAATATGGAAAGGAATGTATGCTCTGAAACCAGCGGAGCAGATAGACCCATTTTTTTTGGGAGTAAAAGCTCTGCATAACTATACTTATGTTAGCACTGAGACCGTTTTGTTTATTTCCGGAATAATTTCCCAAAAACCAATGGCAATTTCTATGATTAGTTCGGTTTCTCGTCGTTTTTCTTTGTCTGGACAAGAGTATGTTTGTCGCAAACTAACAAGCGACTATCTTTTTCAATCTATTGGGATAACAGAGCGTGATGGCGTGCGCTGGGCTTCACCGGAGCGAGCGGTGGCTGATTTGCTCTATTATAATCCATTGAGATATTTTGATGCGCCAATCAACTGGAGAGAAGTGAAACGCATTCAAAAAGCTATTGGCTATCCGCTCACACCTAATCAATATAAATAATTTTAAAAAAACAAACATATGCAACTACCTACGCCCAAAGATGCAAGACATAAGGATTGGCTCTATCGAGTCCTGTCTAATTTTTATGATGATCCATTTTTAGCCCGCGTTCTATATTTCAAAGGCGGAACTTGCGCGGCGATGCTTGGACTCATAGATCGTTTTTCAGTTGATTTGGATTTTGATTTAGTGGGAGACAAAAGTGATCTAATTGAAGCGCAAGAAAGAATGGAAAAAATTTTTCGCAAACTTAAACTCAAAATCAAAGATCGAAGTCAGCGTGTTCCGCAATATTTCTTGGGATATCCGGCCAAAGTTAATGAGCGTAGTACGCTCAAAATTGATGTTTCTTTTTCTTTGGATTCAGTTAGTCCAGCTAATGAATATTCAGCCAAGCGATTTTTGGAAATAGACAGGATTATCACTTGCCAAACTTCTGAGACGATGTTTGCCAATAAATTAGTAGCGCTTATTGGGCGATACAAACAAAAAAAGTTCATTGCTGGTCGGGATGTTTATGATATCCATCAGTTTTTTGAAAATGGACTGAGGTACAAAGAAGATGTGATTATAGAAAGAACCGGAAAATCAATAGAGAATTTTTTCCAAGAACTTATTGATTTTACCAAAGAAAAAGTAGCAGATGAATTTATCGATCAAGATCTCAATATGCTTTTGCCAAACGACAAATTTCAAATGATGCGAAAAATTCTCAAACAAGAAACGCTGATGATGCTCAAAGATGAGTTGGCAAGGATAAAGAATGGAAAGTTATAAATTATCAAAAATTTTCTAAGTCATTGATTAATCTTATATATCTTGATCAAAAAATTTAAACTCTTGTTCGGCTGCATATTGATTGGCTGTTGCTTGGTCGAATCCTTTATATTTAGCATTTGCTTCAATAACTTCATGAAACATTCGTCTTTTTCTTTCTTTGATGGGTTGTTCTTTAACAATATAAATATCAATACCTTTAATATGTGTTGAGCCTGCAAACCAAGCTCCACCCTCCTCTTCTTTTAGATGTGATACTGGTAAGATTTGGAGTAAAAATTTTTGACCATTAAATTCAAATTCTTCGTAATCTTCAAATTTAAGAGAATCAATAATTGAAAGAAGCTTGTTTAGTTCTTTTTCGTCTATTTCTGGTTTATGATTAAGCTCCATTTTTTCCATAGACTTTGTTATCTTTTGATGATTAATTTCATAAATTATCAAAAATCTCCTCCACATCCTCTTGATCATCAAGAGTTTCGAGCAGTTTGTCGTAACTTTCTTGGGTATTCGCATCAATTTCGACAGTGGATTTTGGAATGAAAGTTAAGGTGGACTCGGAAATTTTAATATTTTTTTCTTCTAAATTATTTTGCACTTTTTGCAGGTCTTGCGGAGCAGTAAAAATGATTAAATTATTCTCCTCGATCTTAGTGTCATTGGCACCAGCTTCGATGGCGAGCATTTCCAATTCATCGGCATCTTTGCCGGTTAAATCAATTGCAATGGCTCCAACTTGCTCAAAATTCCACATGGAACTGCCGGATTCACCAAACTTTCCGCCGGCTTTGGTAAGAATGCTTTTGATTTCACTGACGGTGCGGTTTTTGTTGTCAGTGGAAGTTTTAATGAGCATCATGATGTTGCCTGGACCCTTGGCTTCATAGATGATTTCAACAATTTCTGCGCCACTCATTTCACCTGTACCTTTTTTGACTGCCTTATCAATATTATCCTTAGGCATATTAAATTCCTGAGCTTTTTTCATGGCCATTCGAAGTTTGAAATTTGTGTCCGGGTTACCACCGCCCTCTCGCGCTGCGATGACAATCGGCTTGGCAAGTTTGGTGAAAATCTTGGCGCGTTTAGCGTCATTTACTCCTTTCCTTTGTTTTATTCCCGCCCAATGTGAGTGTCCTGACATAAGTTCATGAAGCATGAAGCATAAAACATGTAACAATCGCAGTTTTCATCGTTTTATGTTTCATGTTGTATGTTACATGTTACATAATTTAAGCTTAGCAGTTTAGATTGTAATTTTCAAGAGGATATGATTTAAGGAAGAGTTTATTTTTATCCAAGCTAAATCTGAAAATTCCGTCACCCAATGTTTTTGATTGGTTGGGGTGGTAAAAAGGTAGTGATTGTCTGTAGAAACAGGTTTAAAACCTGTCATTGCGCCTAACACCCTTGAATTTGGAGGTATCAATTTTTCCGGAAAAATTATAGTGGGGCTTGAATAAGCCAAAGTATGGCGCGTTTTTTGCTTTTTTTGCCAAATAGGCGAGGAAGTATATTTTCCAAGGCTGGCTTGGATTTCGGAGTTGGGAATAATAAGAATATTTTCCTCTGTTGTGGCGCTGGTTCCCTCTCCTGTCCTTCGGACATCCTCTCCCGAAGGGAGAGGAGGATTTTCAATATCATTTTGTGTTTCTATCCAACTCCAGCCGTCATCATTTTTTCCATAAATCTCATCTTCGTTGATTTTGTTTTTTTTCCGATCATATTTTATTTTCTGCACAACTTTCCCAGAGGGGTCGCGCAGTTCAATTTTTGTTTTTTCATTTCCTAAAGTGAAAGCGCAAATTTTTTTGGTGAGCTTTTTGGCTTTGCCTTTTTTGATTTTGAAATCTTCCCGAATGGGATGGTTGATCAGTTTGTCTTTTCCAGTGGCGATTGACCAGCCCTTGAGATTGACTTTGTCCTTGGATTGATTTTTAATTTCGATCCATTCATTTTTTGTGTCACTTCCTTTGGGATTGGGAGAAAGGCTAATGATGCGAATTTTTGGCGCATTATATTTTTCCACCTTAACACTAAAGTCATAGGTTTTGTCTTCGCCGTCGCCGGTAATTTTGAGACTACCGGAAAATTTGCCGGTTTTTTCATATTTATGCTTAGTGGATTTTAGATAGCTTTTGTGGCCATCGCCAAAATTCCAAGTGAATTTTTTAGCATCACTATCGACTTTGACATTAAAGTAGGCATAAGTATTTTTGTAGATTTTTTTTGGCAAAATTAATTTTCCGGATAAAAT
>Ga0209575_10001179_pt1 | contig 11208 bp, 7 predicted proteins | sample Medcelwee11metaG_FD_187172 | JGI IMG/M metagenome (GOLD analysis project Ga0209575, IMG submission 187172) | Freshwater pond sediment microbial communities from the University of Edinburgh, under environmental carbon perturbations - Medium... | ecosystem: Environmental > Aquatic > Freshwater >...
AACTGACTAAACGACCTACCGTACAAAAAATCTGGAAAAGTATTGAACGGTTGATTTTTCCGGGATTGAATGCAATTATTACTGTGAATCATTCAATTGCAATGCTGTATAACAAGCAATACAATAAAGAAGTTGCAGTGGTCAGGAACATACCTCTTACATATAACCCTGAGATTATCAAATCCAGAAAAGAACTAAATTTACCGCTTGATAAAAAAATCATCATTGTGCAAGGCACTGGAATTAATATTGACAGGGGCGCTGAAGAGGCATGCATGTCAATGCAATATCTTGATGATGTAATATTACTGGTTGTTGGAAGTGGTGATGTCATACCCGTTCTTAAAAAAATTGTTAAGGAGAAACACATTGAAGAGCGTGTCATTTTCAAACAAAAAATGTCATTCGATGAGCTCAGGCAATACACGATGAATTGTGATTTGGGACTGGCAATTGATAAAGGAACAAATATCAATTACTTATATTCATTACCAAATAAATTCTTCGATTATATTCACGCCGGAATTCCGGTACTGTCCTCAGGATTGATTGAAATAAAGAATATCATTGAAGATTATAAAATTGGTTATTTTATACAAAACCATGATCCTGCTCATATTGCAGAAGTTATCAAAAATATTTTTGCTGAAGCAGCTACTTACAATAAAATAAAAAGCAACACTGTTTCAGCAAAAAAAGCTTTGTGTTGGGAAGAAGAAGAAAAAATTCTATTAAATATCATTAAATCTCAGTAGAACAAGTTTTTTTCTCAATATAATTTCTACTGAGGAACGAACAATTACCGCTGATTATTCATTTATATGTTTATCTTTGTTACATAAACTTTTAATAATTATGTCAAATATCTCAATCAAAATATCACTTTCCATCCTTTTAATATTCTTTGTAGTTAATGCCTACAGTGTACCTGCAACGCCACTTCCTGTAACAAGAGTTCAACCTGATGGTACCGAGCTGACTGTTTACCTGAGAGGAGATGAATTTTTCAAATATGAACTTACACTCGACGGTTATCTGGTAAAAAAAGATGCAACCGGATTTTATCACTATTCAAAACAAGATAATGAAGGTAAAATAATCAGTACAGGAATAAAGACCAATCAGATTGAAAAAAGAACTATTAAAGAAAAACAACTGATAAATTCTTTAATCAAACATCCTGATTTATCTCAAAGAAATCAGGAAAGCAGAATGGCCAGGGTGTCAGCAGAATCAGAAAGCCTGGCAAGTCAAAAAAACTTTCCTAACACAGGTTCACCAAAATCTTTGGTTATTCTTGTTAATTTTAAAGACGTTTCATTTGTCATCTCAAATCCAAAAACTGCTTTTACCAACTTATTGAATGAAGTAGGCTATTCAGCAAATGGTGGAACCAGATCGGCACGCGATTATTTCAACGTTGCTTCGAATGGTATGTCATCTCCTGAGTTTGTCGTGGTGGGACCATACACACTTGCCAACAACCGATCATATTATGGTGCAAATGACGCAACTACTGATGACGATGTAAAACCACGCGATATGGTGATACATGCCTGTAATGCTGCAGCAGCCAATGGAGTCGACTTTTCTCAATATGATACCGACGGCGATGGAATTGTTGATAATGTTTTTATTTATTACGCAGGACATAACGAAGCTGAGGGTGGACCTGATGAATCAGTCTGGCCTCATCGCTGGGCATTGAGCAATACACTGACATTAAACGGCAAAAGAATCGTAGGCTATGCCTGTACATCAGAACTTCGGGGCAGTACTGGAAGTTATATGTGCGGTATAGGCACTTTTGCACACGAATTCGGACATGTGTACGGATTGGCGGATTACTATAACACCGAAAATTCGGAAACTTATACCATATCTAATTGGAACATCATGGATGCAGGAGCATATCTGAATTCAGGCAGAACTCCCCCAACCTACTCTGCATTTGATCGTTTTTATCTTGGATGGCTTACTCCGGTTCTTTTAAATTCACCCAAGGATATGGTTACTCTATCCGATATTAAAACGAGCAATAAGGCCTATATTTTCACACAAAACGGCACCCATAACCTGAGTGGTTCAAATCCAAATCCTGTTGAATTTTTCACACTTGAGAACCGGCAAAAAACAGGATGGGACACTTACTTACCAAAAAGCGGGATGTTAATTACGCGTATTTATTATAATCAGTCTGATTGGAGAAACAACGTTCCGAATAATAATTCGGCAGCCATGGGTTATGACATTATAGAAGCTGATGAGATTGCCAATAAAAACACAATGGCCGGCGATCCGTTTCCCGGAACAAGAAATGTGACAAACTATTATCCTGTTTTGCGTTCAGGAGTTGAAATACCCAGAACAATTACTTCTATCAAAGAAGTTAATAGTGTAATTTCATTTCGGTTCATGTCACCACCGGTAATTCAATCAAATCAAAATGAACTTAAAACGTATAAAACTGTACTTGGAGAGCCTCTTCAGATACAAAAAATTTCAATTAGCGGTTCAAAATTGACAGATAATGTCAAAATTAATTTCGAAACCAACTCTCATTTTGAGTTAAAAAAAGAAGATGATCCTACAGACAACTGGACAAAAATCCTTGAATTAACTCCTGTGGACTCAGTTTTGAGCAATACATCTGTGCTTGTTCGTTATAACCCCACCGAGGCCTCATTCAGTGATGCTCATGTTGATTACATCAATGTAAGTTCGGATGATGCCAGGTCAATACGAACAATGATAACTGGCTTTGCAACACGTGCGGTGTATGTGGTTAGTCCGGTGGCGACTGAACCAACATCAGTCAGTCTGAAAGGATTTACAGCAAACTGGACAGATGTTTTTGATGCATCAGGTTATTATCTTACCGTATATAATGTTACAGAAGGAACCTCTGTGATAAAAGAAGGCTTCAATAATGGATTAATTCCGCCTCTGGGATGGACCATCAATGCTGAATCTGTTATTTCTCAGATAAAGTATTCCGGAGATTCAATTCCATCAATACAATTAAGCAATACCGGTGATTCAATCCAGACAGAGATATTTAATTTTCCTGTCACTGAATTTTCATTTTTCATCAGGTCAATGGGTGAAATAAGTGGACAGGTAAAAGTAGAAGCATGGGATGGTACAACATGGTCGTTACTCGAGAATATTGATGTTACTTCATCTTTATTCACAACCAAATCATACTCCTTACAGGAATCGGACAATTATGCTCAATTCAGAATTATCTTCAAAAAAGGAATTGCCAGTGTTGCAATTGACGACGTGGCGGTGAAGCTGGCACAAAATGTAGAATTCAATGCCCGAAACCTTTGGATAGAAGAAAATTCAGCTTTCATTGGGTTCTTACTCCCTAAAAGAAATTTTTATTACTCCGTCAGAGCAAGTGATAAAACATATTTCATTGATAACACAACTATTAAATACGAGAATATTACTGAGCCATCGAATGTGATGGAAGTAATTTTAGATGATGAAGATATTGTCCGTTTCTCAACAAAGAACAAATCTGTTTCTATCTATAAAGATTTAAACGGTACGGTGATATTGGACAAAGGAAATATTGATGAAACAAATGATCATTTGATATATATTTATTCTACCTCAGGGAAGTTAGTAAAAGTAATTGAATCGTACAATAAACTTGTATCACTTTCACCTCTTTTGAAGGGACAATTATATGTGGTGAGGGTTGGAGAAACTTCGATAAAATTTGTTTTGTAAATCCTTTTTTTTGTAACAATAGTAAAGTAACTACTCAAGAAAGAAATTTTTAATCTTTGAAATTATATAATCAAGTTCTTCATTTGTCAAATTTGAACCGGAAGGCAAGCAAATACCTTCATTAAATAGTTTCTCTGATACGTTGCTTCCGTAAAAGGGACAACTTTTGAATACTGGTTGAAGATGCATTGGTTTCCATACAGGCCGACATTCGATATTTTGTTCATCCATGAAGGAATATAAACGGTCAATTTTATCTCTGTCATACGAATTAGAGTCAATTTGCATAACTGTGAGCCAATAATTAGAGTGAAATCTTTCATCCATTTCAGTTTGAAAGGTTACTCCTGGTATCTTTGATAATTTATTAATATAATACTGATGTATTTCTCGTCTTCTTTTAATGAATTTTGGTAACACTTCCATTTGCCCTCTGCCAATTCCGGCACATATATTACTCAAGCGATAATTATATCCAACTGTTTCATGTTGGTAATGACGTGCATTTTCACGTGCCTGAGTTGCAAAAAAAATTGTTTTCTTTTTCGCTTCTTTATCATTGCATACCAATGCCCCTCCACCGGAAGTAGTGATGATTTTATTTCCATTAAATGAAAGGCACGCAAAAGATCCAAAGTTGCCACATTTAATTTTATTGAATTCGGATCCTAATGCTTCTGCGGCATCTTCTAAAACAGGAATCTCATATTCTTTTGCAATAGATAGAATTTTATCCATTTGAGCTGGCATACCATACAAATGAACCGGAATTATTGCTTTTGGTTTTTTCCCGGTTTTATCTATTCTATCTTTGATGGCTTCCTCAAGTAATAACGGATCCATATTCCATGTATATGGTTCACTGTCAATTAACACAGGCATAGCACCCAGATATTTTACGGGATTGACTGTGGCACTGAAAGTCAAAGATTGACATATCACTTCATCTCCTATATTTACTCCTAACTGAATTAGTGCCAGATGTATTGCAGCAGTCCCAGAACTTAAAGCAGCAACACATTTTTCCTCATTAAGGAATTTCTCAAGATCTTCTTCAAAAGCATCTACATTCGGACCTAAAGGTGCAACCCAGTTTGAATCAAAAGCTTCGTGGATATACTTTAGCTCGTTTCCACCCATAGTGGCCAGTGATAAATATATTTTTTTATTCATTTAAATAAGGTCTGTTCAGAATTGTTGCAAAAATAATCTTTATATCTGAGGTAAAAGACCATTTTCTCAAATATCGCAGATTTATTTTCACTTTATCTGGAAATATTACTTCATCATTATATTTTTGCGGATTATCCAATGTTGCCAAAAATTCCTCTTCATTCTTGTATTTTAGGCTGGCAGGGCCTGTTATTCCAGGTTTTAATTTTAGAATTTCAGCATCATTACCAGTTAGTTTATCTGCATATCCAGAAACATCAGGTCTTGGTCCCACAAGGCTCATATCTCCAATCAGAACATTCCATAACTCAGGGAGTTCATCTAACTTGTATTTTCTTAGTTTGGAACCTAAAGGGGTGATCCTGCTTTCACCTTTAACTGAAATTGAACTTCCACCGTGATTATTGGTCATAGTTCGAAATTTATACATCGTAAACAAGCGCGCATATTGTCCCACTCTTTTTTGTTTAAAAAAAACAGGACCTTCAGGCATTTTAATCATAATAAGAAAAGTTACCATCAGGAACACAGGAAACAAAATGATTAAACCTATGAAAGCCATTATCTTATCAAAAATGTTTTTTAGAAACATGTAAGTAATTGATTTGTTTGTGTAATACTAATGAATTTTAGATTTATCTGCTTATCCCAATCTTCATATTTTTATTTAATAGCATATAAATTAATCCCACAAAATAACCCCACCCATAACTAAAGTGGATATAAAAAAATACAATCGGTAAAAGAATAGAATACATGATATTCTTTTCTTTGAAGCTAATTCTTAAAGAAACACTTAAAGATAAAAACAGATAAATGCCCAAAACAGTAAGATAAAATGGCAACAATACAGGAGTTATCAAACTCAGTAAAATTCCACCAAGAAGAAACAGCACAAAGAATAAAGGTATAAATTGACGTATGGCCGCCGGTTTATTTAATTTCTTATTCATCAATGGATTAAATAATCCGTATTGATAATACATTTTAAAAATCAGCTTCAGATTTCTTCTGGATACATATTTTAGTACCAGATCAGAAATTAGATAAATTTTTTTACCTGATTCAATAATCCTGGCATTTAAATGAAAATCCTGATTTCTTATCAAATCTTCATCAAAAAAACCAATTTTATCAAATATTTCTCTTTTAAAACAACCAAAAGGGACTGTATCTACCTCAATAATCCCTTTTGTTTGAAGTCTGAACTGGGCATTACCCACCCCAAACGGATGACTCATTGCCAATGCAATTGCTTTACTAATCAATTTATTGCTACCAGGTACAGTTACTAACCTTCCTCCAATATTTCCGGCATCCAACTCAATCAATTTTGATGACAGTAATGAAATGTAATTCGTCGGATATTCCGAATGGGCATCTACCCTGAATATTATTTCTCCTTTGGATTCACGAATGCCCTTATTTAATGCTTGGGGTACAGTTTTATCAGGATTATCAATTAATCTGATTTTGGGATGTAATTTTATATTTTCTACAATGATTTCACGTGTTCCATCGGTACTCATACCATCAATCAGCAGTATTTCCATGTTTTGGATAGAATAATCCTGAAGAAGCAATGAGTCTATACATTGTTGTATGTTATTTTTTTCGTTATAAATAGGACAAATAATTGAAATTTGCTTATACATTATTTTTAATTTAAATAAGTAATATTTGTCAGTATGTTTAATTTAAATGATAATAATCAATAACCTGCTTGATTTGTTTATCATTTGCGTTTTGATGTACATTTACATGTGTAAGTGCTGTATCAGTATGAGTATATTCATAAAACCAATCCAGTGGTAAATATTTCTTTGTCTTAACAAGTACATGTCCTGTTTTTTGCATTTTTGCCATTGCCCAAAACCAAACGTCATCTGCCGTTGGACAAAGAGTCATAAACAATTCCTTCTTTGTGACATCAGGATATAAACTTCCTGCTGGATAAAAGCATCCACCTACACCTGTAGGAAAAATTTCTTCGTTTCTTGTCGGTTTAATATTTTTCGGCCAGGCTTTGTAACTGCAAAGCTTACCTGATTCGTCTCTGAGAGGCTTATGTGCAATAGCGACATGAATTTCATCAGGGTATTTTAAAAAACTTTCATGTAGATCCTTCAGAAATCCTGCTCTGTAAAAAGCATCATCATCTGTTGTTACCAGGTGGTCATTCTGAAATTCAATCAAAGATGGTATTAATTTCTTATATGAACGTATATCTTCGCAGAACCTGAATTCAACACCTAAATTTTTCATTTCTACAAGATTTCTTGGTAAATTGTCTATATTCCAATGATCAGAATCTAACCATACAACAATTTTGTCTGGTTTGAATCTCTGTCTTAGGAGTGAAATAAGTACATAATACAGAGTCACATGAACCCTTCTTCCATAACTAGTTAGACTAATGATGATTTTTTTCTCGCGCGGAGAAGTGTTCAATCCATTTATTTTGTGGAATCCCCATATCGAAAACCATACTCTGATTCCAACTCCCATCAATGCATTACATAAAATTCTTATTCTTGTAAAAAACAATTGCATAATTAAAATTTATAAGTTTCTAGTATTTTTATAAACATATCATGATTGACCTCATTATATCTTTCAGATTCAATATAGAGTCTACAGATAAACGTAAAAATCTCTTTGATGGTAAATCCTTTTCTTCCCAACAAAACAATTATGTAAGTCAAATAAACATGTTTCCAAATCAAGTAAGCAAAAATATTTGAACTCAATTTAATATTTATAAATCTATTCAAATAATGAAGATAAATTCTGTTTTTTAGGTTTAAATGAGAAGTGGACGAACTAACTTTGTGAAAAATAATGGATTGAATCGCACATGCCATTTTAATTCTCTGTTTTTTCATTCGCAGTGAAAAATCAAAATCTTCTTCACCAAAAAAGAATCTTTCGGTGAAAATTTTTTTATTCTCAGTTATACTCTTGTGAAAAAAAAGGGCACAGCCAGTCACAAAACTAATATCTATTTTTTCTTTTTCTTTAATCTTACTTACTGGCTGATTTGCATAATAATACCTGTGGAAACCGAAAAAACTCTTTCCGCCGGCGTTCCAAACTTCATCTTTTTTTGAGAAATAACATATAAGTGGAGTTATTGCTTTGTATTCTGGATATTTCTTTTTAAAGTTGATAAGTTTTGACAGAAAATCCGGGGATACTTCAGTATCATTATTTAACAATAAAGCATCCTCAAAATTACAATCATAAATTGAAGCAAGTGCCAGATTATTAGCTTTAGCAAAACCGTAGTTAGCTTTCAATTGAATAAAGTAAGTAAATTCAGGTTCTAATAAGTCAATCACTTCACCCTCTTCAATTAATTTGATTTTTTTTTGATTTTTCTCCATCCAATTTATCATATGAATTTTAGAATCATCGGTGGAGTTATTATCAGCAATTAAAATGCAGAAATTTTTATTTTCTGAAACGAAAAGAGAGTGTAAACATGCTATTGTATCACTCCATCTATTCCAATTAAGCAGGATAATTGGAATAACAGGTTTTTTATCCATCTAACTAATTTAAAATAAAGTAAAAAAAAACACATAAGATTTTTATATATAAATTTTAAACTCAGAATCAATCATAACAAATAAGCATTAATATTTTGACTTTTAAAATTCTATTAGTTTGCAAATTTACATTTTTTTAGGCTGAAAATTGTGTTATATTATATAATAATGTAATTTAAGTATTGAGTTGTATATTATCTCTGAAACTTTGTATATGTATATTTTTTCAGCAAAATGAAATTATAATTTATGACTTGTATTGACCTTCCACTTGATTTTGTACAAAATAATTATATATAAATAAATAATAACTGGGACTTCAATAACAATTAAATGGAAAAAATAGAACTCAAACCATCCCATAAACAATAATGCACACATTAAACTATAAAAAGCTAATGCCCATACATTACCCTTATTTTTCATCCATAATAAAACTGCATACAATGTCATACTGAAGAAAAACACAAAAAATATTGAACCGATAGTCCCTAAGTTCACATAAAGAGTTCCGAAAAAAGTACGAACATTTGTTCCAGTCCATCCAGAGTATAAATACACAGGATTAATTGGAGACACCAAATCATCCTTTGTTATAAGACTAATAATATTTAAGAAAGGAGCAAATATCCTTGAAGCGCTGGGATTTTCCAAAATACCATTCTGTATATCAATGCTTAATCCGGCAGTCCCGCTAATCAGATAATGAAAGAAATGTTTATAAATAAAATCCGCTACTTCAATATTAAATTCTTTCCCTTCAACAGCAACAACAAAAATCAAATAATAACTAAGAAAAAACATACCTACACTCCCCAGTAGAATGTAAAATAAATATTTTAATTTCAATTTTGTTTTTTCAGTATATAAACGCATGATTATACCGGCAAATACAGGAATTAGTATCCAGCTCTTCACCTGATAAATAATGGAAACCATCAATATACCAATAATTAAAAAATAAAAAATAATCTTTTTCTGAAAAAAAAACAGAAATAAAATCAACAATCCCAGCAATGCATGTCTCACATGCCCCCATAAACCGCCACTCAAAGTTGCTTCAGCAAATTCATCTGAACCAATTACATCAAATGAACTCAGTGATCTTGTCATTAAGTATAAAAAAGACATAATTAGCAAAACTGATCCAATAACTATTATTGGTCTAAAGCTAACAGGATTACAAAAAACAACATCTGTTTTTTGAAACATTCTGTAAATTAATCCCAAAATGGCACTAGGAATAAAAAACACAAGAAGTCCGACCGACCATACCAAAATACTTGGATAATAAAAAGATACGAAACCAAGACTTTCAGGAAGCGAGACTGTAATCAATAATACAACGGTATAAGGTAACATCAGAATAATCAATGGTGTATAATATGTACCCCAAAGAGTTTTCTCAAGTTTTACAAGTAAAAAAACTTCAACAAGAAAGGAGATTAATATAATTATGTCAGTAATATTACCCATTCAAATTATTTCTGTGATACAACTTGTATATACTAAAACAACAACTTCCAAATAATAGTACCTCAGACAAAACCATCGACCATACAGCAGCCAGATTTTCCCACTTAACTACAGTAATTAATAACAAAAGAATACTAAATGTCCCGGAAATCATCACACTCCAGAAAAAGTCTTTTTGCCTGTTTAAATTAATCAGCCCTACAATACCCAATAAATAATTTAATCCGCCAAAAAAAACTACAAGAGACAGTATTTTTATTAAAGGTATGGCTTTTATGTATGCATCTCCTCCCATCAGTTGAACAATATGAGAAGAAAATAGAAATGTAGTAATACTTAGCAGTAATAATAGTACAGCAATTTTCTTTACAATCTGAATGAGCAACTTAATACCTTCTTGTATTGTCAGCGTTCTGAACTTACTGCTCATATGAGGGAAAAGTGCCTGTGCAATAGGCGACACAATGCTTTGTATTGCTTTGATTATTTTTTCGGCTGCTGCGTATATCCCTACAGAAGTATCGCTGACAAACAACCCGAGTATAAATATATTTGAATTTCTATATAAATTCATTCCAAGAGTTGAGCCAAAAACTGCTAACCCCTCTTTAAACTGAATTTTAACCTCTCTAATGGACGGAAAGGTAAATTGTATCTTCAGAACTTTATATACAATAATGGTACTTATAATGCCCGCCATAACTGATCCAAATCCATTTAACAGAATTATATATTGAAAATCTGATGCTTCCTTAATAACAAAAAAGATCATCAATGTAAATAACAATTTTGACACGACATTAACAATTGTCAGGTATCTCATTTTCTCCAAACCCTGAAAAAGCCATGTCGGCACAAAGATATCACCAATTACAATCCCTAACCCCAACCATAATAACTTATAATGTATTGAGTTTGTAAATACCAAAGGCGCAATAACTAACAGAACTCCTATCGAAATAAAAGCTATAACCAGACGTGACAGCGTTACTGCATGATATATTTCACTTATTTTTTCAAAGGATACTTTAGATTGGGCAATTTGTTTTGTTGCAGAAAAATCAAATCCGTAATTACTTATCAGTAATACATATTGAACGATAACATATACAAAAGCATATATACCATAATTAGCAGGACCTACTACCCTTAGTAAATAAGGAAGAGAGACTAGTGGAAGTATCAGGTTCAAACCATTCAGGATATAAAGTGAAATGAAACTTTCAAACAATGATTTATGTTGTACATATTTTTCTTTCAGGCT
>Ga0209575_10001180_pt1 | contig 11207 bp, 9 predicted proteins | sample Medcelwee11metaG_FD_187172 | JGI IMG/M metagenome (GOLD analysis project Ga0209575, IMG submission 187172) | Freshwater pond sediment microbial communities from the University of Edinburgh, under environmental carbon perturbations - Medium... | ecosystem: Environmental > Aquatic > Freshwater >...
GTCCGAGGTAAAATAAATGGTTTTTGAATCCCATGACCACCCGTCAGGGAAGTCGTTGGCATCATGGAATGTCAGTTGCACAACAGTTCCCCCTTCCCATGGCATGATGTAGACATCGGCATTGCCGTTCTGGGTGGAGGAGAAAGCCAGCCACTTCCCGTCAGGAGAGAAGCGGGGCACAGATTCCTCCCCGGCCATGGCAGTGATACGGTGCGCTGTGCCCCCGGTCCTGTCAGCAAGCCAGAGATCGCTCTCATAAACAAACACGATTTTTGATCCGTCCGGTGAGATGGCCGGGTCTGACAAGAAAGCAGACTGGCCCTGAGCTGAGATAGCGCCGGTTATAGCCAGCAGCAGCAGCAAGTTGAAAAGTCTTTTCATGATATTTCGGTTAGATATAGTCTTAATTCAAATATATAGAATAACACTCTGTGCTGGCTGATGTTCTTTAACACTGTTGCTGATATTTATGGTTTGGTTCCGGGTTGCAGGGTCAAGGCTGTACGGGACGATTGACTATATTTGATGACAACAAAGAGACACTATGAAATCCGGATCACCCTTACTTCTCCTGCTGCCTGTCATGATCCTGGCTGCAACCGCCCTGCCCGCCTGCAAAAAGGTTGACAGGTCAGACTATATTGCCGACGGTGTCTCAAAGCTGCTTGCAACGTACAGGTTCGAAACCGTCAGCGATGTAAAGTATAATCTAACATTTAAAATCGATGAAGGGAAAGATTCTCCCGTTGAAGGGACGGCTGTCATCGAGTTCAGTCTTGGGGCCGGCAGGGAACCCCTGGTGATCGATTTCAGGGTGCCGGAAGATAATCTCAGAACAGTCTCGGTTAACGGAAGAAGTGCCGCCGCGGCGCTCACAAACGGACATATAATTGTTGACAGGAGACTGCTCTCGCGCCGGTACAACAGGGTGGAGATCGGGTTTCGCGCAGGGGATCTCTCCCTGAACAGAAACGATGAATATCTATATACTCTATTCGTTCCGGACAGAGCTTCTACTGCATTTCCATGCTTCGATCAGCCTGATATCAAGGGACGGTTTACGCTGGCGCTGGATATCCCGGCCGGATACCGTGCGATGTCAAACAATCCGATCGTCTCCGCTGACACTGCTGACAGCAGGGTCATGCTTCGCTTCAGCGAGACCAGGCCAATCAGCACCTATCTATTCGCCTTCGCCGCAGGCAAATTTGAACTGGTGGAAAAAGAGGTTGAAGGAGTGAAGATGGAGATGCTGCACCGCGAGACACGTGCCGGATATCTTGATAACAATGCGGAAGAGATCTTCCGTCTCCACTACAGCGCCCTGAAATGGCTGGAGGAGTACACTCAGATACCCTACCCGTTCGACAAGTTCGGGTTCGTGCTGCTGCCGCCATTTCAGTACAGCGGAATGGAACATCCGGGATCTATCTTTTACCGCTTCTCGTCGCTGATTCTTGAGGCATCACCGACGCTCAACGAGCGGCTGTCGCGAGCCTCCCTGATAGCGCATGAGACTTCGCATATCTGGTTCGGCGACCTGGTAACGATGAAGTGGTTTGACGATGTCTGGCTGAAGGAGGTCTTTGCCGGATACATGTCCGATAAGATTGCCGGTCCTGATTTTCCGGATGTCAATCATGATCTGAAGTTTCTGCTCTCAAGGTATCCTGCAGCCTATGACGTGGACAGAACCCGTGGAACAAACCCGGTGATACAGGAGCTTGGCAACATGAAGGATGCCGGATCTCTCTACGGGGGTATCATCTATAACAAGGCCCCCATAGTCATGCGGCAGCTTGAACAGATCACCGGTGAGGAAAACCTGATGAAGGGACTGCAGGTCTATCTGAAAAAGTATTCATGGGGCAACGCCCGCTGGGACGACCTGGTTTCAATACTGGAGGAGAGTTCAGGGAAGCCGCTCAGCGAGTGGAGCCGGATGTGGATCAAAGAGGCCGGGATGCCGGTCATAACTCCTGTGATTAGTGAGACCGACGGATTCAGGATCTCCTTCCGGGAGGATGACCCTGCCGGAACCATCAGACACTGGCCTCAGACGCTGAGGACTATGGTGATTACGGCGAATGATACTGTTACGGCCGACCTCGAGCCGGCGGAAAGGGATTCTTACATCACTACCGCTGAAAGGCCTTTATGCATAATCCCGGACATTTCCGGGAGGGCATATGGCACCTTCCTTTTTGACAGCCTGACAGCGAAATACCTGGCAGAGCATCTGCCTGATATCCAGGATCCCCTGCTGAAAGGCATACTCTGGATTAACATGTATGAGAACCTTGTCAACGGGGTGATACGTCCTGCTGATTTTCACGCAACTGCATCTAGGGATCTGCAGGTCATCACCGATCTTCAGCTCCGAAATTACCTGTCAGGCCGGTTCTCAGCAGTATGGTGGAACTGGCTCTCTGCTGAAGAACGGGCCGCCCGGGCAGTGGAGACAGAGGCAATACTTAGAGGCAAGATGGCATCAGCTGAAAACCCGGCTGAAAAACGGTCCTGGTTTGGCACGCTCAGTAGTTTGACTGTCACACAATCGGGACTGGATTACCTGGCGTCGCTGTGGAAAAGCGGGACTCTTCCGGGCGGAACGCTACAAGGAGGAAATATTCAGGGAGGCGCACGCCCGGGTGAGAATCTGCCAGGCCCCGTCAGGCTGAGTGAGGATGAGCTATGTACCCTCGCACTGACCCTGGCGCTGAAGGGGTATACCGGAGCCGACCGCATAATTGCTGATCAACGCAAACGCATAGAAAATAAAGAGAGGCTGGAGCGCTTCGATTTTGTCACGCCAGCCGTGTCTGCCGATGCCGCAGTTCGTGATGCATTTTTTGAGAGCCTTCGTGACCCGGCCAACCGAGAGAGAGAGCCATGGGTGCTGGAAGCCCTCGGTTATCTGCATCACCCGATGGTTGCAGAGAGGTCAGAAAAGTATATTCTCCCCTCGCTGGAGATGCTGGAGGAGATAAAGAGCACCGGCGACATATTTTTCCCGGAAAGATGGATATCAGCCACCCTTGAGGGTCACCGTTCAGCCGAAGCACGCGCAACAGTTGAGAAATTCCTGGATGACAACCCGGATTATCCCGCTGACCTGAAGTTGAAAATACTGCAGGCGGCGGATCATTTGTTCAGGTAAATATTTGTCATATATCCCTGTTTTACAATTCTTTATCGCCTACGGCGAATTATAATGTGTACGTACTACATCTACAATGCTGAATCGCCTACGGCGAATTGTTGCGCGTACTCCATCTGCAATTCTGTATCGCCTACGGCGAATTGTTGAGCGTACTCCATCTACAATGCTGAATCGCCTACGGCGAATTATTGCGCGTACTCCATCTGCAATTCTGTATCGCCTAAGGCGAATTGTTGCGCGTACTCCATCTGCAATTCTGTATCGCCTACGGCGAATTATTGCGCGTAGCGCATTAAGAATTGTAGAAGAATGTAGCCCCAAAAACCATTGCTCGAAGAGCATAAAGAATTGTAAAACACCCCTGAAATTTATACCTTCGTTATCGCAAATCGCAAATTCAAATGAGTCTTCTCCGGGTTCTTCTTTGCATCTTCTTCCCTCCCCTTGCAGTAATCGACAAAGGGTGCGGATCTGTCCTGATCATTTTCCTCCTTACCCTCTGCGGCTGGGTCCCCGGCGTGATCGGCGCGCTGATAATCAACAATAAAAAGTAACAAAAAACCTTCGCCACACCACTGACAACCTCAGTAATATCGCTGTCTGTCAGCAGAGTACATCCGATTGTTGATTGAACCGGGACCCTGTTTTTTTTCCGAAAAAATTGAATATCTTTGATTGTCTGTATGTAAAATCTGAATTATCCGAACAATGAAATGGTATTCTGCAATCATTGTAATGGTTTTGCTGGTGCTCACCGCCTGCGAGGATAAACCTTCAATAACCGGATCCGGAAGCCTCGTTCTCACAGGAATCACATCAGCCAAGGGAAGTGAGATGGTCACAATCGACCTGGACTCCGGTTATGTTAGTACAACACCGGTTAATTGCCACATTCTCAGCTCAACGGTTTATGACCCGAATACCGGCGGCTACGGGTATGTAAGCTGCGATACGGTATTTACACTGGTCGATACAGAAGATGGTAGTATAATCAAGTCGTTCCGCCTGCCAGGACTGATCTCAAGCGCGGTGATTGATCCCGGAAACAATCTTCTCATAGGAACATACGGGGAGTATGAATATATTGATGACCCGGACAGTACAAATGGTGCCACAATACCGGTATTTCACACCTACCTGCTTACAACAGACCTGGAGACAGGAGACATTGTACTGGACAAGGAATTTAATTTGGGCGACGGGGTCTTTCTCTGCACTCATTTCTTTGACCCTGTTAAGAAACTGTACATTCTTCAGAGAGCTGACAATAAACTACTCCTTATCAACCCTGTCACGGGCACGACCACCAAAACGGTTGACATCGGAAAGCCCCTGATAAACGTGGTTTACGATACTGATAAGGGTAACCTGATATCACTGGTACCCGCAAGTGAGCCGGGCATATGCCTTATCGAGGTCTACAAGCCCGCTACCGGTGAACTGATCAGTTCAAAACAGGTTACAGGCTTTGACAGCTATAACTACTGTATTTGCGCCTATGATCCCGGCACTAAATGTTACCTGGCTGTAAACAGTGATAATGAGGTGATGTTCATTGACCCTGACACAGGGGAAATTGCCAAAAAAGTCAAGCTGGACTATCAACTGAATGACATAAGATTCCTGAGAAAACAGGTTGAGTCGTTCTGAGAAACAGTCGTTTCATATATCCCCTTCGTCTCACCATTTTTGATTAATTTTGCACGATTATAAAAACGTGCACAAACTTTAACCGGTGCCATTTGTTGAGATGATGTACCGTTGAAGGAGACAGATATGGAAAATGACCAGGATAAGCTGCTGGGCGAGGTAACATCAGGTGAATACAAGTACGGCTTCGTGACCGATATTGAGACTGACGTAATCCCCAAAGGCCTCAGTGAAGACGTTGTAAGACTCATCTCTGCCAAAAAGGAGGAGCCGGAATGGATGCTCGAGTTTCGCCTCAAGGCATTCCGCCACTGGCAGACGATGAAAATGCCCACATGGGCTCACCTCAAGATACCGGAGATTGATTACCAGGAGATTATCTTCTACGCAGCACCAAAACAGAAGAAAAGCCTCAACAGCCTCAGCGAAGTCGACCCGGAACTGCTGAAGACATTTGACAAACTCGGGATACCCCTGCAGGAACAGAAACACCTGGCCGGCGTGGCCGTAGATGCAGTAATGGACTCCATCTCGGTTAAAACCACCTTCCGCGAGACACTGGCAGAAATGGGCATCATATTCTGCTCCTTCTCGGAGGCCGTCAAAGAGCACCCGACACTCGTGCAGAAATACCTCGCATCTGTAGTGCCGTATACAGACAACTTCTTTGCAACACTTAATTCGGCTGTTTTCTCCGACGGCTCCTTCTGCTACATTCCGAAGGGGGTCAGATGCCCGATGGAACTATCCACGTACTTCCGCATCAACGCCTCCAACACAGGGCAGTTCGAGCGCACCCTTCTTATTGCCGATGAGGATGCATATGTAAGCTACCTGGAGGGTTGCACTGCGCCACAGCGCGACGAAAACCAGCTCCATGCCGCCGTGGTTGAGATAGTGGCAGAGCGCGGCGCCGAGGTAAAATACAGCACTGTTCAGAACTGGTACCCCGGCGACAAGGAGGGCAAGGGCGGGATATTCAACTTCGTCACCAAGAGGGGCATCTGCAAGGGAGACGACTCCAAGATATCATGGACCCAGGTTGAAACCGGATCGGCAATTACATGGAAGTACCCCTCATGCATCCTTCGCGGCAATAACTCCGTCGGTGAATTCTACTCGGTGGCCGTCACAAACAACTACCAGCAGGCAGACACCGGCACAAAGATGATCCACATCGGCCGCAACACAAAGAGCACAATCGTCTCCAAGGGGATCTCGGCCGGCTTCGGCCAGAACAGCTACCGCGGACTTGTAAAGGTGCTCGGCAAGGCCGAAGGAGCACGCAACTTCTCGCAGTGCGACTCGCTCCTGCTAGGCGACAAGTGCGGGGCACACACATTCCCGTATATCGAGGTGGACAACCCCTCGGCAATCGTGGAACACGAAGCAACAACATCACGAATCGGCGAGGACCAGATCTTCTACTGCAACCAGCGTGGCATCTCCACTGAAGATGCAATCGGACTGATTGTCAACGGCTATGCACGCGAGGTGATCAACAAGCTCCCGATGGAGTTCGCCGTGGAAGCGCAGAAACTGCTGCAGATCAGCCTTGAGGGAAGCGTTGGTTAATTACCGGGGCAGCACCGGCCTGACATCATAAAGAATTATATAATAGCAAATTAAGGATAAGCGGCACAAAACAGAATCAACATCAAACAAGATATGCAAACCAAATTTTTGATACAGATAAAAGACTTAAAAGCCTCAATTGACAATAAGGAGATACTCAAGGGTCTCAACCTGGAAGTGAAGCCCGGCGAGATCCATGCAATCATGGGTCCCAACGGCAGCGGCAAGAGCACCCTCGCCAACGTGCTTACCGGTCGCGAGATAGCCACAGTAACAAGCGGCACCGTCACCTTCGAAGGAAAGAACCTCCTGGAGATGTCTCCCGAGGAACGTGCCCGAGAGGGTATATTCCTCTCTTTCCAGTACCCCATCGAGATCCCAGGTGTCAGCATGGTCAACTTCATGAAGACCGCGATCAACGAGCAGCGCAAACACCGCGGCCTCGAACCGCTGTCGGCCTCCGAATTCCTGCGCCAGATGCGCGAGAAGAAGGAGCTCGTGGAGATTGACTCGGCCCTTACAAACAGGAGCGTCAACGAAGGCTTCTCCGGCGGTGAAAAGAAGAAGAACGAGATCTTCCAGATGGCGATGCTTGAGCCGAGACTGGCACTGCTCGATGAGACTGACTCAGGTCTCGACATCGATGCACTGCGCATAGTCGCCAACGGCGTGAACAAGATACGCAGGCCCGACACATCGGTCATCGTGATTACGCACTACCAGAGGCTGCTCGACTATATCGTGCCCGATTTTGTGCACGTGCTCTATGACGGCCGGATTGTGAAATCGGGCGGCCCCGAACTGGCTCTCAAGCTTGAAGAGAGAGGATACGACTGGATAAGGAAAGAAGCAGAAGTCAGCGAAGAGACATGGACTACAGACCGGAAGTAATCAGCAGGCTCTCTGACCTCTGGGGGACCAGGGATGAGGGTCTCCTGAAGGGCTCGCCGGATATCTATAACAGGTATCGTGCAGAAGCCTTCAGCGAGTTCCTGCGCCTCGGCATTCCCGACAGGAAGAACGAAGCCTACAAGTATACAAACCTCGAGAAATCATTCGGTTACAAATACGAAAAGTATTTCTCACCAAAACCCGGTGATTTCAGGGAGGCGGAGAGGTTCCACTGCGAGGTGCAGGATCTTGATGTCTGGAATATGGTACTGCTTAACGGCTTCTTCCCGAAGGGAGATGAGGGACTGGCAATGCTCCCCGGCGGATTATGGGTCGGCAGTATGAAGGCAGCGGCGAAGCAGTTCCCCTCGCTGGTGGAGAAACATTACAACAAGTATGCACAAAACGAGAACGACGGACTGGTGCCGCTGAATACGGCACTGGCATCTGACGGGCTCTTCCTTTACGCACCGAAGAACACAGTCTATACCAAACCGATACAGATTGTCAACCTGCTGCACAGCACACAGGATATTTTCGCACAGGACCGCAACCTGGTAGTGGTTGAGGATGGCGCCCAGATGTCACTGCTTGTATGCGACCATGCCATCTCGCCCCAGCACTATCTGACAAATACTGTCACTGAAGTATATGTGGGACGGAACGCCCGTTTCGAGATCATCAGGGTGCAGAACCAGCACAACGACTCCGGCAAGATAACGCATACGTTTATTCACCAGGAGCGCGACAGCTTCGCGTCTTCAAACAATATAACCCTGCACGGCGGGCTGGTGCGCAACGCCACATGGCACCGCCTCAACGGTGAGAATGCAGAGACGCACAGCTACGGACTCTTCCTTGCCGACAAACACCAGCACATCGCCAACTTCGTGAAGGTGGATCATGCCGCTCCAAACTGCAACAGCACACAGCTCTTCAAGGGAGTACTGGATGATAATGCTTCCGGCGCCTTCAACGGGCGTATTATGGTGCACAAGGACGCCCAGAAGACCAACGCCTTTCAGAGCAGCAACAGCATAATTCTCTCAGACACTGCCCGCATGGACACCAAACCGCAACTGGAGATCTATGCTGATGACGTTAAATGCAGCCACGGCGCCACCGTCGGCCAGCTCGATGAGAATGCCCTCTTCTATCTCCGCTCACGCGGGATAGATGCAAAGGAGGCAAAACTGATGCTGATGTTCGGATTTGCCCATGATGTGATAAAGAACATCCCGATAGAAGCGCTGCGCGAGCGAATTGACAACCTCGTTTTGCAGCGTCTGCGCGGAGAGCTTTCGCGCTGCGCTTCATGTGCAATACAGTGTAATTGAACGAATTAATGAAGCTTGCGAAGAGCATAGAAGAGATAAGGCCAGACTTCCCTATCCTCTCGACAAAGGCGCACGGGAAGCCGCTGATCTATCTTGACAACGGCGCCACTACACAGAAACCGCTTCAGGTCATCAGTGTGATGGAAGAGCTCTACCGCACTACAAATGCAAACGTGCACCGCGGTGTTCACTACCTGTCAGACAGGGTCTCCGAGCGCTACGAGGCAGCCCGCGAGACTGTCAGGGCATTCATCAACGCCAGCTCCAGGGAGGAGATCGTCTTCACCGCAGGCACAACCGCATCAATCAATGCGGTGGCATTCTCCTTCGGGGAGAGATTTGTGGGTGATGGCGACGAGATATTGATCAGCGGCATGGAACACCATGCCAATATCGTTCCCTGGCAGATGCTATGCGAGCGCAAAAAGGCAAAGCTGAAGGTCATCCCATTCTCAGACGAAGGGGTTCTTGATCTTGAAGCATACACGAGTCTGCTCACGGAACGAACCCGGATTGTGGCCGTGACACATGTATCCAACGTGTTGGGGACTGTCAATCCCGTTAAAGAGATAGTGGCTGAAGCTCATCGCCATGGCATACCCGTGCTGGTTGACGGCGCACAGGGAATTCAGCACGGCATAGTGGATGTTCAGGATCTGGATTGTGATTTCTACGTTTTTTCCGGGCACAAGGTATACGGTCCCAACGGCATCGGTGTACTCTACGGCAAGGCTGACCTGCTCAATGAGATTCCCCCTTACCAGGGCGGTGGCGACATGGTGGCAAACGTCACATTTGAGAAGACGACATATAATGTGCTTCCCTTCAAGTTCGAGGCAGGTACAACCAACTTTACCGGAGCTATAGGACTGGCATCTGCGCTTGACTATCTCTCTGCCCTCGGCCGTGAGGCCGTTGCTGAGAGGGAACAGGCACTTTTAGCCCGGGCCACGGCAGGACTCTCTGACATTGAAGGCCTTCGAATCTACGGCACCGCTCCTAAGAAAGTATCCGTGGTCTCCTTCCTGCCGGGAGTAATTCACCAGTATGACGCCGGCATGATTCTTGACAAAATGGGAATTGCGGTCAGGACTGGAACACACTGCGCTCAACCGCTTATGGAGCGTTACGGTATAAGCGGGAGCATCAGGGCTTCAATCGCCTTCTACAACACTGAGGAGGAGATAGAGGCGCTGGTGAAGGGTGTCAGGAAAGTTATTGAAATGTTCGCTTGATACAAAATAATGACTATTAACGAAATACAGGATCTGATCATCGAAGAGTTCGCCCAGTTCGGCGACTGGATGGAGAGGTATGAGTACCTGATAGATCTGGGCAGGTTGTTGCCGCCTTTCGATGAGAGGTACAAGACACCTGAATACCTCATCGAGGGATGCCAGAGCAAGGTATGGCTCTTCCCTTCCTTCGAAAACGGCATCATCACCTTCACCGCCGAGAGCGATGCACTGATCACAAGGGGTATCGTGGCACTGCTGGTCAGGGTCTTTTCGGGGCGCACTCCGGCAGAGATTGTTGGCGCCAACATTTATTTCATCGAGAAGATTGGTTTGAGGGAGAATCTCTCCCCAACCCGCTCCAATGGTCTGCTTGCCATGATGAAACAGATGCGACTTTACGCCCTGGCATACAAATCAAAACAGGAACATTCATGAACACACAGGAGATACAGGAGACAGAGGCGCGCATCGTTGGCGTACTCAAGAGCATATTCGACCCCGAGATACCGGTAAACATTTATGATCTCGGCCTTATCTACGAGGTCAGGGTCGACGAGGATCAGGTGGCCCATGTAACTATGACGCTCACCGCCCCTAACTGCCCAATGGCTGAGGATCTCGTTGAGGAGGTCACCTACAAGGTTGCCGGTATCAAAGGGGTAAAGGAGTGTGACCTCAAGCTCACTTTCACCCCGCCATGGGACCGGCACATGCTGAGCGAAGAGGCAAAACTGGAACTGGGACTGCTCTGAAAATTATGTACCTTTACCGGTACGTGAAGAGTTCCCTGAGATCCGGATACTGACCGATGGATCTGAATGAGACTTACATGAAATCCGTACCGTGACCGATGCACACAAAATAGCGCTCACCTGGAAAATCCGTGAAAGTCTGCGGATAGAAGGCTTCGATCTTTCAGGAATAGCTCAGGCTCTGCCTCATAACGAAGACAGCCAGCATATCGGCGAATGGATTGCAGCCGGGAAGAATGGCACAATGGGATTCTTTGAGAGAAGCCTGGAGAAGCGTGGCGATATCACATCGCTGGTGGAAGGAGCAAAAACAGTTATAGTTGCCGGTCTCCGTTATTACAGCAACGATCCCTCTGCTGGTACAGACAACTACTTCGTCAGCCGCTATGCACGTGTTAAGGACTACCACCAGGTCGTAGAAGAAAAACTTAACCGCGTTCAGAAAATTATCAAAAAAGAGGTGCCGGATTCAGTCAGCAGGTCGTTCTGTGATGCCGGTCCGGTGGCCGAAAAAGTATGGGCTATCCGTGCCGGACTGGGATGGCGCGGAAGGCAAAGTCTCGTAATCAATAAGGATATTGGCTCATTCTTTTTCCTCGGA
>Ga0209575_10001181_pt1:5000-11203 | contig 11203 bp, 5 predicted proteins | sample Medcelwee11metaG_FD_187172 | JGI IMG/M metagenome (GOLD analysis project Ga0209575, IMG submission 187172) | Freshwater pond sediment microbial communities from the University of Edinburgh, under environmental carbon perturbations - Medium... | ecosystem: Environmental > Aquatic >...
CCTTCCAACCGGTTTAGGGTTTTTTAAGCTTTGTTAATGATCCTTCCGCAGGTTCACCTACGGAAACCTTGTTACGACTTCTCCTTCCTCTAAGTGATAAGGTTTACTTAACTTCCCGGTCCTCCTCAAGGTCAGACCAGTCCAGAATGTTCACCGGATCACTCGAATCGGTAGGAGCGACGGGCGGTGTGTACAAAGGGCAGGGACGTAATCAGTACAAGCTGATGACTTGCACTTACTAGGAATTCCTCGTTCAAGACCCATAATTGCAAGGGTCGATCCCTATCGCGACACGTATTATGAAGTTTACCCGGACCCTTTCGGGCCAGGGAGAACTTGTTGCACGTGTCATTGTAGCGCGCGTGCGGCCCAGGACATCTAAGGGCATCACAGACCTGTTATTGCCTCAAACTTCCTCATGCTTGATACATGAAGTCCCTCTAAGAAGTGCCACTAGTTATTCACTAACGCACTATTTAGCAGGTTAAGGTCTCGTTCGTTAACGGAATTAACCAGACAAATCACTCCACCAACTAAGAACGGCCATGCACCACCACCCACAGAATCAAGAAAGAGCTCTCAATCTGTCAATCCCACCCATGTTTTGACCTGGTAAGTTTCCCCGTGTTGAGTCAAATTAAGCCGCAGGCTCCACTCCTGGTGTGCCCTTCCGTCAATTCCTTTAAGTTTCAGCCTTGCGACCATACTCCCCCCAGAACCCAAAGACTTTGATTTCTCCTACGGTGCCGAGCAGGCTTTATCAATCCCACCCGATCCCGAGTCGGTATAGTTTATAGTTAAGACTAGGACGGTATCTGATCGTCTTTGATCCCCTAACTTTCGTTCTTGATTAATGAAAACATCCTTGGCAAATGCTTTCGCATAAGTTAGTCTTTAATAAATCCAAGAATTTCACCTCTGACAATTAAATACTAATGCCCCCAACTGTTCCTGTTAATCATTACCAAAGTCAAATAACCAACAAAATTGACAATGGTCATATTCCATTATTCCATGCTAATGTATTCAAGCCATTGCCTGCCTGAAACACTCTAATTTTTTCAAAGTAAAATGCACACTCCCCCAGCCGAACCAGTAAAGGCCGAACTGGTTTCGTATGCGGATGACCGACGATTGCACGACCGAAGCCGAAACACCCGTCAGCCAGACATTCAACTACGAGCTTTTTAACTGCAACAACTTTAATATACGCTATTGGAGCTGGAATTACCGCGGCTGCTGGCACCAGACTTGCCCTCCAATTGTTCCTCGCTAAGTGATCTAAATTGTTCTCATTGCAATCCCGTAGAGCCAGAGGCTCCCAGGTTGTTATTTCTTGTCACTACCTCCCTGAATCAGGATTGGGTAATTTACGCGCCTGCTGCCATCCTTAGATGTGGTAGCCGTTTCTCAGGCTCCCTCTCCGGAACCGAACCCTAATTCTCCGTTACCCGTGACTGCCATGGTAGTCCAATACACTACCATCGAAAGCTGATAGGGCAGAAACTTGAATGATTTATCGCCGCTTGCGCGCCGATTCGATCAGTTACTGTGATTCACCACAATGCATTGCTGCATTGGTTTAGTATCTAATAAATACAGCCCTTCCAGAAGTCGGGCAGATAGCATGTATTAGCTCTAGAATTACCACGGTTATCCATGTAACTTTCCATTATCAAATAAACTATAACTGTTTTAATGAGCCATTCGCAGTTTCACTGTATACTATTTATACTTAGACATGCATGGCTTAATCTTTGAGACAAGCATATGACTACTGGCAGGATCAACCAGATTACTACCTTCAGAAGCGCAGCAGGCAGTTCCGCCAATGCAGCAGAACACGCCCACTCCGTCTGTCGACAGTCAAAATAGGTTTTTCAACTTTTTGCTTCAGGTTCTTTCGAACGCTCCTCTTTTTAACCGACTCGAGCTCCATTCTCTCTTTTTATCGATGAAAATTGGATCTCGGAGTCGAGAGTCGCTTTCTTTACCTTCTGCAATCTTCTAGGCGACACCAGCCTGATAAGTCTCTAGAAAGATATTCTCTCTGAGTGATACTTATGGCCGATGCGCCTTCATTGCAGGGCGAAATGAGCTGCAGCGATACCACTGCTCTCATCCGCTACCTGCTTTTCTTAAGATTATTTTGTAACAATATCAATACTGATATTAATACAATAACTCTCTTAATTTCGAGGCTTTTTACGGCCTCTCAGATGGGCTTTCGCTCATCAGCTCCTGCAAATTTCTCGCAAGAGCTCATTGTTTTAACGTTTTGGGACTATGTGGCGGAGCTTCTCGATTTAACGATTTTTTCGGAAATCCAGAAGGAACCACAAACACAGCTTGTCATGCCAGAGCCGATTTTGCAATCTACTCATTTAGCACCGCTTTGTTTTTGTTTTTCCTTTTTTTCTTTCTTTCTTTTTTTCGTCTCATCACTCCCCCTTATATATGCATTTTCACTAGTTCCATATTTTTTCTCCCCAGAAAAAATTTACTCTTACCCAAAAAATTCACCCCACCTAATTTCTTCTCTTATTCAAGGATATTAAGTCCGCTTTTTATTATCTCTTCTACTTTTTATTTTACAACACCCTTTTCTTTCCATTAAATTTTAATATTTTAATTCTTCTAGCTTTTTTTAATTATCAGCTCTAGATCCATCCCAGTCCTCTCAATCCACTCTCAAATCATTCCGCAGCTCCCCCAATTCACTTCTGTATATTTTTTTCCCCACATTTGCCTTTCCTTTATATACCTCCTCCCCAAAATATATTTTGTTCGGTCAAAATATGACCCAAAATTAAATTTCGAGGTTTTCACACCCTTCCTTTTATAATCCACTAGCTATTTCCCCTCAGACCCCTTCTCTTTTAGTCTCATCTTCCCCTGAATTACTTTATTTTCTTTGATAAAAATTACTTTCTCACACCTCTCGGTCATTTTCTATTTTTTCGGTCACTTTTTCTCAATTATTTACGAAATAACTATATAAACTCTATTTCGACTTAAACAAATCACTTTACTACCAACTGTCATCCGGTAACCCTTACTTAATTTATTGCTGCTTTAATCTTATCCAGTTTTTTGATAACAATTTTAAACTTAGGACCAACCTCTCGGTCAATTTGTTTATTTGGAAATCTCAGGAATTTTTTCAAAAAATTGTATTTTCTTGTTTTAATACACTAAAACATTATATGTCTTTAATTGAGTACCTAACCTCAAACTAAATCTATTTTCTAATATCAATTTTGCATTTTTCCCTTTGGAAACTTCCTTAAAAACGAAATTTTCCACTTTTTCAAAGCCTAATTTCTTAACAAAAAATAGAATTTTCCATTTCCATCTTTTTCTTCCTACATATAACCAAACTCAAACCCTCTTTTTTCAGTTTCAATGCGTTAATTTCCTTTTTTTCACAACTTTGAGATTTAGATCATTGTTAAATTTCTAGCAAACTTTGGAAAAAATCAATCCTCAAGAAAACCATTTTTTTTGGCCTTCTCATTGAGATATATTTATTTTTAGGATCAAATTGCTCCTCTCTGATCAATTTTAAATCTGTTAATTCGATTTTTTCAAGGTTCAAAATTTGCTGAAAACCTCATTTGAAATTTTATGCATATTAATTAAAAATGAAAAATCCTGAAAATTATTAAAATAATTATTCACGAAAATTTTAACCTAAACATAACCCTTTAAATATGTATTTTTCTCAAAATTAAAGAGAATTTTTGTTTTCCACGAGTTCTGGTTGAAAGCTGATCTCTATTTTCATAACTATCTTTCTCTATATTTGGAATTTAATTTTTTTTTTTGCAGGAAATTTTATGTAATGGAATGAAAATAAAGAGGTAATTAAGTCAGAAATTTGTTAACGTTGATATGTAGAAGAAATCTAAAAAATTAAGTCAAACATTATTTTGTTTTGAGAACATCATAAATCAACAAAATTTTTTAATTTAATAAAAATTTATTAAACATTCTACTATCTAACTCATTTATCTGGTGTTTTTAAGAAAGCAAAGGGAGAAATCTATAGGATTTTAAGTGGAATTTTTATCATTTTAAGAATTTATTGGATTTTTATAGATTTTTAGATATTTATCCGCTTTTTGATTATCTATTCTGAGAAACTTTAATATTATTCCTATCAATTAAGTCCTTTTTTTCATTTACTTCGAATATCCAGACAAATATACAAAAATAACGTTTAAAAAGTATTAAAAACTCATCAACACAAAAAAATGCATGATTTTCCAATATAATTATTAAAAGTTGATCTAAAAAGGTCCATTTTTTTCCATTTATCTATTTAATCAGTAAACATTCATTTTTTTTTTATTCATTTTATAAGGAATCTCACTTCGAATTTCTAATTTTGAATATTTTAAGTTCATTCAGCTGGAATTGGTCCCTTATATCAATTCTTTTTATAACCAGGTCTATTATTGATTTCAATATTTCCATTAATGTTCGTAAGATTCACTATTATTCAAATTATCTGAATAGTTCAGAGATCTTTTTCCTTTATTTAACTGAATCTTAATCAATTAATTCTAAAAGCTCTAAATTCACTACTCATTTGTATATAAATGTCTTGTTTCTATCATTTTCAAAATTCTACTTTTCAATCAATTGAAATCATTTTTGATTAAATTTTAGAAAATTAATAAATAATCATTGTAAATTTCTTTAAGATGTCTAAGAATATTAATTAAATTAAAGTACTTCAAAAGGAAAATGCTTTTTTAGAAGATAAAGTTTTAGCTCTAGAAAAGGCTATAATATAAATGGGTATTTCTCGTAGGTAAAAATAGATAGAAAACAAAATTATAGATGATTATAGCTGCAAAACTCAAACCTATTTAGGCGAAACATTTATTAAAAAATATAAAGGTTAAAAAGATGAATGTGAAGACGAATCAGAAGCAGAAAAAATTTAGAATTAGTAATTATATTCAACAGATTTACTTGAACAAGTATTAAGTTATGAGATAGATTAGTTTGTCAGCGAAGTTGATGAATTTGCAAAAAAATTCTAACCATTTTATTAGCAGGTATTGAATACAGTTAATGAGGAAATCAAGAAGTGTTTACCGGGATCTCAGGTTTAGGTTTTTGGCTCTTATTAAACTGGGATATTTTTACCCGACTCAGATATTGACCTGGTTATTTAATGTTAAGATAGCCACCAAATTAAAAATATTTACTTTACTATCGCAAACCAATTGTTAAAATCTCCAGAATATTTTAAAGACGCAATAGTTATTTTCGCTTTGAATACACCAATTGTAAAAGTAATGTGTACTGAGTAATGGAATAATTTAAAATTGGACATAAGTATATTTAACATGAAGCATGATGGTAAAAAAACAACAAGTCTCATCGAATCTTATATGAATAAATATGAGCATTTTCGCCCTGTGGCATTAGTACTATAAAAATTCCTCTATAGTAATAAATTAAATGATTCCTCATATAGAAAGTTTAACTCTTATGCAATGCTATTAATGATAGTCGCTTTTATTCAGAATCAATAGTATAGAAAAAATATTAAAAATTACTCCTCTGGATGGCTACTTTTGAACTTTTTATAATATTATGGAGGTCGTTTTAATTATAGCAATTAAAGAATTGTTCCTCTATAGCCTAAATAGATTGAAAATTGTCTAAAAATAGTTTAAATTAATGATGAAAAATAAAAGAATTAGGAAGAAGAATCAATTTTGTTGTCTTTAACTGAAAAAATCTATAAGATTTAAATATTCGAAAAAGAATCCACACATGAAGAATGTTTAAATGTCGTGTGTCCAGTTTCCAATAAGGTGTATGAAATAAACTAATAGTAGACTGTTTAATTAAAACAAGGTTTCTTAATGGCATATACGATCTTACATGCAAAATCTATCTGTGAATCGTGTTTATTAGTCAAACATCTATAGCAATATGATAATAATTTTTGCTGTAATTCACTAAAATAATTATTTGGGTGCTTAGAATTTATAGATTTATGAATTAAAGAAAAAACATTTTATAACAAGCTTCCCTCTATATTATTGAATAATTACTATTAAAGAGCTTAAATTTCTTTATTTATGTGAGTTTTGGAATAATAGAAAGGTAATTCTAGAAAGGGGTTGGGGTTGGGGTTGGGGTTGGGGTTGGGGTTGGGGTTGGGGTTGGGGTTGGGG
>Ga0209575_10001182_pt1 | contig 11175 bp, 10 predicted proteins | sample Medcelwee11metaG_FD_187172 | JGI IMG/M metagenome (GOLD analysis project Ga0209575, IMG submission 187172) | Freshwater pond sediment microbial communities from the University of Edinburgh, under environmental carbon perturbations - Medium... | ecosystem: Environmental > Aquatic > Freshwater >...
CGGAAGGACATGCCGTGCCGCATTGCCCGCAGTTCTTGATGTCGGTGAGCGTGTTGACGCAAAGGCCGCTGCAGTTGGTCAGGCCCTGCTGGCAGGAAAGCTCACAGGAACCGTTGGAGCAGACCTGTCCCGAGGGGCACTCGGTGCCGCACTGCCCGCAGTTGGCGTTGTCGGTGAGCGTATTGACACAGACACCGTCGCAGTCGGTGAGGCCTTGCTGGCAGCTGATGGCGCAGGCGCCGGCCGAGCAGACCTGGCCCGCGGGGCAAGCCTCTCCGCACTGACCGCAGTTCTGGTTGCTGGTCTGCAGGTTGACACACACGCCGTCGCAGGCGGTGAGGCCCTGCTGGCAGCTGATGGCGCAGACGCCGTCGGTGCAGACCTGGCCTGCGGGGCAAGCGCTTTCGCACTGTCCGCAGTGCTGGTTGCTGGCCTGCAGGTTGACGCACACGCCGTTGCACTCGGTGAGTCCTTGCTGGCAGGACACGGAGCAGGAGCCCGCCGAGCAGAGGGTGCCGGTGGCGCAGACGCTGCCGCACGAGCCGCAGTTCTGGTTGTCCGTGAGGGTGTTGGCGCAGGTGTCGCCGCACACGGTCAGGCCGGGCTGGCAGGACACCGCGCACGTGCCGGCCGAGCAGACCTCCCCTTGGTTGCAGACGGTCCCACAGGACCCGCAGTTGTAGCGGTCGCTCTCGACGTTGACGCACAGGCCGCTGCACTCGGTCAGGCCCTGCAGACAGGAGACCTGGCAGCTTCCCGCCGAGCACAGGGTGCCGGGCGCGCAGGGGCTTTCACACTGCCCGCAGTGGGCATTGTCGTTCAGAAGGTTGGCGCAGGTGCCGTCGCACAGGCTGAGCCCGACCTGGCAGCTGACGTCGCAGGAGCCCGCCGAGCAGACCTTTCCGGCCTCGCAGGCGCTGCCGCACTGTCCGCAGTGGGCGTTGTCGCTCAGCAGGTTCACGCAGGTGCCATCGCACTGGGTCAGGTGCGCCTGGCAGGACAGACCGCAGGTGCCCGAGGAGCAAACCTCGCCGGGGGCGCAGTCGTTTCCGCACTGCCCGCAATGGTCGATGCTGGTGAGCAAGTTCTCGCAGGTGCCGTCGCACTCCTTGAGGCCTTGCTGGCAGGACACGTCGCAGAAGCCATTGGAGCACAGCTCGCCGGGAGGGCACTCGTTGCCGCAGGCGCCGCAGTGCAGGCGGTCCTTGGAGGTGTTGGTGCAGATGCCGTCGCACTCTTGCAGGTGCTCTTGGCAAGTGAGTGCGCAGACGCCCTCGGAGCAGAGCTGACCGGAGGGGCAAGGGGAGGCGCAGGCGCCGCAGTTCGCCACGCTGGTGCGCAGGTTGACGCAGGAGCGGTCGCAATTGCTCAGGCCTGACTGGCAGGTGAGCGAGCAGGAGCCCTGGGAGCAGACCTCGGAGGCGTTGCAGGTCAGGCCGCAAGCGCCGCAGTTGTCGGGGTCCTCGTTGAGGTTGGCGCAGCGGGACACGCACCAGGTGGACCCGCCGGTGCACGAGCCAGCGCCCGCGTCCGAGCCGGGGCTTTCGTCGCCCGAGCCGCCGCAACCCAGCAGGGAAAAGACCAGAAGGACCACGAAGCCCACCCAGACAGGCGCTCTGCTCCCACGCATGATGCTCACCGTTCTTGTTCGAACCTTTGGAGAGGAGCGTACCGCGATTCGGCGATGCGGATCGCCCCGATCATGTGCCAGAAACGAGCCGCGAGAGTGACTCTTGCTCGAATCGCGGGTGCGGGGTGCGCGCTACGTTCGCGCTGCAAGGGAGGCGAGAAAGTGTGGCAAAGACCGAGCGTTCTCCCAGGCGGAGGACACGTCCCTGCCGTCCTGCATCGCCTCGCGCACCGCCGCCACCGGGTGGGTATCGCCCAGGAAGACCCCGCCCACCACGCGCCCTTCGTCGAGCACGACCTTCTGATAAATGGCGCCCTGCTCCTCGGCGTGGACGAGCTCGCGTCCGGTGCCCGGTTCCGCGACGATCTTTCCGAGGGAGCAAACGTCCATACCGACAATCTTGAGGACGCGTGGCTGCAGGGTGGGAAAGTACGTCTCCGCGCTTCCGGTAGCGTTGGCTCCCGCCACGGATCCCATCTCCCAGGCCGCATTCCAGCTGCCGTGGGTGCGACCGCGATGCTCTGCCACGTCCCCGGCCGCGTAGACGTCCGGGTCCGAGGTCTGCAAAGCGTCATCCACCAGCACGCCGTGGTTGACCCGCAGCCCAGCTGCCGTCGCCAGCCCCGTGTTCGGCAGGATGCCCGTGGCGACTACCACGAGGTCTGCGGGTTCGCGCAGACCGTTGTCGAGTCGGACCGCCTCCGCGTACTCGTCCCCCTCAATCGCTTCCACGCGACGCGACAGCAGCACGCGAATGCCGAGTCCTTCGAGGTGCCGTTGCAGCAGCAGGGACGCTGCCCCGTCGAGTTGGCTTCGAAGCAGGCTGTCCGCGCGCTCGATCACGACGACGTCGCAGCTGCGGCGACGCAGCGCCACGGCGGCCTCGATACCCAAGAGCCCGCCGCCGAGGACGACGACCTTTCGACCGAACGCGGCGACCTCGAGGATGCGCGCGCAGTCGGACAGCGTGCGTAAGGGGCGGACCCCAGGGATCCAGATCTGGCGGACCAACGGCATCGCCACGCGGGCTCCCGTTGCGAGCACGAGGCGGTCATACGAAAAGTCCCGTGCCCTGGTCCTGATGGAGTGATCTCGCGGGGCTATCTCCAACACGTCCGTCTCGAGGCGCACCTCGATGCCGTGGTCCTCGTACCAGCCGGGTGAATGGAGCAGCGTGGTTGTGGCATCCACGTCCCCGTCGAGGTACCGGGTCAGGTTCATGCGGTGGTAGGGGAGGCACTTCTCTCGCGTGAGCAGGGTGACCACCGCGCGGGCGTCGTGGGCTCGGATCGCCTCTGCTGCACGGATGGCCGCAATGCCTGAGCCCACGATGAGGAAGGTTCGCGGTGTCGCGCTGCTCGTGGGGGCCTGGGCGCCGATGACCCCGGGGGTCGTGGCCAGGTACGCGTGTCGCGAGCCGCACACGGGGCAAGCGTCGCCGGGGGACAGCCCCAGGGGCGACGTGCAGACGGAGCAGGCCGCGGCGCTCGTGACGGGGGACGGGTCCGTGTCCATGCGAGGCCGCGTGGATTCGATGACCTGGTCCCAGAGGTCCGGGCCAACGCCGCACACCGGGCAGATGGCCGGGGGGCTGATGCCCCGATGCTCCAGGCTACAGACCTGACAGCGCCAGAGCGCACTCTCCGAAGGCAACAGGAGGCTGAGGGGACGGCGCAACTCAGGCTCCGTGACGCCTTCTTCGCTCTCTTCGAAGTGCTTGCTGCCGGACCGGCACACCGGGCACGCCTCCGGTGGGTCAACGCTTGCGTGTGTGTAGCGGCAGACCCTGCACATCCAGTGCTTCACGAGCTACCTCCAGGTCGGGTTCGATTCGTAGGATCGACCGCACCTCCGACGCAAGAGGCACCCCCTCTCCCAGACCCGGAGCCATCGGTGTCGGTCGCAGATTCCGCGGAAAACCGCAGATGGTTTCGTGGATCGTGCGGCGGTTGGGGGCGGGCGTCCGAAGCCACCTTGCTGACGCGCCCCGAGGGCAGGGGCACCACCCACCCGACGGGCGCCAGACAGGCTGCGAAAGCTCCCCGGTCATGATGGAGCCGAACTCAGTCGTCGCCTTCGTCCCCTACCTCATCCTGCGCATCGTCAGCGTCCTGCGCATCGTCAGAGTCCTGCGCATCGTCAGAGTCCTGCGCATCGTCAGAGTCCTGCGCATCGTCAGCGTCCTGCGCGTCCCCTGCCTCGTCCGCATCGGCCTCGCTTGCGGGTGCATCGGGAACGTCTGCTGGAGCGGCATCGTCGTACAGGGATGCGTCCCCAGACCAGCCGCCCGACCCTCCCGACCCGGCCGCGGCGCCGCCTGACCCTCCGGACTCGGCACCAGCGTCCGCTCCCGCGGCTCCCCCCTTTCCTCCCGATGTCTCGGAGCTGCCAGGCGGCTCCGGTTGCGGGTTGATGGCGCATGCTCCCGCGGCGAGGGTACCCGCCACCCAGGCAGCACACAGCCAACGCCACGACGCGAGAGTCATGGGCCCAGTGTAGCACCGGTTCGTCCGCGGCAACGCGGAACACGCGAACGACGGACGACGATTCGCAGCGCTTTCTACTGCTTCGGCTGCGGTGGAGGGGCCGCGTCCGGTGTGGGAGGGACCGACGGGCGACGCGACTCTGCACTTTGCCTTCGACGTCGGGGAATGAGCGCCACGAAGACCATGGCGGCCAGCGCGATCACCCCGATCGCCACCGCAGCGGCGTATCGACGCCAGCTGGACTCCGCGAGCTGGACTTCCACCTTGGCCTGGTCGCGCATCGCCCGTGCTCGCTCGTTCGAGGGATCGAGCTGAATGGCCCGGTCGAGCAGCGTGACGTCCAGGACACCGGCGGCGGCGAGCTCTTCCGCTTCGATCAAGGCAAGCTCGCTTCGGACCGCGTTCGCGTGGTCCCCTGCAGGGGCGATGGACAGAGCGCGTCGCAGTGCGGCGGCAGCGGCCACGCGATCCTCCGTTCGAATCGAACGGGCATGCTCCAGGTACGTGGGCACCATCTCCACGCGTCGCTCGAACATCGGCGCCCGCGCCAGCACGCGATCGAACAGGACGACGGCCTCGCCGGGCTTGCCGGCCTTCGCGTGCTCGAGCCCCTGGTCCATCAACGTGTAGACCTCTTGCAGTCTGGCCCTGTCGTACACCGCGAATAGCTCGCGCGCCGTGCGCTGCCAGTCCCAGCTTCGGGCTGGCTTCTCGCCCATCAGCTGCTCGTAGGCGTCGCGCAGCTGCCAGTGCGCCGGCTCCCCGACCTGCCCGATGGCTTCCCGGGCTGCCTCCCTCACCTGCAATCGATCGCTGTTGGCGAACGAGACGATGACCCGGACGGCCTCCACCTCCCGTGCTCGCCCGTACGCGCGGAGCACGTCCGCCAGCGCCTGGTTGTCGTTGATCCGGACGGCTTCGCTCGGAATGGCGCGTCCCATCACGTCGAGGCGACGCTTCGCCCACGTGCGGACCATCTTCGAATCGTGGTACTGCGCTTCGATCAGGGCCGGCAACGCCATGTCCCGCATGCGTCCCAGCTGCCGCTGCACGTCGATGCGAAACAGGTCTCCGAAGTACATGTAGACGTTGATCACCTCGCGCGCGGACGCGGTGGTCCCGATCGCAACGCAGGTGCGCGACAGGGCGAGTACCGCCACCAGATCCCGGAAGGCCTGCGTGTCCGCCGGCGCTTGCAGCACGTAGCGCAGCCAGTCCGTCGTGTTCGGGTCCATCAGCGCGTGCTCTTCGGCCGCGAGGGACTTGCTGGCGTCGCTCCTGTCGTCGGCGGGGGCCTCGCTCTCTTCGGCTTCCCCTCGCTTGAGGTCCTTGCGAGCCTCCTTGCGGGCGGATTCCAGCAACGTGCTCATCCCGTCGCGGTCCGCGCTCTTGCGAAGGTCGATGAGCCGGGCGGCCACGGCGGGGAGCATGGATTCGTCCTGCTCCGCCAGGGCTGCCGCCGCCTCTTCGCGGTCCTTCGGGTTGGCGCTTGCGAGCTTGGTCAGCAGCTTGCTCAGCTCGCCGACGGCGTCCGCCTCCGCCGGGGGCAAGGCCACGGGCGCCGGGGCGGGAATCGTGGGCAACGGAATCGCCGACCCCGCGGGTGCGGCGGGCGACGCGTCTGGCATCACGCCCCCCTCGTCTTGCGCCCCCACGGACATCGCCACGAGCCACAGAACCATCCCGGCCATCCCGCCGATCGTTCGTCCCGCCCGTGTCGCTCCCGTCATGTCGTTGTCTCCTGAGGCCTCAACGCTCGTGCGCCCGGTCTTCGTCCTGCGCGCGGAAGTCGCTGAACTGGCCCGTGTAGGACCGCCACCGGACCTCGACGCCATCCACGCGTGCTGCGGTCGGCCCTTTCTGCGACCAGGCGATGATTTCTCGCAACTCCTCCTCCTCGCCCTCCACCGTCAGCTCGATGGCCCCGTCCTTTCGGTTGGAGACGCTGCCCGTGAGGCCGAGTCGCCGTGCTTCTCGCTGCGCGGTTGCCTCGAAAAATACACCTTGAACCCTGCCTCGAACAATCAGATGAACACGCTTGAGTGCCATGACGTGGCTCGGTCCTAGCCCCAGGGAGGCGGTTGTGCAACCGCGCACCGTGGAACCCGGGGTCGAGCCACCGCAAGGAAGCGGACGTCGAATGCGAACAGAACGACCGAATCGTGGGTGTGTAGCGGTGCTGGCAGGCGCGATGACCTTGTGGGTGGCGGCCTCGGGTTGCTGCAAGAAACCGACGGGAGACTCCACGGAGGGCGTGTCCGAGGCAGGGTCCGCTCCCGGCCCGCTCGCAGAAGCGACCGACGCCCCGAAGCAAGACCCCGGGCCGGCGGTGACCGTTCCCGCGGGCACGCTGGTGGCCGGCACCCCCTGCCAGCGCGTCCCCCGCATCACCAACGAGGAGCTCGAGGGCGTCAGCCTTCACATGTCCGAGTTCACCATCGACGTATACCCCTATCCCAACGACCCTGCCCAGCCACCCCGCACTGGCGTGTCCCGCGACCAGGCGGAAGCGCTCTGCCGCGCGAGGGGACGACGCCTCTGCTCGGAGCTGGAGTGGGAGCGGGTCTGCAAGGGGCCGTCGAACCATACCTATCCGTACGGGGATACCTTCCAAGCGAGCAAGTGCACGGGGTCGACGACCCTTCTGCGCGCCGCTGGGCAGTACGACGCATGCGCGAGCGCGTTTGGTGCCAAGGCGCTGTACGGTGCAGTTTGGGAGTGGACGTCGAGCGAGTGGGGGAGGGGAGCACCGGGAGGGTTGGCCGCTGTGCGCGGGGGCGGGCACACCAACTTGTCGGTGCGGACGCGGTGTGCGAACGGTCAGAGCCGATCCCCGGGCGAGACCTCAGCCGACCTCGGCTTCCGTTGCTGCGGGGGACCCGCCAACCCTGCCGCGGTGAACCTTCCGCTCGACAAGCGAGAGCCCATCGTGGCCGACGGTGCGGTCGATCCTTCCTTGGCTTCGCGGCTCATGAGCGCGCTGCCGGCGGACATGCGGACGGTGCAAGGGTTCACCCCCGGCATCGACCGGATCTGGCGCTGGCACCCGCGCGACAACGAAGAGATGATCATCGCCCGCTACCGCGCGACGCGCGACGGGGGGCGCGGCGCGTTTTACCATCCCGTGGTCTTCCACCTGTGCGGCAACGCCACCGTTCGCTCGGCGAAGCTCCGCGGACCGGTCGCCAGGATGCTCGACCCCACCGTCGGCGGTGACCCGCAGCGCGTCACCATCCAGGTCGAGACGGAAGCGGACAAGGGGGAAGTCGCGCTCACCTACGGCTACGGCAACGTCACCGCCAAGCAGCCCGATTGGGTGAAGCAAGGCAACAGCATCGACGTGGACGGGGGCCCACGCCCCGGCGTGCGGATACGGTTGCCAGCCATGAAAAGGAAATGAGACTCAGGCCGCCACGAGCAGACGCCCCAGGGCCATCCCCGCCCACACGGCCAGCAAGCCCGGGATGAGGTTTGCCAGCACGTTGGCGAGGGCCGTTCCCCAAGAGCCGTTGTCGAGGTACCGAAACGTCTCGTAGCTGAACGTCGAGAACGTGGTGAAGGCACCGAGAAACCCCACGGTCAGCGCGAGCCGCGCGCCCTTCGGGAGCGCGTCCGACGACAGTCCGATTTGGACGATCAAGCCCAGAGCCAGCGAGCCCAGAACGTTGACCGTCAGGGTTCCCCAGGCCATCCCGTCCCCGAACCGACGGTGGATGAAGGTGGACAACCCGTAGCGGCTCAGCGCTCCCAGCGCGCCGGCCAACGCGATCCAGAGCAGATCGCGTCCCGCGGTCATCCGCACTCGACCGCGCAAGAGACTGTGAGACACCCGTCGTCGCCGGCCAGGTTGAGGAGCGGATCAAGGCCGGACGGGTAGGCTTCCACGCAGGCATCCTCACAGACCGTGTCCTCGCAGGGCGCCAAGCAGTCGAGCAAGCTCAGGCAGTCCGGCGTGTTGGCGCAGGCGGAGCACTCGCTGAAGCACTTGGTGTCCAGGCAGTCGTCGCAGACCGCGTCGGAGGTCGTGAGGCCACAGCCCGTGCTCCCGCAAGCGTCCGCGCACTGCACGGTCATGCAGCCGCTCTCGCCCGTGAACGCGTTCAAGGGGGCCTCTCCCGCGGGATTCTGCCCGAGGCACGCGTTGTCGCACGCCGCGTCGGAACAGCCCTTGATGCAGTCCAGCAGGGCCATGCAGGCGTCGCTGTTCGCACACGCGTTGCATTGCGAGAGGCAAGTCGTGTTGATGCATTGGTTGCAGGTGGCGTCGCTGGTCTGCAGGTCACAGACGCCGGAGCTTCCGCTCGAACCTCCCGAGCCTCCCGAGCCTCCCGCGCCTCCCGTCCCCGACCCGCCGTCCATGCTCCAGCCCTTGCCGGAGTCCACATCCTCCCCTTTGGCGCAAGCCGCGAGTCCTGCGAGCCAAGCCACCAACAGTACGTGTCGCATCCGCATGGGAAACTCCCTGTCGGCTCCCGAGCGCGAGCCACTCTCCGGCCTATGCCCCGAAAACCTTGCTGTCAAGGCGCGTGTGGCGCTCAGCTCGCGTCGAGGTCACCGAGCAAACGGTCGAACGTGTCCTGGTCGATCTCCCCGGCGTCCCTGCGCTTTCGCAACGCCGTCACCTGCTCCCGAAGCTCGGGGGAGATCGGCGCGTGCTGCTCGAACTCGTCACGCGCGCGCTTGCCCACGGACGCGAACACCTTCTGCAACTCCTCGGGCGAGGTCTTCATCTTGTGCTTGAACCACAGGTTCGCAGCCTCACCGAGGGCAACCGTTCCCGCGAAAGCGACCGCCGCGCTGATGGCCGTCCCGTACCCCGGGATGAGTCGCAGCAGCTGCCTTGCCCCCTCGCGGAGCCCCACCCCCGCCCCCAGCGTGGTCATCAGCTCCAAGGCCCGCTCCTTGCCCACCTCCACCCCGTGGAAGAACCCGATGGTCGCCACCATGGCCAGCTGCACCGGCGTGATCACCAGCACGTCCGCCACGGGAATCGGGATCGCTCCGATGCCCGCGCACAGCGCCGCCTTCGAGTACACCAGGCTCCTCACCCGCCGCTCCTTGAGCGCGATGTCCGCCTGCTGCTGGGCGATGAACGCGTCTCGCATCGCGTCCGGGATCTCGTCCGTGATGCGCCGGACCAACCGATCCACGTGGATGCCACGCTTCGCGGAGACGAACAGGAAGCCCTCCCGTCCGAGCCCCAGCTTCTCCCCCACGCTCTCCGCCACCTCCTCGCGCTCCCCCGCGTCGAGAAGGTCCGCCTTGTTCACCACCGTCACGCGTCTCGCCACGGACTTCCCGAGGGCTTCGTGCAACCGCTCGTCCTCCGCGGAGATGGCGGCCGTGCCGTTGAGCACGTGCACCACGACATGCTGCCGGTCGAGCGCCCCGGACTCCACCACGCGCTCGAGAGAGAACTTGGCGGTCCCGATGCCGGGCGTGTCCGTGAAGTCGACCCCGAAGCGCTCCGCATGCTGCACCTGCTGGGTCTCGTCCGTGCGCATCGACACCCGGGCGATCTGGTCTCCGTAAATAGCGTTGAACAACGAAGACTTGCCGGACTTGCCGAACCCGGCAAAGGCCACCTGAGGCTTCAACGAAAATCGCTTGCGCACGCGGGACACCACCTCTTCCAAGGCATCATCGGTAAACGGGACGTCGGCCATGCTCCAACCATCCTCCTGCTGGATGGAAGCCTAGCACCTCACCGCTGGATGGACACCGGACGCCAGGCTACCATCGCCAGCTTGCCTGTCCCGAACCAGGAGCCAAGTCATGTCCGACCCGAACCTCCGACGCGCTGCCCAGGCCATTCAAGAAGCCGATGCGCTTCTCATCACCGCGGGCGCAGGCATGGGAGTCGACTCGGGGTTGCCCGACTTCCGCGGCAACGAAGGCTTCTGGCGCGCCTACCCACCCTTCAAGGCGCGAGGCCTCTCCTTCGTCGACATGGCCTCCCCCGAATGGTTCGGCCGCAACCCCGCCGTCGCCTGGGGCTTCTACGGTCATCGCCTCCACCTGTACCGAGACACCTCCCCCCACGAAGGCTTCCAAATCCTTCGCCGCTGGGCCGAGCGCATGACCGGCGGCGCCTTCGTCTTCACCTCCAACGTCGACGGCCAGTTCCAGCGCGCAGCCTTCCCCGAGGACGCCGTCGTGGAGTGCCACGGGTCCATCCACCACCTGCAATGCGTACGGCCTTGCTGCCAAGACATCTGGGACGCCAAAGAGCACGTGGCCGTCGACACGACGACCTTCGAGGCGTCCGAGCCGCTCCCACGCTGTCCACGCTGCGGAGGCATGGCACGCCCCAACGTGCTCATGTTCGGCGATTGGGGCTGGATCCACCATCGAACCTCCGCCCAGGAACGACGGATGGAGGCGTGGATGCGAGGGCTCGGCGATGCGCGCCTCGCGATCGTGGAGATGGGCGCGGGTACCGCGATTCCGACCGTGCGAGCGACGTCGGAGCAGGCAGGTAGGCGCAGGGGGGCGACGCTCGTGCGCATCAACCCACGCGAACCGCAGGTGCCGGCCGGGCATGTTGGCATTGCCGGACCGGCGAAGGCCACGCTCGAGCAAATCGAAGGCTTGATGGGGTCGAAGAGCTGAAGCGGTTACTGGTCCACCGCCCTGCGAAGCAACCCGATGGCTCGTGCGACGCGGGCTCGCTCTGGCTCGTCGAGCTTGGAGGCGGGGTTGCTCTGCACCTTGTCGAGGGCCTTGATCAGAGAACCCAGGTTGTTCGGCCACGAGTCCCGGATACTCGCGCTGTACTGGGCGCGGGCGACTTCGAACGCCGCCTCGTCGTCTTTGCGAGCGGTCAGCAGATCGAGGGTCTGCTGCACGATCTTGAGAGCCTCTTCGATTGCCGACAGGGTCGTCTGCATGGGCTGGGAGTATAGCGTGCGATGGCGACGGCGGGGAGCGTCCCCAGATCCGGAGGCACAACGAATGCTGGCTGAGCGAGGGCGCCGAAGGCCGGCCCGAGCACACGCCGGGGAGGCGGAAGACGGAGTGTTGGGGGGTGGAGGGTGAGGAACAGAGGCAAGAAGTCGC
>Ga0209575_10001183_pt1 | contig 11171 bp, 7 predicted proteins | sample Medcelwee11metaG_FD_187172 | JGI IMG/M metagenome (GOLD analysis project Ga0209575, IMG submission 187172) | Freshwater pond sediment microbial communities from the University of Edinburgh, under environmental carbon perturbations - Medium... | ecosystem: Environmental > Aquatic > Freshwater >...
TCTTAGGGGCCTGATGTCACCACTTAAAAAGGAGCCAGAACTATCGTTTTTTTTCAATACTCACACTCACAAGTACACTCATAATCGCACTCGCTCTTAATTATTGATAAGATCAACGTGAAACACCTGCCAGCTTTTGCAACAACTTATAATTTAAAGTTGATCACTCTGGATTAAGGCTGTAAAAGCTGGAATTTTTTTTTCAACTTTACTTCGTAATAAAGTGAGTCTATAATAATTCTGAAAAAATCTGAAGTGTATATACTGTATAAGAAATTCCTGCGTAAAATGAATCAATCAATGAAAAAGTATTTAAAGATTATCCTACTGATAGTTGTTTCTGCAATATTCTCACCGGGATTTACTTCTTCAAAATCAAAAAATATTAAGGAAGAAGTGAAACAAAAAATGCTCAGTGCAACGCAATTTATGGTAGAAAAAGTTAGTGTTAATGGCGGATATGTCTGGTATTATCTGCCCGACTATTCGCGTCGTTGGGGAGAGATGGAAGCTTACAGCACGATGATCTGGTTACAGCATCCTGGTACATTAAGTATGGGTGACCTGTTTCTGGATGCATATCATGCCACCGCAAATGAGTACTATTTTCAGGCAGCAGAAAAAGCTGCCGCCGCTGTTATCTGGGGACAAAGCAAAGAGGGTGGATGGAATTATTTGATAGATTTTGCAGGTGATCGTTCTTTGAAACAATGGTATAGTACCATCGGGAAAAATGGCTGGCGGCTGGAGGAATTTCAGCATTACTACGGAAATTCAACTTTCGACGACAACACCAGTACCGATGCAGCCCGATTTCTCTTGCGCTTGTACCTCGAAAAACTTTCTCCTCAATACAAACCTGCATTGGACAAAGCAATTGATTTCATAATTGAGAGCCAGTATCCTCTGGGCGGATGGCCTCAACGCTATCCTTTAAAACATGATTTCAATAAAGAGAATCATCCTGATTATACATCCTACTATACTTTTAATGATGAGGTGACCTGGCAAAACATCAGTTTTCTTATCCAGTGTTATCAGACCCTTGGAGAGGAACGTTTTCTTGATCCTATAATGCGGGGAATGAATTTCTACCTTATTTCTCAGCAACCAACAGGAGCCTGGGCGCATCAGTATAACATGGAACTTCAGCCTGAGCAAGCCAGAACATACGAGCCGAATGCTCTGGTTCCAAAGATTACCTGCCAGAATACCCTGCAGTTGCTGAAATTTTTCCAACTAACCGGCAATCAGAAATTTCTGGATGCAGTTCCTAAGGCAATTGAATGGCTTGAGAAAACAAAATTACCGCAAAATCTAACCGAAAACGGCAAATATTCGCATCCTTATTATATAGAGGCAGAAACAGGAAAATCAATATACGTTCACCGAAGAGGATCAAATGTCAATTCCAGTTTATATTATTACGATTATGATCCTGAAAATCTCATTGTGCATTCTTACGGAAAACGAACTATCCCGTTTGAAACCCTGAAACAGGAATATAGCAGACTGAAAAGTGTCGATCCGGAAAAAGTAGCAAATGATTCTCCAATATTACCAGGGATCTTTAAAGGCTCAGATACGCCTCAGCAAATTCCCTTTTCAGGCAGTGTTGATGTAACTGTAATACCTGATAGTGACCGGGTTATTGAAATTCTGAATCAGCTCGATGATCAGAATCGTTGGATGGAGAGTCATATCATGATCAGTAATCCATACTCAGGGAATGGTAAAAAATCAGAATTAACCGATAAATATGCAAAAACATTTGTTGGCGATGAAACTGATACATCACCCTTTCCGGATGATTCTGAAAAACTATATATCTCTACTGAAAAGTATATTGAAAATATGAGGATTTTGATCAGTTTTCTTAATTTACAAAAGTAATTTTAACACTTTAAGGAAGAGCCCTGAAAACTTTTCCACTGATTATAAAATTCCGAAAAGATAATTTCTTTAAAAGTTGATTGTTCAATAAACTAAAAACTATTTTATATGCAAAAAAATGTCTCTTTGCTTATTTTACTTTCTCTGATTACATTTTCCTTTTCCGGTTGTAAAATTGATGCATGGGAATATCCTTTCAGTAGAAACAACCTTGAAGGCTGGAAAGTACTGAATGGAAAGGCCAAATACGAAATTATTGACGGAGTACTGATTGGTACAGTTGTCGATGAAACAAATAATTCGTTTCTGGTATCAGAGAAGAACTATTCCGATTTCATATTAGAGGTTGATTTACAGCTTATAGGCGCAACAAATTCAGGAATTAATTTTCGCTCACACTCTGATCCTGAATACCTGGAAGGGAAAGTATATGGTTACCAGAGTGAAGTAGATCCAACAGAGAGAGCATGGAGCGGAGGGATTTATGAAGAGAATAGAAGGCAATGGCTCTACCCTGTTGATTTAAATCCCACGGCTAAAAAGGCATTCAGAATGGGTGAGTGGAATAAATTTCGTATTGAATGTATTGGAAACTCAATCAGAACCTGGATAAACGACATCCCGGTTGCACATGTAATTGATGATATGGATTCGGAAGGATTTATTGGTTTCCCCGTTCATTATGCAAAGAGTAAAGAAGAAATCGGAAGGCAGGTAAAATGGAAAAATTTCAGAATAAAGACAAAAAACCTTGTTCAGTCTCCTTCAGATACTGTTTTTATCGTAAACTTAATTCCCAATAACCTTAGTGATGCTGAAGTAATGCAGGGTTACAAATTGTTATTTGACGGACAAACAACAAATGGTTGGGTAAGTGCTGACGGAGGTAGCTTTCCTGAAAAGGGATGGGAAGTAAAAGATGGTTCATTATCTGTAATTGATAATGGTGGTGATACAACAAAAAAAGGCGGAGATATTGTTTCTGTCGAAAAATACAGAGCTTTTATTTTGAAATTTGATTTTAACCTGGAAAAAGGGGCGAACAGCGGCATTAAATATTGCACGGGTAATAGTGGTCCCTCAGTAGGACTGGAATACCAGGTATCAGATGATGAAAAAAATCCCGACTTAGCTGGTAATCACACCATTGCTTCATTATATGATCTGATACATGCAACAACAGAGCCGCGTTTCATTAATTTGCCTGGTGGATGGAATCAGGGTCTTATTGTATTTAATACTGATAATAAAACAGAACATTGGCTGAATGGCCGAAAAGTACTTGAATACGTAAGAGGCGACTCGGTTTTTGATGCTCTGGTCTCAAAAAGCAAATTTGCAGGTTTTAGTAATTTTGCAATGAGTGAAGAGTCTCCTGTTTTAATTCAGGACCATAACAGCACAGTCCATTTCAGAAGTATAAAGATCAAATCGCTTAATTAAATAGCTCTGTAGCATAATAACCGGATTAATAACATGAATTTTTCAGGTTATCTGTTAGTCAGACATTGACTGAAAATTGTGGATGGAGCTTTTCAACATGCAATTCACATTCTTATAGATTGAAAAACAGACAGATCAGGTTAATCTGTGTTGGATGTTTTAATAATGTATTAAATAAAGTGTAAAATTTTACATTATTAATTTACGAGGGAATTAAAGACTTGTAAATCAATGTATTTTAAAGCTAAATGTAATATCTTCTTCAAATTTTTCAGCATCAGGGATAACTAAAATTACAATAGGAAAGCCTTTCAATGCCGGGTAAGGCGACCAGTAATTATCAGAATCCACTCCTGAAGTGAGAATAGCATTGCCTTTCTCCAGCTCAAAATTAACTGTCAGGTTTTTTCCTGATATAATTACTTTATTTGCGCCTTCCTGAATTATTTTAGTATCAGCATATTGAATAACAGGTTCAATTATTCTGACAGTATCTCTTGTGCTGTGATATCGCAGATGAACTTTCTTGGTTATGCTTTTCCCGGTAAAAAGATACTCATAACTATAGCCAATACCTCCGGCCTCCTGGTTCCTGTTTTTTAATTCACCATAAACGGAGGCTTTTACAACATCTCCTTTCTGCATGAAGTTTGTTGTGGCATCAAATTCATAAAGATTCGTGAAATAGCCATTACTGTTGCTAAATTCAATCCGTGGAGTCAGGCATTTCAGATTAGCTGCTTCGGGGAAATGCATTGGTTCCCAACGGTGGTATTCAGTTTGTGAAGATGCCTGTAAAAACCCATAATCTTTAAGCCATAAATTTGAAATGGCACCACCAGTGGGACGAAACATATATTTACTTTCCGTTCCCTTCGGATCTTTATATCCATATGCTGTAATTGTTGCACAGAAGTTATCAGTACGGATATTAGCAACATTTAAAGTAGGGAACAGGTACAAACCATTTATATCGGATGGGAGGTCAGGATATGAATCCTTTTCCTCTTCAAGGAGGGCATGTGCCATTGCTAAATTTTTTGCTTTAGCAAAGGTTGGATAGATGCAGGGATCATCAGACATCACAACCCAATGATGCGGACCGTAACCTATTAAACCATTCTTCATACATGTCCTTAAATAATTCAGATTTCTAATGGCTGCAGTCCGGTATCTGTCATCATGTTTTGCCAGCAAACTGAATAACACCTGTGTACCATCGGAAGTAGCGCCACCAAAACAGGTCCATTTATTTGATCGTATACCCCAGGAACCATCAAGAGATCCGTCAGGAAAAACAAACTGCAAATGCTTGTCGGTAGCTTTTAGTACTTTATTCATAACTATCTTATCGTCTGATAGTTTGGCATATAAGCCCAATCCCCATAACGACATTTCCATATTATATGCAAGGTCAACTCCATACTTAGCGTCAAACACACGTCCTCCCTCTCCTGTAATAAAAAAATCATCATCCATTTTGGCTATTACCTTCCGGGCTAATTCTCCTGCTTTCTGAGTATATTTTGTATTCTCTGTGATGTTGTTTAAAATCATCAATGTTGCTGTTGTTGTTGCAACATAATTTATGCTGGCAAACTCTGGCGACATTGTCTTTGTTAAAAAATCCCCTGCCATCGACATGGACTTTAACCATATCTCGTTTTCAGCAGGAGAAAGATTGTCTTTTAAAATCGGATAGGCCTGAGCCATCATAAGAAGCTGGTCGGTTGTTGTTCCTGTCCACTCTTCAGGTGTCTCCTTCCATGAGCCATCACTTAGTTGTTGCTTAATAAGCCAATTGCCTAGTTTAATGGCTGCATCTCTGTATTTTATTTCTCCTGTAATGCTATATTCATAGGCGAAAGGATAAACTGCTTCAGCTGCTCTGGTATGGTATAAATTGCAATGGTTACACCAGATCGCTCCAAAATCAGGACTTGAATTATCATTGTTCTGAAGAGATAATAATGCAGAATCCATCTCACTGAGCGTTTGAGCGAAAGATGGCCTTAATAATATCTTATTTTGTTTCTCTTTACAGGAATAGAGAGGGAGAAGCAATAATAAAAACAGATTTGAAATAGTAATTATTTTCATAAAATTAAAATATTTATTGGTCGATACCTACATTTTATTGCCAACTATAAAAGCATTACAGATGTCAGAAATATCTTTATATTCGGTTGAGCCATCTTTTTTTCAGCCTTAATCAAGGTTTAAGCCAAAGATATTTAATTAGAAGTATCCTGAAAAGTTTCATACATGTTTTCCCGATATTAACTTCTCAAAAACTGAAATATGCTTATGAACTATATGCTTGAACTTTTCCTTCTCGCCCTTAAGTTACAGGCAGATTTTCGACCGGAACGGATCATTATATTTTCAGATATTAATTCTACGAGATTAACCAACAGTAAACCAGATATATATAAGCATTTTTAAAATAGTATAATTTTAGAATGTTTTTTGAATGTTAATTGTATTCTAACTTAATTCATTATATTAGACCCTTTATCCGTATTATTGAAATAATAATTAATTCTGACGACTTTTATGTTACTTCATCAGCAATTTGTCCGGATGGCAAAGAAACATGCCAGTAAATTAGCGGTTATTGACAGAACAACCGGGAAAAATGTCAACTATTCAACAGCTTTGATAGGCTCCCTTATTCTGAGTTCTAAATTCCAGAAGTATGATAAGGGTTTTATCGGCATTATGATTCCGACATCTGCAGGCTGCGCTCTTGCTTCCGTTGGCGCACTTATGAGCGGAAGGATCCCGGTAATGATAAACTATTCAACAGGAGCTGAGACTAATGCAAAGTATGCACAGAAAAAATGCAGATTCAAAACTATCATAACTTCAAAAGCATTGCTTGAAAAGATTAACTGTCCTCTAATCGAGGGTATGGTTCTGATAGAAGATATCATGGCCGGGGTAACTACAGGTGAAAAGATAAAGGCGGCACTTATAACAAAGCTCCCTGTTAATATGATCCTGAACAGAATTCATAAGGGCAATGAAAATGATACTGCTGCAGTTTTATTTACAAGCGGAAGCGAAAAAGATCCAAAAGCGGTACCTCTTTCACATCTCAATCTCTCCTCAAATATTGAAAATTTTGGAGCTTATGTGAAAATATCCGAAGCAGATATTTTATTGGCAAACCTGGTCTTTTTTCACATCTTTGGATTGACAGTAAATCTCTGGGTGTCATTCTGTTATGGCATGACAATGGTGACCTATGCCAATCCTCTGGATTTTCAGACTGTAAGCAGGATTGCACGCGAAGAGAAACCAACTATAATGGTTGGCACTCCCAGTTTCTTCTGGGGCTATCTTAATAAATCAGAACCGGGCGATTTTAAGTCGCTACGGTTAATGGTCGCAGGCGCTGATAAATGTCCCGATGCCCTGAGGGAAGGATATATGAATAAGCATGGCGTTACACTTCTGGAGGGTTATGGTGCAACAGAGACATCTCCGGTTATATCGGTAAATTCTCATGAGTTTAACAGACCGGGAAGTACAGGAAAAGTGATCCCCGGTGTTCAGGTCAGGATTGAAAATTTTGAGACCGGTGAACAATGTAAAACAAAGGAAGTGGGGAAGATTTTTGTTAAAGGAGACCTTGTAATGAAAGGCTATTTTGAGGATCCTGAGCTGACTGCAGAATCACTTGTTGATGGTTGGTATAATACCGGCGATATGGGATACTTCGATGAGGATGGCTATTTATGGCATGCAGGAAGGTTTAAGAGATTTGCAAAGATCGGAGGGGAGATGATTTCGTTGGTTAAGGTTGAAAATATTCTTGAGAAACTGATCCCCGATGGTGTGTCCTGTTGTGTAGTTGAGATCCCTGATGAGAAAAAGGGATCTTATATAGTTGCAGCTGTATCTGCCGAAGTACATAAAACAGAAATACTCAGGAAGATGATGAATGACCTTCCAAGTATTGCTCTTCCAAGGCAATTTATTGTTATTAAGGAGATCCCTATGATGAGCACCGGAAAGATAGATTTCCGTAGTGTAACAAGGATGGTCCAGGAAATACTAAATGATACTGATCCTTTAAAGAAAACTTAGAAAGATCTTTCAACTTATTGTTTCATTTGTACTTTGTGCCTCTTTATCTCCGGATATCCTTATCCCTTTTTTACTATCTTTGCCTATTCTCTTACATAGAGAATAATTCATAAGACATAAATGGTATTTAATGAGTTAGATCTGAATCCGGAGTTACTTGAATCAATTGATTATATGGGGTTCAGGGAAGCCACCCAAATACAGGAAAAGGCTATTCCGGTCATCTTGTCGGGTAGCGACCTGATTGCCTGCGCCCAAACAGGGACAGGAAAAACGGCTGCCTTCCTGTTGCCAATAATGAACCATCTTTTCGAAAAACGCCCGGAACATACTCATTCGCTTATCCTGGTTCCGACACGTGAACTGGCGATACAAATTGATCAGCAGATACAAGGCCTGGCTTATACATTGAACATTACATCTCTGGCTGTTTACGGGGGAGGTGATGGCAGCGGGTGGGACCAGGAAAAAGCAGCCCTCTCAAAGGGAGCAGATATCATTGTTGCCACCCCGGGTAGGCTAATTTCCCATCTTAACCAGGGCTATGTCAAGTTTAATCAGATAGAAGTGCTTGTGCTTGATGAAGCTGACCGGATGCTTGATATAGGATTTTATGACGATATTATGCGCATAATCTCCTATGTTCCCAAAAAACGACAGACTTTAATGTTCAGTGCTACTATGCCTCCGAAGATCAGGTCAATGTCGAAGCATATTATGAAAAATCCGTTGGAAATTTCTCTTGAAATGTCAAAACCTGCTGATGGTGTAATACAGAATGTATACCATATAAGCGACAATCTGAAATTGCCTCTGATAAAAAGTCTTATTGCTGATAATCCTGAATACCACAGCATACTGATATTTAGTTCTACCAGGAAGAAATTGAATGAAATTGTGCGGGGTCTGCGCTCAAAAAATTATCTGGTTGAAGGTATATCATCTGACCTTGAGCAGAAGGAGAGAGAAGAAATGCTTCTGAGGTTCAAATCGAGGAAGACCCGTGTTCTGATAGCAACCGATGTTTTGAGTCGCGGGATAGATATTAAGGATATAAATCTTGTCATAAATTATGATACTCCCTCAGATGCTGAGGATTATGTGCATCGTGTAGGACGTACTGCCCGGGCAGAAACAACAGGCGTAGCTGTCACTCTCGTCAACCAGGCCGATATAATTAAAATTCAACGCATTGAAAAACTGATAGGATACAAAATCGACAATACCCCGCTGCCATCTTTTTTGGTCAGTGAGCATAATAAAAATTCCTATCCACGAACATCCCATGCGAAAACTGATAAAGGTGGGTATAAACATAGATTTAAACCAAAAGGAAAGAATAAAGGATAAATCAATGGACTTTTGTGGTAATACCACTGGTCTGATATGCAAATCCCTGAGAATGACAAATCCTTGGAAACTATGTTCTCTGCTTTACCTGAGTAAAGAATTTTGTTATATCTCAGGTGGGATTAATTTGTACATCACCGGAGTAACCAGCCTTGCCAGCAGTGTTGATGTTATAAGACCACCTATTATCACGTAGGCAAGCGGAGAGTAGAGATTTGAATGTCCAAGGGCAATCGGTAGCAAACCCCCAATGGCAGTCAGTGTAGTCAGAAGGACCGGCAGGAACCTGATCTCACCTGCTTTTATTATTGCCTCATTCAGAGGTGTTCCCTGCTCTCTTAACTGGTTTGTAAAATCAACCAGCAATATCGAGTTTTTTATTTCTATTCCTATAAGTGCAACAAAACCAATTGCTGCAGCGAATGAAAGGGTATAACCTGTAATCCATAGCATCAGGAGTCCTCCGATAATGCCTAATGGTATTACCGAAAGCACAATAAGCGTACTTTTAAATGTCCTGAATTCAAGGATAAGAATAGAAAATATTCCGAAAATAGCTATCAGAATAGCTGTTCCGATACCATCGAAACTCTCCTTCCTGCTCTCTATTTCTCCGGCTGGTATAAGCCTGAAACCTGAGGGTAATTTGATTTTTCCCACCACTCCGAGGATATTTTTTGTAACCCTGTCTGTATTATATCCCGGCCCGATATATGAGGATATCGTCATTGACCTCTCCCTGTTATAATGCTGAATAAGGGTAGGGGAGCCTGCAAATTCAATTCTTGCCAGCTGTGATAATGGAATCTCAGCTCCTGAAAGCGAAGCTATATAAATCTTATCAAGCGACGATAGAGCATTCGCCTCCTCCTCCGGGAGACGTATGTTTATAGCATACTCTTTACCATCTTCGTCGCGAAACATCCCGGCAACAATTCCGGACAGGGCAAGCCTTATACTCCTGTCTATCTCTACCGTAGGGACCCCAAGCATACCGGCTTTTTCAGTGTTAACAACCACTCTTATTTCCGTGAGTGTCTGACTTAATGGATTTTTAATATATGTTGTGCCTTCGTTTTCGCGGATAATATTTTCGATTGAGCCGGCATATTTTTTTAATGAGTCAAGATTATCCCCGACAATCCTTAAAGCAAATGGAGCATCAACCGGCATTCCGTTTTCAAACTCGTAAACATAAATCCTGGCATTTACATAAAGGCTCAGCGTATCTTTTAACCCGTTAATGAATTCATCCAATCCTCCTATATATTCAGGTTTTAGCTCGCATAGTATTTCACCAAGAGTAGACTGTTCGCTTTTCTGAAATGAATTGTAGAAAATCATCGGATTACCCTTTCCGATATTCGACATGTAGTATTTAATTTCAGGCTTCCCTGACAGAACAGATTCCGCGAATCTTACAGCTTTGTCCGTTTCCATAATATTGCTTCCGCGGGGTGTCTCGATTGTCACCAGGAACTGTGGCAGACCTGCTTTGGGAAAAAGGCTGAACCCGATAACATTTACAAGGAATAGAGAAGAGATAAACAGAACCATTGCAATTATAACTGTGATCCGCGGACTTCCTAATACTAATTGAAGTGCCCTTCCATAAGTAAAATCAATTCCTTTATGAAACCATCTGAGTATCAGGTTTCCCCTGGGATCAACATTTTCTTTGAATACAAGGCTCGCGATAAATGGGATAATTGTAAGTGCCACAAAGAGTGATCCGATTACAATAAAAGTAACCGAAGTTGGCAATGACCGCATATATTTTCCTGCCATTCCAGGTAAGAACATCAGGGGAAGGAAAGCAAAAATCAGAGTTGCCGTACAGCCAATTACTGCAGGGCCAATCTGTTTTGTTGCCTTTATAGCAGCATCAAATGGTTTTGTTCCCTCCCTGACCCAGCGTGTTATGTTCTCGACAACGACTATTGAATCGTCGACAAGAAGGCCAAGCGCAATTACAGCACCTACAATTGTCAGCTGGTTAATACTGAAGCCCACAAGGAAAAGCCCTGTAAGCCCAATGAAGATAGATAACGGGATTGAGAACATGACAATTCCTGATGCCCTGAATCCAAGGGGAAGGAGTGTGATTAAAACCAGCAGGAAAGCAAAAAGAAAATCCTTCTGGAGCCTGCCAAGTTTGCTCTTTACATTCTGTGACTGGTCAAAACCCCTCTCCAGCCGTATCCCCGAGGGAAGGTTTTTTTCAAAAGTATCATACACCTTATATATGTTATCCTTTATTTCATGGATATTCTGCTTCTCTTTCATGTTGGCAATTATGTACAAAGCCTTTTCTCCTTTAAATCTTCCAAAGTACTTCAGCTCTGCATCATCCCACCTTACTTCAGCAACATCCTTTAGAAAAACAACCT
>Ga0209575_10001184_pt1 | contig 11171 bp, 10 predicted proteins | sample Medcelwee11metaG_FD_187172 | JGI IMG/M metagenome (GOLD analysis project Ga0209575, IMG submission 187172) | Freshwater pond sediment microbial communities from the University of Edinburgh, under environmental carbon perturbations - Medium... | ecosystem: Environmental > Aquatic > Freshwater >...
GGCGAGAACAACTACCGCAACACCATCAGCCACTTTTTCAACGCGGTGCCGTCGCAGCCGACCGACGATTTCCCCGCCGACATGATGTTCAAGAGCCGCGAAAAGCGCAAGGATGTGCTCAAGAACTACACCTTCAAGACGGGTTTGCAGGGCGTTGCCCGCGCCATCGCCGCGCAGAAGGGGATCGAGGTTCGCGCCGGTTCGCCCGCGCAGTCGGTGGCGCACTCCGGCGGCAGGTATGTCGTCAAAACCGCCGACGGCCAGGAGTTTTCCGGTGACGCGCTCGTCATCGCGCTTCCTTCGGCTTCGGCGGCGCGGCTGGTGCATGATATCAATCCGGGGCTTGCCGACCACTTCACCAAACTCCGGTATGCCGATGTCGATTCGGTCGGCGTGGTGGTCAAAAAGAAGAACGTGTCGCTCAAGCCGGTGGCGGCGATCATTTCGCCGAATGACACCTTCTTTTCGATGGTGTCGCGTGATACCGTGCCGGACGACAACTTCCGGGGTTTCGCCTTCCACTTCCGCCCCGGCCTCGACGACAACGCCAAGTTCAAGCGCATCATGGAGGTGCTCGGCATCAGCCGCTCCAAGATCGAACACGCGGTTGACAAAAAGAACGTGGTTCCGTCGCTACGTCTCGGCCACAAGGAGTGGGCCGACAAAGCCGACCAGTTGCTCGGCAACGTGCGCAACCTCTACATGACCGGCAACTACTACGGCGGCATGGCCATCGAGGACTGCGTCAGCCGCTCCCGCGAAGAGTTCGACCGCATGAAGATTTCGCGTTGAGCCGTTGCCTCCATCCCTTTTTGAGCGCCTCGGAGACCTCCCCCTTCGGGGCGTTCCTGTTTGCACACGTTCGGGTTCATCGCTACTTTTCCGTGAAACGGACTGAGTGCCCGGAACCCATCAACGGACGACGATGAATGCACAGACCCTGATCGAATCGTGGATCATGCCGGTGGCCGCCGCTACGCTGGCGGTGCTGCTCTACCTCTTTGGCAACGCCCTGCTCAAGCGTACGCTCGACCGCATTCGGCAGACTATCGCCGGAAGCGCTCCGACGCTCGGTCTGCTCGTCATGCCGGTCAGGGTGCTCTTCGTGCTGATCGCCCTCGCTGGTATCGTCTATTATGTGCGGATGCCGGGCGAGATCAAGGAGCTTCTAACGCACATGCTCTCCATCGGCTCGATCGCAGGCGTTTCGTGGTTCGCGCTCAGGATTTTCGCCGCCATCGAAGCGGTGATCCAGCAGCGATACCGTGACGCCGGGAAAAGCAGCATCGAGGCGCGGCGCATCACCACCAACGTAAGCCTTCTCCGGAAAATCGTCAACGTGCTGGTGATCATCGTGGCCATCGCCAGCGTACTCATGACCTTCCAGACCGTGCGGCAGATCGGCCTGAGCATTCTCGCCTCGGCGGGGCTGGCGGGCGTCGTCATCGGCTTCGCCGCCCAGCGCAGCCTCCAGACGCTCATCGCGGGCATCCAGATCGCCATCACCCAGCCGGTGCGGCTTGGCGATGTCGTCGTGGTTGAAAACGAAAATGGCCGCGTCGAAGAGATTACCCTCACCTACGTCGTCGTGCGGCTCTGGGATCAGCGGCGCATCATTGTGCCGATCACCTGGTTCATCGACAAGCCGTTCGAGAACTGGACGCGCACCTCCGCCGAACTGACCGGCGCGGTCACGCTCCGCGTCAGCTACGCGGTGCCGGTCGAAGCCGTGCGCCGGGAGTTCGAGCGGATCGCCGCCAAGAGTCCGCTCTGGGACCGGCGCGTCGCGCGTCTCGAAGTCACCGACGCCGCGGACGCCACGATGGAGCTTCGTGCGCTGGTCAGCGCCTCGAACTCCGCCGACCTCTGGGCGCTGCGCTGCCACGTCCGCGAACAGATGATCGCCTTCATCCATTCTCCGCAAACTCTCGAAGACGACAACAACAACGCCGTCGAACTGCCGGTGGAGTGAGCGGGAGGGGCTTTTATCCTCTTTTCATCTTGCCCGTCGATAACGCTCGGCACTGAACGTTTCGACACAAATCGATGTACTTTCAAGTGGTATCGCGGCAGATCGATACGGCGAGTCTGTTCCGCAACTTTTCGGCCCGGCTCTGGCAAAAAGTGTTATCTTGCGGCTTAAATTTTTTTCATACGGGCAGTCGCTGGCTTTCGGTTCCGGTAAGAGTTGATAGTCTTTATGGCGGACGGCCCGATTTTAACTGATTGAAGGAGAAAGAGTTATGGCACAGGCAAAGAAAGGCGACAAGGTTCTGGTTCACTATACCGGCACCTACGATGACGGCACGGTTTTCGACAGCTCCGTCGATCGCGGCCCGTTGGAGGTCACCATCGGCGTCGGCATGGTGATTCCCGGTTTCGACCGCGCGCTGGTCGATATGGAACCGGGCCAGAAAAAGACGGTCAACATTCCCGTGGACGAGGCGTATGGCCCGAGAGCCGAAGAGCTTATCGCCGAAATCAAGCGCGACCAGGTTCCGGCTGACATTCCGCTCGAAATTGGCCAGCAGCTCCAGCTCAGCCTCGCCGACGGCGGCGAAGCGATCGTGCTGATCATCGATCTGACCGACACTACCGTCACGCTCGACGCCAACCATCCAATGGCCGGCCTCGACCTCAACTTCGAACTCGAACTCGTCGAGATTCTCTGATATCCGCTAACCTCCGGCCAGCCTGTCCGTTTCAGCAAGCTGGCCGGAGCGATGCCTCCCCGCTGTTCACAACTTTTTCCTGTTTTCTTGTTCGTTTGTTATTCCTGAGATCGCACGGATCATGCGGCTCACAAGAAATAAAACCCATTTTCACAGGATGCCACCCCTCACCCTTTGCATAACCGGAAGCACTGACGGCATCTGGTGATTGTGCATGGGCGGAGTGCTGCGGCGGTTCGTATTCTGAGAAGAAAGATGTACTTTTACAAAGTATAATCGTTCAAACCCCTGATGTTCTTTGCGCGCCCCTCTACCGGCAAACCCGGTATGCGCAAAGGAACGAACTTATAAGACAACACCATGAAAAAGCTGAGACCGAGTGGCGGTTATCGGAGTGCCGCCAGTTTTCAGACGGCAACGTTGATCTACGATGCCACCTGCCTGTTTTGCGAGAAGTTCGTCGATTCCCGGTTGCGGATGCTCGACCAGATGACGCAGGCTGCCCGCTCGGGGCGGCAGAACATCGCGGAAGCCAGCCGCGCTTCGGCGACCTCATCGCAGACGGAATTGCGGCTGGCGAACGTCGCCCGTTCGAGCCTCGAAGCGCTGCTGCTCGACTTCGAGGACTACCTGCGCCATCGGCGTCTGGCGCAATGGGAGCTTTCGAGCGCTGAATTGCAAGCTGTTCGCGAAGTGCCGAAGCGGTTCCGGCAAGAGCGGACGGATCAGTCGGATATGACCGATCTCTCCGACGGGGAGCGCTGGGCGCTCTATGCCCGCTGGCTGGAGCATGAGCGGGCCGAAGTGCGGGCCAATGCGATCATCTGCCTGATTCATCAGACGAGCTACCTGCTCGACCGGCAGATTGCCGCGCTTGAAGAGGCGCTCGTCGAGGAGGGCGGGCACAGCGAGCACCCTGCCGCCGCCCGCCCGGACTCGCGGGAGCGCCAGAGCAAGGAGCCGGGCCGACAGCCGACGCCATCCGGGGCGACGCCCTCATGCCCGAAATGCGGCAGGCCGATGACGTTGCGCACGGCCAAAGCTGGCCGGAACGCAGGCAAGCCATTCTGGGGCTGCACCGGCTACCCCGACTGCAAAGAGGTGGTGCGGGTGTGAGAGGATCGGGCGGATCGGTTGATGGACTGTCGCCGAAAAATGAGTATTATTCAGACAGAATGGCGGTTAAAAAGAGGAGCATCCCATGAAATACAGTGACTCGATCAAGCCCATCAGTTACCTGAAAACTCACACATCGGAAGTCGTGCGGGATGTATGCAGCAATAGAGAACCCATAATGCGACAAGAATGAGTGATTATGGCGAAATAATTATCTCGCTATCTAAAAAATACAAAGAAACTGGAGAGCCTGTTAGTGTTGATTTTAGACTGCTTGTTGATGAGATAAAGAATATAAATCGGGCAACCCATTTGATTCACCCATATCCGGCAAAGTTATTGTTACATATACCTCATCTGATGATTAATAATGGGATTTTTTCTAATGAAAATGAAACAGTATATGATCCCTTTTGCGGTTCTGGCACAATACTTCTTGAGTCTGTTCTGAGCAATAGAAATGCTATGGGTGCTGATATAAACCCTTTAGGAAGACTTATCTCTACTGTAAAAACCACAGACTATGATGTCTATGAATTGCAAATGTTAAAAAATAAGATATTAAGGTCATATAAGGATGGCTCAACAGATAATTATCCCATTGTGATAAATCTCGACTATTGGTATTCAAATAAGCATAAAAGACAGTTGCAGTGCCTGTACGAATCAATAATTACTAGTACAGAGGGTAAGTATAGCGATTTTTTTTTGGTCTGTTTTTCTTTCGTTGTAAAAAAATTAACAAATTGCGATCAAAACATATCCGTCCCGGTTAAAATGAGGTATAAGCAAGGGATAGAATATGAACATTATAATACAAGATATAAAAAAAGAATAGATTATCTAAACAATACAGATGCACTATCTGTTTTCGATACAATATCAAATCTTAATATTGGAAGATTTATTGACTATAATAATAAGAAAAAAGGTGATTGCCAGCTTATAAAAATGAACAATAATGCATTGAATAATGATATTGATGATGAAAGCGTTGATCTTATTCTAACATCACCCCCATACGCAACAGCACAAAAGTATATACGCTCTTCTAGTTTGAGTTTAGGGTGGCTAAGACTTGCTAAGCCTGATGAGTTGTATTTTCTAAATAATGAAAGTATTGGGAGAGAACGCTGCAAGAAAAGTGAGTGCTCTGATATAATAAATATCGGAATAGATGAGGCGGATGACTTTGTTCGTTATTTATATACAGTAAACTCAATGAGAGGTTATATTATAGGCGAGTATTTAAATAAAATGCAACGTGTTATCATTGATTTATATAGAATATTAAAAAAGAATAAGTATATGGTATTGATTGTTGGTAATAGTCAAGTTCTTGGAAAAGAGATGAAGACTGATGAGTATATTCATAAAATGTGCAATAAAGTGGGCTTCAATACAGAAATGGTGCTTATAGATAAAATAAAGTCGAGAGGCTTATTGATGAAGAGAAAATACTCTAATTATTATATCAGTCACGAAAGCATAATGGTTTTTAAAAAATAAAATATGCAACAATGATTTTTACAAAGTATAATGCTGATGAGTTATATGGCAAAATAAAGATATTAAATGAGGTTTTGTGGAACAATGATGTTTGTGAGCAAGATATTAATGTATGGCTAAAAAATTTTATCGAGGAGAAGGAACAATATCATGCCTTATATCTTCTTTCACAGTTTATGTATTTTAAAAGTTCTCTCATTAGGGAGCTTTTAAAAGCGCTCTATAGAGATTTGTACAAGTATAGAGCGGTAGAAATAATCAGAAAAGATAATGATCATACAATAGATGGTGATTTTATAGAAGATAAATTTAAACTAGTATTAAGTAATACCCGCTTTCTTGGGATAGGTAACCCTTCAGAAAGTGGCGTTCATTTACTCTATTATTTTAGGCAAGAAAATGATCTTCCAAGAAAACTTTTTATTAATACTCACGATATATTTAAAAATGGTACTGTTAATGATAAATTAACTTTCGAGAATAGTGGTATTGATCATTATGTTTTTATTGACGACTTTTGCGGAAGTGGCTCACAAGCCAAACGGTACTCAAAAAAAATATTAAAAGACATAAAAGAAATTAATCGTGACGTGCGAGTTGATTATATATCGCTCTTTTCTACTACGCGAGGCATAGAAAGCGTTAGAAAAGAAACTTTGTTTGATTATGTTGATTCAGTTTTAGAGTTAGATGAGACATTTGAATGTTTTGGTGATAATTCAAGGTACTTTAGAAAATCACCAGATGATATAGATAAGAATTATGCGGAAAGCATGTGTCGGAAATATGGTGAATTGATAATGGAAAAAATATTTATAAAAGAAGGCGAATTATTATCAACGGCAAGTCAAAAAGCAAAAAATGAAGCTTTGGGCTTTAAAAATGGGCAGCAATTGATTGGTTTGTTTCACAATACGCCAAACAATACGATGCCTATATTTTGGTGTGATGAAAGTAAGTTTCCATCTTGGAATCCTATACATCTATTTAAGCGATATCATAAGGTTGATTAAAATTTAGAAATATGATACAGTTAGAAAACCCATTCAATGTCACAAAAGCCGTAGATTTTAGCAATGAGGAGATTATAAAGTACTGGGTAGACTTGCCAGATGAAAGAGGTTTTAGAAGTTTTATTAAGCCAGAATCGAAAATGCCTATTCTTATTCTTGGTGGAAAAGGTAGCGGCAAAACTCACATAATGAGATACTCTTCTTATGAACTTCAGAAAATAAGGTCAAATGATAATCTTTTGCAGTTGTTGCAAGATGAAGGGTATATAGGAATATATCATCGAGGCAGTGGATTAAACTCACATAGGTTTAATGGAAAAGGGCAAACAGATGATTTTTGGATAGGAATATTTTCATATTATATGGAACTTTGGCTCGCAGAAATGTTACTAAACACAATAATAGATATTATAGATATTGCTAAAATAAAGTTTGATCAAAAGAAAATATGTAAGGCTATTTTATCTTTAATGGATAAGACTGGGCCACTTGAGAATATAAGTGACATAGTTTTGATCAGGGAGGCTATTAAAGATTTAAGAAAAAACGTTGATCTCATGACGAATAATATAGCTATTAGTGATGATATTGAAAAACCTGAAATACTCGTTTCTCCAAAACAATTTGTTTGTGGCATACCTGATGTGATAAGAGATAATGTGGATGAGCTAAATTCAATCACCTTTATATATCTGTTGGATGAAATGGAAAATATAACCAAATCTCAGCAAAAATATTACCAAACATTAATCAGAGAACGTTCTGGATGTTCAACATTTAGAATAGGAGCAAGATTAAGTGGCATTAAAACAAAAATGACTCTAGCAGGCGGAGAAGAGAATAAGCAGGGCTCTGAATATGAATTAATTATACTTGATGAATATTTTAAAAAAAATAAAGATGCATATAAACACTTTGCATACAGCATATGCTCAAAACGACTGAGTGATATTATAGATTTTGATAATAGTCGTATTGATTCAGATGAAATAATGTCAAAGTACTTTGAGCAAATAGATGAAGAGAAATATTGTAAAGAATTGGTTTCTCGTTTTGATAAAATTGGTAAAAAAAGACCATACTTTGAACACTTGATAAAAAATATCCGTTTTTTATCTGAGCAAAAAATTGAAAATATTATAGAGAATTTAAGTTCTTATGATGATCCTATTATTGAAATGGTTAACATCATGCTTCTTTATAGAGAGTGGGCAAAAGGAAATTATGACTTGCTCACAGTCTCTTCAAATGTTAGAAAAGAAATGCTAAAATATTATGCGAAAGATGATAATTGTGATCAAAGTCGCGTATTAAGCAAGTTTAAGTCAGATATAATTGCAAAAATAAAGTATGAGTGCGGTGGCGATTATTTTTATTCCGGATTAGGCTCATTAATAGATATGTCTGATGGCATTCCAAGACTATTTTTAAATATTCTAAAGCACATTTATAGATGGTCAGCATTTTCTAATGAAGCTCCTTTTGCAGGAGGGATTATATCTGCAAAATCACAAAAGAAAGGAATCAATGATGCAATGACATGGTTTCTTAATGATGCTTATATTCAAGATAAGGATATTGGGTCAAAAATGAAAAACTCATTATATCATTTAGCACAATATTTAAGAGATATAAGATACTCAGATGTTCCGCCCGAGTGCTCGTTGGTGGCAATTAGTGTTAATGATGCTGATATTTCACAAGAAATTAGCGATATTATAGATGCGCTTAAAGAAAATTCTTTTTTAATAGAAACAAAAAAAAGAAAAGAGAGGAACACTAAAAGATATGATAGGGTTTTTGAAGTCGTTGGCATTTTGGCTACGAATTGGGATTTGCCTCTCTCAAAACGCGGAGACCTTAAGATCGATGAAGGTGAAGTGAGAGCTATATTTTGTGAGATTCAAAACGAGTACAATAAAAATATCTTAGAAAATAGAATATCGCGTTATATGGCTCCTTTTTCTAAAACTTCGGCAAACCGTTTTAATGAAAATCAACAAACATTGTTTTGAAAAATGATAATTGATTATTGTAATTTTTACAAAAGAAAATACTCTCCAAATGATAAAGTTGGAGATAGGCAATGGGATTTATTTATTTCTGCTTACAATAATAGCGAGCGCGTGCGGGAGGTATATAAGAAAATAAATGCCAGACGCAAACACTGGCTTGTTATGCCAGATTATGAGTATAAAAGTAATGAGTTGCCAGAATCATTAACTGAAGAGTGTTATCTTTATAAAAATGATGAGGCTTACATAGAGTCTGAGTACATAAAAGACTATATTGCAAAAATAAATAAAAACAAACTTTCTAACTTGAGTATATGCATTGATATAACAGGTTTTATGAGACCTCATTTATTATTTTTGTTTAGATACTTTTTTCAAGTAGGGGTGAAAAATGTGGACGTAATATATTCTGACCCTATTATGTATATGGATAAAGGAAAACAGCAATTTACAAAAGACGAGGTTTATGATGTGCGTCAAGTACAAGGTTTCGAAGGCGCTCATATAACAAACTCAAGCAATGACCTAATGATAATAGGTTCTGGTTATGATGAAAAATTAATAACTGCCGTCTCAAAGGATAAAGCAAACTCTAGAAAAATTCAAATATTTGGATTCCCATCACTTCAGCCTGATATGTTTCAGGAGAATCTTTTAAGGGCTTATATTGCAGAGGAAGCTATAGGTACAAAATTCATAAACAATCAAAACGCTTATTATGCTCCAGCCAATGACCCATTTGTCACCGCTGCAGTCATAAGAGAAATAGTGACAAAAGAAAATAGAAAAAATAAAATTACTAACCTGTATCTGTGTCCATTATCAACAAAAGCACAAACTATTGGATTTTTAATATATTACCTTTGGGAATGTATGGAAAAACCTGTTAGTATCATATTCCCATTTTGCAAAAAGTACACAAAAGAGACAACACAAGGAATATCTAGAATATGGTTATATACAATAGAAATGCCTGTTATGTCTACTGTTTAATTCCGAGCGATAAAGTGTTAAGATTACATCTAAGTAAAAAACTACTGAATTTGGAGTAAGGGCATTTATGTCGTAATGTTGCGCTTTCTTGCAACGTTAGAGTCAGCGCGACAGTTTATAGTTGTTGTTGTTGGGTTGTCATGAAAAACATTCGTGTTTCAAGCGACATTATACCGCTTGGTTGAGTTCAGACCGGGCATATCCACCCGTCTTAAGCTGTTTCCCTCCGTTCCCAGCCTCAATGCACCGAGCATGAAATGCACGGGTCGTACGACCGTACCAGCATTTCGCAGAGCTTTTCTACCTCTTTCTCCCCCTTGCCTTCAGCCAGTGCTTGCGTGGCGAGGGCGTGGAGGTCGTGGTGGATGTTGGCGTTGTTCTGGGTGGTCGGGATGATGCAGTCGGCTTTGACCACTTTGCCCTGCTCGTTGGTCTCCATGTAGTGGTAAAGCACGCCTCTCGGGGCTTCGACGGCTCCGGTGGCGGTTCCGGCTTTTGGTTCGTATCCAACGCGGAAGTTGTTCAGGTCGTCGTCGAGCAGTTGGTCGATGATCGCTTCGGCGCTGGCTACGATGTGGTGGCACTCGACGAGCTGGGCGATGTTGTTCATGAAGGGGTTGTGGCAGACCGGCTGGAGGCCGAACGCCGCCGCCGCTTCCTTGGCTCGCGGATGGAGCTGGTCGTAGTTGTTGTTGAACCGCGCCAGCGCTCCGGCGGCGGAGGATTCGCGGCTTACCTTCGTGAACTTCGAGGTCGAGAAATCCACGGTATATTCGTTCGTCATCAGCAGATAATCGTTCTCGTCGCGCACCACGCCGTCGGTCGAGACGAGGTTGCCGCCGATGAAGGGGTAGCTCTCGCCGTCGCGCAGGGAGATGAACTCCGTTTCGCGCACGAAGTCAGGAATCGAAAGCGTCATGAAAAAGTCGGTGGCGCGGTCGAGCATCGGACGGCGGTCGGCGATCATCTGCCTGATTTCGGCGAGGCGTTGCTTTGACGGCGCTTTGCTGACGCCGCCGAGCACGAGGCTGACCGGGTGCGTGGCGCGTCCGCAGGTGGCGATGCTCAATTCGTTGCCAAGCTCCTTGAGCATAAGTCCGGCCTCGACCACCTCCGGGTGCGAGTGCAGGAGCGGCACGACGCTCGGCGTGCCCATGAAGTCCGGCGCGGCGAGGAAAAAGAGGTGCAGCGCGTGGCTTTGCAGCGTTTCGCCGTGCATGGCGAGCAGCCGGATGATGCGCGCCGTTTCGGGCGGCGTGATCTGCATGGCGCGTTCGAGCGCCCGGATGCTGGCCAGCGTATGGCTGATGGAGCAGATGCCGCAGATGCGCGAAGTGAGGAACGGCGTCCGTTCGGCGCTCATTCCCTTCACCATCATTTCAAAGAAGCGCGGCGTTTCGACCACCGCCCACTTCGCTTCGGCGAGTTTGCCGTCTCTGACCGAAATGCGAATATCGCCGTGGCCTTCGACCCTCGGCAGGTGGTGTATATCGATGTTGAAGTCAACCTTCATGGTTCAGGTAATCTTCGAAACCGTTGTAAAATGCGAGTTTTTCCCTCATCTCCTCCAGGCTGAGCCCCTTGTCCCGAACCAGCTCCGTGAACGAAGCATAGTTGATGCCGTCCGCCGGGCCGCGGCAGCCGAGGCACGGGGTCTTGCCGGTTGGGCAGACCGCGTCGCAGCCCGCGCACGTAACCGGCCCAAGGCAGACCTCGCCAAGGTCGAAAAGGCAGGTGTTGAGCCGCTGCTTGCACTCCACGCAGACCGGGTATTTGGGCAGCGTCACCAGCGAGCGGGTGACAAGCCCGACCACCACCTCTTCGACCTCCTTCTTGGAGACCGGGCAGCCGGG
>Ga0209575_10001185_pt1 | contig 11156 bp, 12 predicted proteins | sample Medcelwee11metaG_FD_187172 | JGI IMG/M metagenome (GOLD analysis project Ga0209575, IMG submission 187172) | Freshwater pond sediment microbial communities from the University of Edinburgh, under environmental carbon perturbations - Medium... | ecosystem: Environmental > Aquatic > Freshwater >...
GGCTACTCCGGCTGATGAACCGAACCAGACCATTGATCCTCCAAATCCGACAGTATATGCCAGCATCCCCCAGTCATAATGCCCCTGATCGAGGCATAGTTTTGTAAGGGGAATATTATCAAAAACTGCCGATAAAAATCCTAAAGCAAGAGCTGTTATCCACGATGCATTGGGAAGTTCTTCTACCGGCATCATCGATGCACAGGTAACCAGCGAGAGCAGGAATATAGTGCCCTTTATTGCCCCCGGAACCTCTTTCCATGGTACTGGCCTGAGAACAAGTCCGAGCACAATCCCTATCCAGACACCAAGTGCCGGCATGTCATATAAAATATTTGAAATTATGGCTCCTGCAAGAATTAAAACAACATGTATTATCTTAAACCAGTCGATCTTAATACCTGGTGAAGCATCCTTGATTATTTTTTGATATTTATCCTGCTGGTGCGATGCAAACCATGCAAGGAAGATCAGAGCTGCAAAAGCAGCAACATAAGCATGAAGTACATTGAAGGCAGATACTCCATCTATCCACATCATAGTTGTGGTTGTATCTCCTACTACACTGCCGCTTCCTCCGGCATTGCTGGCAGCAACCAGGGCAGCTATGTACCCGATATGTACTCTATTCTTAAAAACAACAAGTGCAATTGTGCCCCCGATAAGAGCAGCAGCAATATTGTCGAGAAATGATGACAAAATAAAAACGAAAATCAGAAGCAGAAAGGGCCCCTTCCAGTCGTCGGGCAGATACCTCGGAAGAATTTCAGGCACATTTGATTCTTCGAAGATTTTTGATAAAACAGCAAAACCGAGAAGCAAGCCAAGAAGATTTAGAATTATTCCCCATTCCCCCTGTCGTAAACTCTTGTCCATCAGCTGTTCCCCGAACGGTGTTGTTCCGAAGAAATGTTCGAAAAGATGAAATCCGGGATCAAAGATAAGCTTGAAAGTAAGTAATACAGCAAGCCCGATCACAGCAACCCAGAATGTCTGCTTATGGAAAAGTGCCACCCCCAGCAAAATAAGGCCGAAAATTATAAATTCAACACGAACCGGTCCTAGTGATGGAACAGGGCTGCCTGCTGCAAGTAACGTCACCGGCGATAATAAAATAAGTGACAAAATGAACAGCCGTTTACTGTTTCTGCTTAGGATAGAGCTTAGTATATTTTTCATCTGCAAATAATTCTTGAAATTTTCAAGGCGGCAATTTAGAAAATATTTTCAGTTACCGGCTAGTAGGTTAATCATCTTTTTTAAACTTTTATAAATTAATATCCATCTTATTTTTAGAGCCTAAAACTTCATCAGTAAAGGATAATTTTCTATTTTTGCATGCTTATTTAGATTAAATATAATTAACAATTTTATTTCCGGTTTGTTCTCTTAGTGGATTGGCAAAGGTGAATACTTAAAAATGGAAAAAGATCAGGACAAAATTATAAGTGAAGTAACATCGGGTGAATACAAGTACGGTTTTTATTCCGATATTGAAACTGAGCAGATCCCAAAAGGGCTAAGTGAGGAGGTCGTCCGTTTAATTTCGAAGAAGAAGAATGAACCTGACTGGTTACTTGAGTTCCGTCTTAAGGCTTTTCGCCACTGGCAAACAATGAAAATGCCTGAGTGGGCTAATCTGATTATACCAAAGATAAATTACCAGGATATTATCTTTTATGCAGCTCCGAAGCAAAAAGCAAAATATGAAAGTCTTGACGACATTGACCCCGAACTGAAAAGAACATTCGAGAAACTCGGTATTCCTCTTGAAGAACAGAAACATCTTTCAGGTGTTGCTGTTGATGCTGTTATGGACAGCGTGTCAGTTAAAACTACATTCAGGGAGACTCTGGCGGAGTCAGGCATAATATTCTGCTCATTCAGCGATGCGGTGAAGGAGTACCCCGACCTGGTGAAGCGATATATGGGTACTGTTGTCCCTTATACCGATAATTACTTCGCTTCACTTAACTCCGCGGTATTCAGCGATGGTTCATTCTGTTATATTCCTAAAGGTGTTCGTTGCCCGATGGAACTCTCGACTTATTTTCGGATTAATGCCGCAAATACCGGTCAGTTCGAAAGGACCCTGCTTGTGGCAGATGAGGAGAGCTATGTAAGCTATCTTGAAGGATGCACTGCCCCCATGCGCGACGAAAACCAGCTTCATGCTGCCATTGTGGAAATAATTGCCGAACATAATGCCGAAGTCAAATATTCTACTGTCCAGAACTGGTATCCCGGAGATAAAAACGGGAAAGGCGGAATCTTTAATTTTGTAACTAAAAGAGGATTATGCAGGGGCGAAAATTCAAAAATATCCTGGACCCAGATCGAAACAGGTTCTGCAATAACCTGGAAATATCCCTCATGTATCCTCAGAGGCGATAATTCAACAGGAGAATTTTATTCGGTTGCTGTTACAAACAATTACCAGCAGGCAGATACCGGGACTAAAATGATCCATATAGGTAAGAACACTAAAAGCACTATCGTTTCCAAGGGAATATCTGCCGGACATGGTCAGAACAGCTACCGGGGACTGGTAAAGGTCCTCAAAAATGCCACTGGTGCAAGAAACTTCTCTCAGTGCGATTCTCTGCTCCTCGGTGATAAATGCGGGGCGCATACTTTCCCGTATATCGAGGTCGATAACCAGACTGCAATTGTTGAACACGAAGCAACTACTTCAAAGATCGGCGAAGACCAGATCTTCTATTGCAACCAGCGCGGGATATCAACCGAAGACGCTATAGGACTTATTGTCAATGGCTATGCCAGAGAGGTCATTAATAAACTTCCAATGGAGTTCGCTGTAGAAGCTCAGAAACTTCTGCAGATAAGCCTTGAAGGCAGCGTAGGATAGGTATGACAAAAGATAAAAGTAAAAAGATAAAAATAAAACCAATAAATAATGCTGATTATTAATAATTTAAAGGCTGAAATTGATGGGAAGAAAATCTTGAAGGGTATCAGCCTCGAGGTAAAAGCAGGTGAGATCCATGCTATAATGGGACCGAATGGTTCGGGGAAAAGTACCCTTGCAGCCGTTTTGGCAGGGAGGGATTTTGTTGAGGTCACTGAAGGCACAGTTACATATCAGGGAAAAAACCTGCTCGAAATGACTCCCGAGGAACGCTCAAAGGATGGAATATTCCTGGGATTCCAGTATCCGATAGAGATACCCGGAGTAAGCATGGTGAATTTTATGAAGACAGCTGTGAATGAACACCGTAAATATAAAGGACTCGAACCTCTTTCAGCATCAGATTTTCTCAAAATGATGCGTGAAAAGAAAGAATTGGTTGAGATCGATTCCAAACTGGCAAACAGGTCTGTAAATGAGGGATACTCAGGCGGTGAGAAAAAAAAGAACGAAATATTCCAGATGGCAATGCTTGAACCCATACTCGCCATCCTTGATGAAACCGATTCCGGTCTCGATATTGATGCCTTACGGATTGTTGCAAATGGTGTTAACAAGCTTAAGCGACCTGATACTTCTACTATAGTGATAACGCATTACCAGCGATTGCTGGATTATATTGTACCTGATGTTGTTCATGTGCTCTATGACGGCAGAATTGTTAAAACTGCTGGCAGGGAACTTGCACTTGAACTTGAGAAAAAAGGCTACGACTGGATAAAAAAAGAGGTCGATAAAAATGATCTGTCATGAGTACCCTGAACGAAAGAACAGAACGATACTACTCCCTCTATAAGGAAAATATAAAGAGAATAACCGAAAGCTCTTCTCCTTATATCAACTCCTTCCGCGAAGCTGCCATTGAAAAGTTTATTGAACTCGGAATACCAACAAAAAAGAATGAGAGCTATAAATACACGAACCTCGATACATTCTTTAATCACGATTTTAAAAGCTGCTTTATCCCTGTAACAGAGGATTTTGTTAAAGCTGAAGAGTTCCGTTGCGATATTACTGACCTTGATACTCACGGGATTGTACTGCTTAACGGCTTTTACCCTACAATATATGATAAACTTCGTGAATTGCCGGGAGGAATATGGATAGGCAGCTTAAAGGAAGCAGCCGTGAAATTCAGCGATAAAATAAAAAAACATTTTAATAAATATGCTGTGTCTGAAAGCGACGGTCTTATACATCTTAACACTGCAATGGCCTCAGATGGTGTATTTATTTATGTTCCGGAGGATGTCGTTCTTAATAAACCGATACAGATAGTAAACCTTATTCAGGCTGATGAAGATATTTTCAACCAGCATCGGAATCTTATAATCGTTGAAAAAAATGCTGACATAACTCTCATCGTTTGTGATCATACACTTTCCCCTCAGAAATTCCTGACAAACGCTGTTACAGAAATTTATGTCGGCGAAAATTCTCATTTCGATCTGATAAGGGTACAGAATGAACATAACAATGCCGGAAAAATTACCCATACTTTCATTCACCAGGAGCGAAACAGCGTTGCTTCTTCAAACAATATAACACTTCATGGCGGACTTGTCAGAAACAGTACATACCATTACCTTGGTGGCGAAGGTGCTGAGAGTCATTCTTTTGGACTATATCTGGCAGATAAGTTTCAGCATGTCGATAACTTTGTGAATGTCGATCACGCTTTCCCTGATTGTACAAGCAACCAGCTTTTTAAGGGAGTTCTCGACGATATGTCAACAGGCGCCTTCAATGGCAGGATACTTGTACGAAAGGATGCACAGAGAACACTGGCTTATCAGAAAAATAACAGTATACTTATGACTGATGATGCCAAAATGGACACAAAGCCTCAGCTTGAGATCTATGCCGATGATGTTAAGTGCAGCCATGGCGCAACAGTGGGACAACTCGACGAAAATGCTTTATTCTACCTGCAATCAAGAGGTATTAATAAACGTGAGGCTCGTCTTATGCTCATGTTTGGATTTGCCCATGAGGTGATACAGAATATAAAAGTGGAAGCCCTTCGCGAGCGCATTGATAATCTTGTGATGCAGAGGCTTAAGGGAGAATTGTCACGGTGTGCCAGTTGTATGGTCAAATGCGGTTAAGAAGGTTAAGATGAAAGATATTTCCCTCATAAGAGCAGATTTCCCGATTTTGGGCAGGAGTGTTTACGGAAAACCACTTGTCTATCTCGATAATGGCGCTACTACTCAAAAACCTCAGTGTGTGCTTGATGAGGTAGATAATGTTTATAAATCATATAATGCCAATATTCATCGTGGAGTACACGCACTCAGCGACTTAGCTTCAGAGGAATATGAGAAAGCAAGAGAAAAAGTAAAATCATTCATAAATGGCGATAAAAAAGAGGAAATTATTTTTACATCGGGAACAACAGGTTCAATAAATGCTGTTGCATTCTCTTTTGGCGAAAGGTATATTAATAAAGATGACGAGATAATTGTCAGTCATCTTGAGCATCATGCAAATATAGTACCGTGGCAAATGATGTGCGAACGGAAAAATGCAAAATTGCGCGTTATTCCTGTAAACGATAACGGAGAAATTCTTTTCGATGAGTATCTTAAGCTTCTCTCGTCAAAAACCAGACTGGTGGCAGTTACTCAGGTTTCAAACGCACTGGGAACAATTGTCCCGGTGAATGAAATAATTGACGCTGCACATTCGCTTAATATCCCTGTCCTTGTAGATGGCGCACAGGGCATCCAGCATGGATTAACTGATGTTAAGAAAATGGATTGCGATTTTTACGTTTTCTCCGGGCATAAAATTTACGGACCTGCTGGTATCGGAGTATTATACGGAAAGGAGAAATGGCTCGCTGAACTGCCTCCTTACCAGGGCGGTGGCGATATGGTTGCAAATGTGACATTTGAAAAAACAACATACAATGAGCTCCCTTTCAGGTTCGAAGCAGGGACAATGAATTTTCCCGGTGCAATCGGCCTTGGTGCTTCTCTCGATTATATAAACACTTTAGGAAGGGAGAATATTTTAAACCGGGAGAAAGAACTTCTTTCTTATGCAAACGCCAGATTGTCATCAATCAGCAAGCTGAGAATTTTTGGAAATTCAACAGATAAAATTTCAACAATATCATTTCTTCTTAAAGATATTCACATGTACGATACCGGGATGGTTCTCGACAAGCTTGGCGTTGCAGTCAGGACAGGAACACATTGCGCACAGCCGGTAATGGACAGGTTTGGAATACCCGGAACTGTACGTGCTTCATTATGCTTCTATAATACAAAGGAAGAGATAGATATTCTCGGCACAGGAATAGAAAAGGTTATATCAATGTTTGCTTAAGTTTATATTATGACAATTGACCAGGTTCAGGATAAAATTATTGATGAGTTCTCCGCTTTTGATGACTGGATGGATAAATATAACCTGCTCATTGATATGGGTAACGATTTGCCGGTTATTGATCCGAAGTTCAAGATAAAGGATTTCCTTATAGAAGGTTGCCAGTCGAAAGTTTGGCTGCATCCGGAATTCAGAGGGGACAGGATATTTTTTAATGCTGACAGTGATGCTATCATAACTAAGGGAATTGTGGGTCTTTTGATCAGGGTTTTCTCAGACAGGACGCCGGAAGAAATTCTTGCAGCTGATCTTTACTTTATCGACAAAATCGGACTCAGGCAGAATCTGTCGCCAACAAGATCAAATGGCCTGCTCTCAATGGTCAGGCAGATTAAACTGTATGCCATGGCATACAAAGAGATAATTAATAAGTAAACTGGCAAAAGTAAAAATGGACTCTTCCGAACAGTTAGAAATTGAAACCAGGATTGTCGGAGTGCTTAAAAGCATATTTGACCCGGAGATCCCGGTAAATATTTATGATCTGGGACTCATTTACAGCATCAATGTTGATGATGACAATATAGCTCATATCACAATGACTCTTACTGCACCTAATTGCCCCATGGCAGAACAGCTTATTGAAGAGGTTAAATATAAGGTAGGTGGCACCCGCGGCGTTAAAGAGATTGATCTGAAACTTACTTTCAATCCTCCATGGGATAAAAGCATGCTTAGCGAAGAGGCAAAACTGGAACTTGGTTTTTTATAGGATAAGTTTATGATTTCCACAAATGAACATAACCTTTCACTCCTGATCAAAAAGAAAGCTTTTAATCTGGGCTTTCAGTTATGTGGTATAGCTAAAGCACGCAAACTTTCAGAACGTGAGCCGGTAATGAGTACATGGCTCGAAGCTGGGATGAACGATAGTATGCAATACCTTGGCCGGAACCTTGAAAAAAGGCTTGATCCCGGACTCTTTTTCCCGGGAGCAAAATCGTTGATAGTTACAGGCCTCAGCTACTCCTCCGGTAAAAAACAAAAATATTCAGACGCTCCTGTGTTATCGAAGTATGCCTATGGGCAGGACTATCACGATGTTATAATTCCAAAACTTGAGAATCTGCTTAATTATATTAAAGAAATAAATCCGGGAACAGAGGGCAAAGCTGTCTCAGACTCTGCCCCGCTGCTTGAAAAGGCATGGGCTGTTGAAGCCGGACTAGGCTGGCAGGGACGTCATTCAATTGTGATTAACAAGGATTTAGGTTCATTTTTTTTCATAGGGGTTCTTATTCTGAATATTGACCTGGATTATGACAAACCTATTAAAAAAGAACTTTGCGGAAGCTGCAGGATTTGCATTGATTCGTGTCCTACTGCCGCTATCAACAATAACGGGACCATTGATTCCAGGAGATGCATTGCCAATCTTACTATTGAAAGAAGAGGTCCAATCCCCGAAGAGATTATTCCAATGCTGGGGAGGAGGATTTATGGTTGCGACAAATGTCAGGAAGTGTGCCCATGGAACAAAAATGTTAAACCAGACCTGACACCGGAACTCGAAATTAATAAAGAAGTGGCAGAAATGACACTTGAACAATGGCAGTCGCTTACAAGAGAAAATTTCGAAAGACTATTTAAAAAATCTGCTGTTGGCAGGGTGAAATATGAAAACCTGATGGAAAATATAATTTCTGCAACCAGATACCGTAGTCAAGACTAATACCCGATATTCTTTTCTGTTTATTATTATTTTCTCTTATAATTTCCTCTGCATTTTCTGTATAATCATATAATACGTTCTGCTTATTTGTTTTGATTGTAATTATCTTTTGCATAGCGGTTTATTTAACATTTCATTATAAAATTGCTATATGTTTTTTACCTTGCTGATATAATTACGTCTTAAACACAGAAACCCTCAGGAATTTGATCGATCGTGAACTGATAGAAGAGTGCAGGAATGGAAATTTCAGGAATTTCCGGAAGGTTGTAACTATCGCTTCACCCTTTGCGTTTTCGGTAGCTTACAGGATACTCGGAGATGAGGATTTGGCAAAAGATGTTGTGCAGGAAACAATGGTGACAATTTGGGAGAAAATGAACAGGATTAAATCGTCAGAGAGTTTTAAGACATGGCTATACAGGATTGTTGTGAACAAATGCTACGACCAGTTTAGAATGAGAAAGAGAATCCCTGAACAGCGTGCAGATGAAAAAACGTGGGAAATGATCTCGAACAACCTCCTTTCGGTTGAATCATCTGAACTTGAAAACTCCGAAACAGCACTGATAATTCAAATGCTGACACAAACACTCAGTCCAAAGCAGAAAGCTGTATTTGTCCTTTCTGATCTGGAGGAGATGACACCTGAGGAGGTCTCTGAAATCACCGGACTGACCAGGATGAATGTAAAGGCAAATCTCCATTACGCAAGAAAAAATATAAGCGGGATGATTAAAAAATATCTTTAAAATGTCAACTGAGGAAGAAAAATATTACAGGATTCTTAAAATTCTCAGGGAATCAAAACCTGAGATGAAGGCCAAAGATGAGATTATTGAGACTGTGATCCGTAAAATCAAAGTGAAGGAAGATAAAAAGATACATGCTGGAAATATTCTGGAATTTTTCTTCAGCTGGGTCTATATTGGATGGGTGAGGAGGAGTTTCATTACAGCATCGGTGATTATAATTGGCATATTTATATATCAGCAATCAATAATTATCAGACAGATTAATTCCCTCGAAAACCGGGCTGTTTTTACTGACAGCCGCTTTGTTAAAGGAACTTCTGAAGATATTGAGGGAAAGCTATTTATGTATAAGCTTAAAGGAATGAAAATAGAACCGCGCAATATTATCATTTCCGAAAAACAATTTGAAAAATTATTAGATTCTTTTAACAATCTGAATGAACATTATGAGGATCTTTTAGAGCTTATAAAAGAGGATCCTGAATTAAAAAAGATGATTGAAACACGACTTTCCGAAAAAAACAAAGAAAAATTTAATCTTTAAATATTATGAAGAGGAAATCCTTAAAAACTATCGTCTCCTTTATACTGTTAATGATCGCTGCCTGTGATGAACCTGAGACAGTTGTTACCAATATCGTACATCCCGATGGATCGGTGACGCGCAGGATTGAAATGAGAAATATGGAAAACAAATTTGAAATTTCTAAGATACAGGTGCCATTTGACTCAACCTGGATTGTACGTGACTCGCTTGAAATAAACGGGGAAGGAGATACTCTCTGGATTAAAAGAGCCGAAAAGAATTTTAAAAATGTGTCTGAAATAAACAGAGATTATCTGAACGACAGCAGTGCAAATAAGTCAATCATGAGAAAAGCTGAATTCAGCAGGAAATTCAGGTGGTTTAATACTGAATACAGGTTTGCAGAAGTTATAGATAAAAAGCTTTCATTCGGATATCCTGTTGCTGATTTTATGAGCCCCGAAGAGCTCAAATTCTTCTATTCTCCTGAAGATGTAAACTATAAGAAGGAACATGGCCCCGACAGCCTGAAATACAGGGCTTTAAAAGATTCAGTAAAAATAAAGCAGGAAAAATGGACTTTTAAATGTCTGGTTTCGGAATGGTTAGGCGATTTTGAAATACTGGCTAAAGAAAAGACTGACAACGATTCGTTATTCATTTCTCTGAAAAACCGGGAAGACGAATTGGTAAGATTATTTGAGCAGGATGATAAGAAGTTTGACAGCCTTTGGACTAATGGCATTCTCCTGAAAGAAATACTTGGTGAACCGGATTTTTTGAAGTTCAAACCTGAAGCAGATTCCGCAATGAATCTTGTAGTTGAAAATCTTTTCGTTGATTTTAAATCATACACAATTAAAATTATTATGCCCGGAGAAATTGTCGGAACAAACGGCATGATTGATTCTTCAAAGACACTGGTTTGGCCTGTTATGTCTGACTATTTTCTGGCAGAACCCTACTCTATGTTCGCTGAATCACGTATTCCAAATAAATGGGCCTGGATTGCATCAGGTGCTTTCCTGATATTCGTGTTGTCAGGTATAATTTTCAGGGTAATAAAAAAGGGCTGATTCGCTTCAGCCCTTCCCCTTAAAACCAAACCTTACTAAAAATGAAAAACTAAATCGAATAATCTTTTAAAATAAGCATAAGCTTCTGACGGGTAAAGAAAATCCTGCTTTTCACAGTCCCGATTTTCAAACCCAGTTCATCAGCTATCTCTTTATATTTGTAACCTTCAATGTGCATTCTGAAAGGGATCCTGAATTCATCCTCAAGAGAATTAATTGCTTTTTCTATCTCACCTTCCGCATATTCCGACTCCGGAGAAATATATCCCTTGTCGTGGGGCTGGTTTATATAATAGAGATCCTGTGTCCCGTCAATTATGGTGTTCTCCTTAATGTTTCGCCTGTAGTTATTTATAAATGTATTTTTCATGATTGTGAAAACCCAGGCCTTGAGATTGGTATAATCGACGAATTTATCCTTGTAGGTTATTGCCTTTAAATATGTGTCCTGAACAAGATCCAGTGCAGTATCGCGATCGGAGGTGAGACTCATTGCAAACCTTTGAAGATTTGATTTCAGTCCGATAAGATTGCTGTTAAATTCTATTGTTGTCATAACTCTTATTATTAATTATGTGGAAACAAAATTAAACCAATAAATAAGGATAAACAAATCTTAATATCTTAAAATCTTTTAAATCTAAAGTAATTCTAAACAGCATAAAACCATAAACTACAGATAATGAGAAAAATAATGTCGTTTTATAGCGATAATTATAAATTATATTTAAATTAAATAATCTGATTTTTCCTGTTTTAAACTCTTATATGTCTGGCTTTTTTAATCTGGTTTAAAGAATAA
>Ga0209575_10001186_pt1 | contig 11149 bp, 11 predicted proteins | sample Medcelwee11metaG_FD_187172 | JGI IMG/M metagenome (GOLD analysis project Ga0209575, IMG submission 187172) | Freshwater pond sediment microbial communities from the University of Edinburgh, under environmental carbon perturbations - Medium... | ecosystem: Environmental > Aquatic > Freshwater >...
GTCTGAGGCTATACTTTTGGAGTGTAAAGATTTAATAAACTTATAAGTCTTGATCTTTGTTCGCGGGAGAGTGCGCTGATATGAACTGGCGGATATTTTGCAACATCCTGCCCCAGTTTCTGGAATAGAATTATACTTTTTGAAAGGCCGAAGAGTTTTGATTCCAGTTTGTAACCTGCGAAGATATTTTTACCTATCTGAACGGAATTCTTTTTTCCTCCCACGATACCTGCTGTAAAATATCTGAAAACAATATTATCCCCCTCATCCGAGAACCACACATACTGGTAATTAAATACCATTGGCGAAAATGCAATATAAATGAATATTGCAACAAGTATCAGTGTCCAGGTAGTATCGCTCATGCCGAGCAACGGAAATTTTATCAGTTTGGCAATATACGATAGTGCAAGGTATGCAAACAACAACACAAGTGTTATAAACATCCTGATCCTTAGACTGTAAATAGTTTTGCTGTTATCGAATGTCATAGTGGAAATTTTAAGTAAACTTAAGCTCTTTTTTTAATATTGACAATATTCAGACTATCGCCTCGATCTAAAGAATCCTTTAAGAATCTCCCTGCACTCTTTCTCCAATATTCCTTTGGTTACCAGGGTTTTGGGATGCAACATCTGACTTGTTACAAGTGTGTAACCTTTCTTTTCATCACTGGCACCATAAACAAGTCCTGATACCTGGCTCCAGCCCAATGCAGCAGCACACATTACACATGGCTCAAGAGTAACATAAATAGTACATCCGGTCAGGTACTTTCCCCCGAGCCAGGCAGTTGCAGCCGTTATTGCCTGCATCTCTGCATGAGCTGTCGGATCTTTCAATGTCTCTGTAAGATTATGAGCTCTTGCAATTATTACATCATCGCATACCACCACAGCACCTACCGGAACTTCCTGTTTGTCATATGCTTTTCTGGCCTCCTCAAGAGCTGCCTTCATGAATCTCTCATCTTTGATGCCTGGCATACATATATAAATAGAATCTAAAAGTAAGAAGAAATCATGATACTTGTGAAGTTTTAAATTTTCTTACTTTTGCTGAAACATATAAACAGAGAGATGTACAGGACTAATACTTGCGGTGAGCTCACAATTAAGAATACAGGAACAGATGTGATTTTATGCGGATGGGTTCAGAAATCCAGAGATCTGGGAGGGATGACTTTTGTTGATCTCCGCGACCGTTATGGGATAACCCAGCTTGTTTTTAATATGGAGACCGATTCAGTTCTCTGCGGGCAGGCAAGAAAACTGGGTCGTGAATTTGTTGTTCAGGTAAAAGGGAAAGTACGTGAGCGAAGCAATAAAAACCTCAGGATGCCTACCGGAGAAATTGAAATTGAGGTCAGTCAGCTTATTATTCTGAACAGGAGTGAACTTCCACCCTTCACTATTGAAGAGGAGACTGATGGAGGTGAGGAACTGAGAATGAAATACCGCTATCTCGATCTTCGCAGGGCTTCGGTAAAAAACAATATTATTCTGCGGCACAGGGTTGCACAGGAAGTCCGTAAATACATGGATTCCATAGGTTTTATTGAGGTTGAAACACCTGTTCTTATTAAATCGACTCCGGAGGGTGCACGCGATTTTGTTGTACCAAGCCGGATGCAACCCGGAACGTTTTATGCTTTGCCACAGTCGCCACAGACCCTCAAGCAACTTCTGATGGTTGCAGGGTTCGATAAATATTTCCAGATTGTCAAATGTTTCCGCGATGAAGATCTTCGTGCCGACAGGCAGCCGGAGTTTTCGCAGATCGACTGCGAAATGTCGTTTGTTGAGCGTGACGATATCCTTGAAACATTCGAAGGTCTTGCAAAATATCTTTTCAGAGAGGTAAAAGGAGTTGAATTTAAAGAATCCTTTAAAAGACTCCCTTACAATGATGCAATGGAATTCTATGGTTCAGATAAACCGGATCTGCGTTTCGGAATGAAGTTCAGCGATTTATCAGGCCTGGTAAAAGGTCATAATTTCCAGGTCTTTGACACTGCAGAATATATCGGTGCAATTTGCGCCGAAGGGTGTTCGGAATATACCAGGAAACAGCTCGATGAACTGACAGATTTTGTCAGGCGACCGCAGATAGGTGCAAAGGGGTTGATATATGTTAAATATGGGTCCGACGGAATAAAATCTTCAGTCGATAAATTCTACACGCAGGAGGAGCTTCTGAAATGGGCAACAGCTGTCAATGCAAAGCAGGGAGATCTGATACTGATTCTGGCAGGAGAGAAAAAGAAGACACTTACAGCTCTATCGGAGCTCAGGCTGGAAATGGGAAACAGACTTGGACTCAGGAATAAAGATATTTTTGTCCCGTTATGGGTGGTAGACTTTCCCCTTCTTGAATGGGATGAAGAAGAAAAAAGATTTTTTGCTATGCACCATCCTTTTACTTCACCCAGGCCGGAAGATATCAGCCTGATGGAGACAGATCCCGGAAAGGTTCGGGCAAATGCCTATGATCTTGTGATAAATGGTGTAGAGATAGGAGGAGGTTCTATAAGGATTCATGATGCTTCAGTCCAGAAACTTATGTTTAAGGTACTTGGGTTCACTGAAGAAGAAGCTAATGAACAATTCGGATTTCTTCTGAATGCTTTCAAATATGGTGCTCCGCCTCATGGTGGAATTGCATTTGGTTTTGACAGATGGGTTGCAATGTTTGGAGGGCAGGATTCGATACGCGATTTTATAGCTTTTCCGAAAAATAATTCAGGAAGGGATGTAATGCTTGATACACCTGCACAAATTTCAGTGAAACAACTCAATGAACTTCAACTGAAAATTTTATTAAAATCAAAAGAGTAGGGATTACTTTACTCCGAAGGCACCTTTAAGAGTGATAAGAATAACCCCGTTAGCTCCTCTTGATCCGAAAACTGAAGCTGATGCACCTTTAAGGATTTCAATTGATTTGACTTCCTGCGGATTAATATAATCAATCGAAGGAACAGCAAAGCCATCTACCACAAATAATGGTTCAGTGCTTCCGTTGAAAGAATTTGCCCCCTGAATTCTGATACTCTTTCCGCTTACCTCAACACCGGGAAGTCGGCCTTTAATCATTTCATAAATAGATGTATAGCTGTTATATTCTGAATCTGATGGATCAAGCTTATTTACCTGTTCAGCCAGATTCTTTCTTTTAATTGAACTGTAGCCTGTATTAACTTCTTCTTCCTGGTCAGAATTATTGCTTTTCTCCGGCTGTTGCCTTATATATTTATCCAGAATGAAATTAATATTGGTCTCCCCTTCAATTTTTGCCTCTTTTAATCCTGATGATAAAGTAAATACTCCTAATTTTTCACTTGAGGTTTTAACTCTTATTTTATAAAATCCTTTATCGTCGGTACTGATTTTTGAGTACTTCCCATCAACCATTAAAGATGCACCCTGAACGGGGGAATCATTTGCATCAACTACATTCCCGGTGATGATAATTTTTTTGCCGGGTTTCTGACCTTCTGTATTTATTGCAAATACTGAAAATATAATCAACAATAATATTCTGAATCCCATCTGGTTATTGTTTATAATCATTGTTTTTTGATCCGAGAAGATTTATCAGGATTACCCCGTTTGCCCCTTTCATACCATAAATTGAAGCAGCAGCCCCTTTTATTACCTCTATTGATTTAACTGATGAAGGATTTATATCCGAGATTGAGTTGACTTGAACGCCATCAACAACAAACAAAGGTTCGGTACTCATCTTTAATGAGACTGCTCCCGGAATTCTGACAGTTTGACCCTGTACAATAACAGTAGGAAGCTCCCCCTGGATCAATTCATAAATATTTTTATAATTGCCAAAACTTTTATTTTCTTTTTTGTCGTTGTTGGCTGGTGATGCTTTATCATTCTTTTCATCAGTGGTTGGTTTCTGGCTCTGATCTTCCTTCTTCGACCCTGAAAGAGCCAGTGTAAAATTAATGGTTGTCCTTCCGTTTATCAGCTCTTCATGGCCACCAGACAATAGAGTGTAAATTCCAATCTTATTTGCTGATGGCAACACTTTCACTTTATAAAAACCCTTTAAATCTGTTGTATTGCTTGTTAATTTACCATCAATCATTACAAAGGCATCGGTTACCGGATGATTATTTTCATCAACAGCAATTCCGCTCAGGGTAATCTTTTTTGGAGCTTTCTGACCAGACAGGATATTTATTCCAACTAATAAAGATAACAGGATAAAAACAACACGAAGTTTCATATTTTTATAAATTAATGAACAGCAATTTACGTGCATTTAAGTGAATTTACTATTAATTATTGTTAAATGATTCTCCCGATTAGTGTTGCTGATGTGCATTTTTCGATAATTACGTTTACATATTCCCCTTTCTTTTTATTCTCTTTTGGGAATACAACAACCTTATTCTGTGTTGTACGGCCAGACAATTGATCGGCCGACCTTTTAGATTGATCTTCTATAAGTACCTCAAAAACCTTGCCGATATCTTTCTTTTTTGAAATCGATGAAATTTTATTTTGAAGTGCAATTATTTCATTAAGGCGTGAAGTTTTGATATGGTCGGGAACATCATCTTTCAACTTTCTTGCAGCTTTTGTGCCGGGTCTTTCGCTGTATTTGAACATATAGGCGAAGTCGAATCCGGCCCATTCCATCAGCGATAAAGTCTCCTGGTGGTCTTCTTCTGTTTCAGTACAGAATCCTGTAATAAGATCTGTCGAAACTGCACAACCGGGCAGGATATCCCGGATTGATCCGATCCTGTCCATATACCACTCCCTGCTATATTCACGGTTCATCAGTTTAAGTATTCTTGTGCTTCCACTCTGTGCAGGAAGATGAATGTGTTTGCAGATATTTCCGTGCCTGGCAATAGTCCTGAGAAGATCATCAGAGATATCTTTCGGGTGGGAAGTCGAAAAACGTACTCTCATCAGTGGGTCTATATATGCCACTTCTTCAAGCAATCCTGAAAAATCAGTTATATTCCCGCCGGATTTCCAATTGAATGAATCTACATTCTGCCCTAGAAGTGTAACCTCCCTGTAACCCGAATCGAACAACTCCCTGACTTCTTTCACTATTGAATCAGGATCCCTGCTTCTTTCAGCTCCTCTAACGTATGGGACCACGCAGTATGCACACATATTGTTGCATCCTCTCATAATGGATACGAATGATGAAACTCCATTCCTGTCCATTCTTACAGGGGATATGTCGGCGTATGTCTCCTCACGTGAAAGAATGACGTTAACAGCTTTATGTCCCGACTCAGCAAGAGTAACCAGTTCCGGAAGTTCACGGTATGCATCGGGGCCGACAATAATATCAACAAGTTGATCAGTCTCAAGGATCTTTTCTTTCAACCTTTCAGCCATGCAGCCAAGCAAACCTACTTTAACTTCCCTGTTTTTTTTTCTGAGATGTTTTATTTCCCTGAGCCTGCTCCAGATACGCTGTTCTGCATTATCGCGTATCGAACAGGTGTTTATGAGAATTAATCCCGCATCGTTTATATTATCTGTGAGCTTAAATCCGGCATTCTTAAGGATCGACACAACAACCTCGCTGTCAGCTACATTCATCTGGCAGCCATAGGTCTCTATATATAGTTTCTTATTCATATAAAATCTCTTTCGCCTTTCTCCTCTTGCCTTTCGCCTTCTGCCTTCTGCCTTTCGCCTATTTATTAATGCACAAAAATATATAACATAGATGATGTATTAAAGAAATATTTAATTTTGCATACATAATATTTAAAACGTATTGTATGTCAGGACACAGTAAATGGTCAACCATTAAGAGGAAGAAAGGGGCAATTGATGCCAAAAGAGGTAAGATATTTACAAAAATCATCAAAGAAATAATTATTGCTGCTAAAGAGGGCGGAGGTGATCCGGATGCCAATGCACGGTTAAGGCTTGCCATCCAGAATGCGAAAGGGGCAAATATGCCAAAAGATAATATTGAGCGGGCGATAAAAAAAGCTGTTGGTGCTGATGCTGTGACCTATATTGAGACTTCATTTGAAGGTTATGCCCCTCACGGCATTGCTATATTTGCCGAGTGCCTGACCGATAATAATAACCGGACAGTTGCTTCTGTAAGATCAGTATTTAATAAATACGGCGGCAACCTTGGAACAAATGGTTCATTGAGCTTTCTGTTTGATAGAAAAGGCATTTTTACAATTAAGAATGAAGGATTGGCGGTTGAGGATCTTGAACTTGAGATGATAGATGCCGGAGCCCAGGATATGGAAGTAGACGGAGAAACAATTACGATTACCTGTGCCAAAGAGGATTTTGGGAAAGTAAGCCGTAAACTTACAGCTTTGGGAATTGAGCCGGAGGAGTCTGGCCTTAAAAGAATTCCCAATGATACTAAAAAACTTGATGTCGAATCTGCCAAAAAAGTACTCAGGTTCGTTGAAGTTCTTGAGGATGACGATGATATCCAGAATGTTTATCATAATCTTGAAATGACTGACGAACTGGCTGCAGCTCTGGAATAAAAAAACATGAAAAAATTATCCGGGTTAATTTTAATTTTATTACTGATTTATTCCTGTAAAAAGGAAACAAGTGATCTGATCTGGGAAAGATCATTTGGACCGGGGAATGCATTTTTCGTCAGTAGCACTACAGATTCAATGATCTTAAGTTGCGGCGAAATTAATGGCAGTCCGGTTTTAATATCAATTTCAGAGAATAAGAATATTAATGTTGATTATACTTCAGTAAGCGAAGGATTATTCAGCTCAGCCTGGTATTGCGATTCATGTTATATTGCTGCAGGCAGCAGTGACGGGAAAATGCTTATTGAGAGAATTGATAGAAATGGTTTAGAGGTTTGGGACACTCTGATTTCTGCAGGGTTTAATATCGAAGTGACAAATTTAAAGTATACAGGAGATGGTACTCTCCTGGCACTGGGAAGCGCAGCTCCTTCTTCTTCTGAAGCAGGCGAAACAGGACTTCTATTTATCAGGATTGATACCGCCGGCAATATTATTGAAGAAAAGGAGATAACTGCAACTGAATTTATTTCTGCAAATAATTTTACAACCGACGATCAGGGCAATATTTTCATGGCCCTGACAAGGAAATCCGCAATTGCCAAAACACGGGCATGCGTTGCAAAGTACAATTCCGACATTCAGAAATTGTGGGAAACAGAGCTTTATAACAATACAAGCTTTGGGGCGGCAAGTTTCGGAGTCGATGTCGACAACTCCGGTAATGTTTACATTACTGGCAAGACAGAGGTAACCCGTGAAGCCGGGACTCTTGATAATTCCTTCCTGGCATGCCTCGATGGCACCGGAGAAGTTATCTGGAAAAAATATCTTGAGAACTCCAATTCGGGTGCTTCACTTATAATTGATAATTCAGGCATAATCCGGATGCTAAACCGGAATTGTTTTATTATTAATAATTTCAGTGTCGATCCTGCTTCTCCGGATGTTGTTACCGATGAAGGTCCTATAAGGATGTTCAGTGTTTGTAATTCATATGATACAGATGCTTTCGGGACAGATCTGGATTTATATTACGACGGGAATATCCTTACCTCGGGATCAAAAGGAGGAAATTTTTTCCTGGCAGTTAAGTCATCATCGCAATAAAAATTATCTTTGCCGCATGATCCGAAAGACAATTTTTTTCCTGATAGTATTTGTCCTCTCGGTTGATATATGCCATTCACAGGCATTTATCAGAACTGTTGATCTGTTTAAACGGACCGATGATCCGGGAAGTCTCAATATTATGCAGAATCAGGCGGTAGATACCCTGATAAGCAGGTATATTATTTCTAACAGGAAGAACAGGACAGCAGATGGCCCTGGCATGCCGGGTTATCGTATACAGATATACTACAGTTCTGTCAGAAATGCCAGGGAGGAATCAGCAAAAGCAATGGCAGAGTTCATAAATAAATTTCCTGATATCAGGCCCTACGCCCAATACCAGGAGCCCGGCTATTTTATGGTAAGGGTTGGCGATTACAGAACAAAAATAGAGGGATACAAAGACCTGATTATGGTACGAAAGGAGTTCCCTGACGCTTATTCTGTTCCAACCACAATTAATTTTCCCGATCTGAACAAAAAATAATTATGAGCGATAATATTAAACATGAATGCGGCATTGCAATGTTGAGATTGCGGAAGCCGATGAAATACTATATTGACAAATACGGTACATGGGATTATGGTTTGCAGAAGATGTACCTTATGATGGAGAAACAGCATAACAGGGGACAGGACGGAGCGGGAATTGCCGGAATAAAACTTAATGTGGATCCAGGGAACAGATATATATTCAGACAGCGCTCTAACAAATCAAATCCTATTAAGGAGATATTCGGACTTATTTACGAAGACATCGAAAAGATTGGAAGGGCAAATAAAAAAGAATTATGGGATTCTGATTTTATAAAAGAAAATATCCCTTTTGCATGCGATATTTATCTCGGACACCTGAGATACGGCACTTACGGAAATTATAAAATCGATTATGTCCACCCGGTAAGCCGTGAAAACAACTGGAAATCTAAAAATCTTGTTATGGCCGGCAATTTCAACCTTACAAACGTAAGGGAAGTTTTCAGCAGCCTGATTGACCTGGGCCAGAATCCGGTTGATTTCTCCGACACTGTCACGATACTTGAAAATGTTGGTCACAGGCTTGATGAAGAAAACGAAAAGCTATTCAGACAATTCAAGGATAAAGGCTATTCAAAAAAAGAGATCTCTCCAATGATTGAGAAAAACCTCGATCTGGTTACTATCCTCACGAAGGCAAGTCGCAGCTGGGATGGTGGATATGCTATGGCTGGAATGGTAGGACATGGTGATGCATTCGTTATGAGAGATCCTTCAGGGATAAGGCCCGCCTTCTATTATATTGATGATGAGGTGGTTGTTGTTGCTTCTGAGAGACCTGTCATTCAGACGGTCTTTAATGTAAGGACAGATAACGTGCAGGAACTTCCTCCGGCCCATGCAATTATCGTTAAAGCCTCAGGCGATACATCAATCGAGAAAATAAGGGAGGAAGCAGAAATTCGTAAATGCTCTTTTGAGAGGATATATTTTTCAAGAGGAACTGATAAAGCGATTTACAGGGAGAGGAAGAAACTAGGTGAACTTCTGACTCAAACTGTACTTAAAGCTGTGAATTACGACCTGGAAAATACAGTTTTTTCATATATACCAAATACTGCTGAAAGTGCATTTTACGGACTTATAAAAGGGGTTGAAGGATTTCTTAACCAGTCGAAAATCGATACAATACTTCAAAAACAGAAGTCTCTGTCGAAAGAGGAGCTCTCTGCAATAATCAACCAGAGGCCGAGAGTCGAAAAAATTGCTGTTAAGGATGCAAAGCTGAGAACATTTATTTCTGAAGACAAAGGCAGGGATGATCTAGTGGGGCATGTTTATGACGTTACTTATGGGGTAATCCGCAGAGGCATAGATAATCTTGTCGTGATTGATGATTCAATAGTGCGTGGCACAACTCTTAAAAAAAGTATAATTAGAATTCTCGACAAACTTGATCCAAAGAAGATTGTAATAGTCTCATCTTCCCCTCAGTTGAGATACCCTGATTGTTACGGGATCGATATGGCAAAACTGGGCGACCTTATAGCATTTAAAGCTGCTGTTGAACTTCTGAAAGAGACAGGCAGGGAACCTCTGATTGCTTCAATCTATGAAAAAGCCAAAGTTGAGAATCAGAAGCCTGTTGAGGAGATAAAAAACCTGGTAAGAGAGATTTACAAACCATTCTCCCCAGAGGAGATTTCAGCTAAAATATCTGTAATGCTTACTTCCGATGATGTTAAAGCAGGTGTTGAAATTGTCTTCCAGTCAATTGAAGGATTACATGAGGCTTGCCCGGGGCATACAGGTGACTGGTATTTTACAGGTAATTATCCGACATCCGGAGGCAACAAGGTTGCAAACCAGTCGTTTATAAATTTTATTGAAGGAAAGAATATCAGGGCTTACTGATGATCGTGAGAAAACCAGGTGATCATGAAATCTTTTTTATAGGAAGCCAGGTGTCTGTTGATTTTATCAACATAAATATCCCTGAGAGTAATCATGATTCCTGTCTCCTCCACATTCCCGAATTTATGGTTGATAAAAGTTCCGAAAGTGCGCATAGTCGGAGATAGATTCATATAAGCATTTATCAGCGGAGGGATATTTTCACCTAATCTTCTTACTTCTGCAGAGAGTGTCTTGTAATTCTCCTTATAACGCCAGCTTCTGAAAAGTTTTTTCATCTCTTCATCATGGAGATCAATACTTGCAGGTTCTATAGGTACGGCAAGCTTTTCGGGATCGTCGAAATGCTTTTTAAGAAAATAAAGGATCATGTTTCTTGCATTCTGATTGAAGTGGGGGTACATTGTAACCTTGCCAAAAAGATATTTAAGATGATGATTATCAAGTATTATAGCCCCAAGTCCGTCCCACAGGTTATCCAGGGCGAACAGGCTTTTTCTTCCCCGGGTACGGGATTGGTAATCGGGATGAACAAATGACCTGCCAAGTTCCATCATATGAGGATAAAATTTAGTCAGGAATTTCTCTGAAAATTTAAAATATGATGACGAAGCAAGGTTGCTGATATCGCATTGTGTGCATCCTTTGGGAGGGAAGTAAAAACGATAACCGCCAACAATCTCCCTGTTTTCAGGATCCCATACAATAAGTTGTTTCTGAGGATCATGAATTGCTGTGTCGAAACTGTCTATATCAATAGAATGGCCTGTTCCTCCCCCGGCATGACGAAAAGTGATCTCTCTTACTCTGCCGACCTCCTGCATAAGAACCGGAGAATTATTATTGTCAAAAACGTAAACCTCATTGTTGCCATTGTTTGTTGTGCGAAGGAATTTATCTTTAGTCAGTTCTGCAACTATTTGATCTATAGATATCTGTGGGACAACTGGTTCCATTTCAATTTCGGACATAAAAAGTCTGTTCTTGTTAATTGTCAAAAAAGCAGATGCAAGTTAATGTTTTTTTTATTCCGGTATTACCGTCTGATGACAGTTTCAAGTCCATAAGATTTTGATTTTACCCAGTCGGCCCATTCAACTGCTGATCTTGAACTGTTAA
>Ga0209575_10001187_pt1 | contig 11145 bp, 10 predicted proteins | sample Medcelwee11metaG_FD_187172 | JGI IMG/M metagenome (GOLD analysis project Ga0209575, IMG submission 187172) | Freshwater pond sediment microbial communities from the University of Edinburgh, under environmental carbon perturbations - Medium... | ecosystem: Environmental > Aquatic > Freshwater >...
CTCTAACTTGCTTAATGTTTGCTTTTTCTATTAGAAAAGTGGTCTGCGCAAAACTGAAAATTGAGATAGTTATTCCACTTAGTATCAAAATTAATCTATTCATGTTTTTACATTTAATATTATATTTCATTATCATTTTGGTGTCTGGGTTCTTTCAGCTTTCCAAGTCAGTCTAAATGTCGTTTAAATGGTTGAAATCCAATGTCTTTTTTTTCTTGTTAATGTGCTTTGCAAGTCAGCGTTTTTCTTTTTTTAAAATTCTGACTAACGGACGGTGTTATGTGACACCCGATAGGGTGAACATAGCGCATGTTAGCGTGCGTATTTCTTTCGGTTTTCTTCATTAAATATCACTGGCATATTCCAAGATTGACCATAATATCGACCATGAGTAAAATAGATAGTCCATTCCGGGATTAAAGATATTACTCTTTGGGCTTCATAGTCAAATTGCCCCCCTACACCTCGCACGATTCTCACATCTTGTATCTGACCCGTTTTCCGTATTACAAAGTTTACTATTACTCTTATTGTACTATCGTTAAGCTCTGGTATGACATCCCAATTGATATTAGAATATATGAATTCAAGCAACACTTCATGATCTTCTGTATATACTGACTTTTTTGTCTTTTCTCTGTTGTTATACTCCTGTGTTGCAGTCAAAATTCCATTTTTGAAGGTGAGCCGAATATCTTTTTCATATATATTGCCAACACCGTTGTGGTCATAATATATAATTTCACCTTTAGACAACCAGAAATCACCATTAACCCAATCTGCTTTTACAAATCCTTTTTTAAATTTACCAGGAAATAAGCGAGATAAATCTGCTTTCAAACTGCCACTATTCTCATTTGTGTAAAAATATCTACAACTATATATAGCTATTAAATGAAGTTCATTTTCAATTATTCTCCATTCAGCCTGATAACCCCGACCACAATCAGTTGAATAACCTTCTTCTTCAACTCCAAATAATAACTCACTGGTTAATTCGAATTCTTTCCATAAATCCAACGGAAAAGGTATCAATCGATAAACAGAATCATTCCAATGAAAAATGTCACCACGTTGTGGTGTAGCAAATGTGATTAATACATTAGTCAAAATAATCGATATAAATGTAATGATCTTTTTCATAATATGTACGCTAACGGTTTGAATATGGGGCGTTTGGCATTTTGAAACACAAATCTTTCAAACCGCTAATATGTTTATTAAATGTTATCACGCTTAAAATTAGCACTATCCGCCAAATGACCTATATTTCTTGTTAGCAATTGTTATTTCTTTCCTCTACTTTCAATAAATTTCTTCGTTGAACTGAAATAGTCCCATGTTTTACTTTCCTCACCAAAATCAAAATAGCCAGTTTTCATAATCCTGTATCCCATTATTTTCTCCGAATATTGAACAGATATTCCATCTAAGCAACCAACAGAGAAAGATAGTTTATATTCCTTTTTATCCGATTTTAATTCCTTGTCCAGAAAATAAAAACTATTATTAGTATCAAATAAGAATAACCCTTGAGTATTCAGTTCATATCTCAAACAACATATAGTTGACAGTACTATTAATTCTCCACCAGCCTTGTTAAGAAAATGAATAGAGTCATTTTGGAGGAAAGCATTAATTTCTTTTTCTTTTAAAGTACTTGACAAATTCTTTATAGGATTCTTTTTTAATAAATACTCTCGAATAATCAATGAAGTATTACTTCCTGAAATAGAATCAACTACATCCATATCAATTGATTTAATTCTTTTGTTTTCTTCTGGAAATATTCGTGTTTTAAGAACTGGATGGATATTGTCAGAATCAGTCTGAAAAGCTTTTTGATTGGCAATAATATAGTTCTTTTTTAAAAGTCCATATTCAATAAGTTGTAATACCGATTTTAATTTGAAATCTGTTTGACCTATAGTTAAAGTTAGACCATTTCCATTCTCAATGAATCCCATGTCATACCGATATGAAAAGGGAAAACCATAAGGGATTACAAAGTCTTTAAAGTCTCCATATGATAGAAAAAAATAGTTTAAATTATTATAGCAATAATCTTCATTAAATTGTATAAAGACTTTTTGCTCAGGATTAAATTCACGGACAAAATCATTAATTATCTCGGAATAAGAATCAATAATATCAAGCTGGAAAGAGCTTTCATATCCAACCATAATTTTGATATGCACATTACTTAATTCTATCGCTTTATAGGTGTTTTCATGAGCAAAAATGACTTTTGAAAACAGTAATATTAAAAATATGGTAATGTTCTTTTTCATAATAATTGCTAACGACTAAGGCTATGGGCATCCTGCGGTTTGCGGGCGTATTCACTGTCGCACAGCGACAAGGTGAATGCGGGCGCAAAACCTGCTAAATGCACGTCAGCCAGCAGGTGACAATAGGCGCGTGTTATGCCATCGTTCTTTTTTTTATAATTTTCTCAATAATTTTTTGTCAGCAAGCGAATTAAAATTTCTCTTACTGCTTGTAATAATTGTTACTTTTGTTTAGGCTTTTAATAAAATTTTCTCGATTTTGAAAACCCGTTAAACCCATTTTTTCTTCAATTTTAAGGTTGTAGTCAAATCTAATTTTATTTATAATTTCAACTACATCTTTAGTAGTGTTTGCTAAAAATTTAATGTAAGAAGAAAGTTCGTTGAGTAGTTTTATCAACTCACTCAAATTAGCTAAATCCAAATCTCTTTCCCACCAAAACCGATGAGCAAGAAATATCCTCAATTTGTTAGCTTTTATAAGATTAACTTTTGTTTCATTTTCAAGAAATTTCAGACCAAATAATTTGTTATTAATCTTACCCAAAGTCAACTTCTCTTGGTTTGAAAGAATTTGATAATACTCTTTTTCAGAAAGATTTGCAATAACATAACTCTTAATTGCAAATAATTCAAGTAATCCAGTCTCAAGTATTTGAACATAATGCATTGTTAAACCATACTGACTGTAAATCTCTTTTACGATTTTGTTTATTTCATCCATTTTGAGTTCTTATCAATTATTTCAATTTAGTCAAACTTTTTTTAAAGATAGTTTGATTCACTTAACTTGTTAGTTTATAGAAATCATTTTTATCAGACCTTAAACGAAACTTAAAATTACAACCCTGTCTTATTTTCGTTTGTATTTGTATTGTATTCTGCTCCAATTCTTATAAAATTAATCTCAATGTTATCAATTAGTGATATTAAGGTTAATTCGTTAGAATTAACCTTATAAATTTTATAAAGTATTTGTTTTTCTCCATATTCCAAATTAAGTGTATTACCTTTATCAGTTATTGTCAATATCCCTTTTGAAACTTTATTTTGATTAATTTCAATAAACTGATATGATTTGAAATATGAAAATTTGAAAGTAAATATTTGATTTTTGTCGGATAGACATCTCCAACTTTTACCAAATAAATCAAGATTCCTAAAATAGTGAGGGTGTGATAAATGTTGCAAACAAAATAATTAAAATTAGTATAAAACTTATACCAAGTATGCTAAATAATTCAACATTTATTACTTTTTCATTTAGTTTTAATTTGTAGCTTTCAGTTACTTTTGAGAAATACACCCTCCACTTATCAGTATAAATGTTACCTGCATACCTATATGGAATTGGATTTAAATTAGTTATACTACTTTCTTCTAAGTCAATATAATAATATTGATTACTGATGTATGGGAAATTTGTTATAGAAATGAATTTGCCTTGTGAATAAGCTCCAGACTTGTCGCCATTTGTGAGAAACTCTAATGCATCATCATAACATTTTTGGACGGGTGCACGATAGTTAGATATTTTATAACCAGCATGAAACATATTTTTTTGACCCATAGGAGGTACTTCCCAAGGGAGAGTTTCATAAGTTGGTTCAATATATGTAGTTTTAGGCTGCAAATAGCCCATATCTGTTGATTGTTTTGTTACTAAACAAAAAGATTCCTCGTTTTTTGCGCGAAAACTTAACGCATTTATTCCGTTGTCTCGTGTAATTTCTTTTATTGTAAAACCACCATTTGAACATTTAAAAATTGTATAAATACCACCTTCTTTCCACCAAGGTTCATTTGAATAACGAAATACCCCTTCTCCTTCGAATTCAACTTTTTCTCCTTTATACTCTGTATCTTCAAAATCTCCCTGTACTCCACCTGTGTATTTTGCATCTAAAACAATGGACTTACCTTCAAAAACACTTTCAATTTTGTTTAATGCATCTTTTTTTAATACGTCTTTTTTTAATGAAATGTAAACATATGTTGAAAAAACAATAAATATGAAAATGAAAAATACAAATAACACTAACTTTAGTGTTATCCAAAACTTAACATTTTTTTCTCCATATATTGTTTTAGATGGATTAGAATTTTCATGCGTACTATCAATTTCTTGAAATTCTGAATTGTCAATTATTGGTGTGAATGGAGGAAACTTAATTATTGACTCTCTAAGTTCAGGAACATCCTTTATTGCAATCCAGTTCACCAAATCTTCAGACCAAATTAATGTTTCAGGGTCAAGGCTGACTTCTTTTATCTGTTCGAGTGTAAAAGGACCTTTTTGTTCTCTTCCGTCCAAGTAATAATATTGTTTGTCCATAAGTTTTAAATATATAAATTTTTGTCAATAGCAATTATTTTGTATGGTTAACGTCATATTATTATAAATCTATTTTCATCCACTTTACGTTCCTGTTTTTTTATAGAATGTGGCATAACGCCTAAGGCTAAGCGCATTTGGCGGTTTGCGGGAGTATTCACTGTCGCGCTGCGACAAGGTGAATGCGGGAGCAAAACCTGCAAAATGAGCGTCAGCCAGCCAATGTGCTTAGGAATTCTATGGTTATTCCAAATTATTTATATTAAAAATTAATTATTTCCCTTGTTTATATTTCTATTTTTGTGCACAAAGCTAAATCCCGAAACTAACATGCTCAAGACCAAGCCTACGGTGATTGAAAAAATCTCCACACGAACTGCGTTCGGTAGTATTTTTTCAATCAGTCTTGCTCATGTTAGTTTCTTCATTTTCTGTACGTTTACAAAATCAGAAACAAAAAAATAATGATTAGGCTGCTTGTTTCAACGGATGTACATACTGTTTCTCGTACATTTGACCATCTCGTACTACCGCAAATATCCTGTGTATCAATTTATTCTTTACATTATTCAGCACCAGCCAATTATTCTTTCCTTCACTTCTCTTTCGCTGATAATACTCTTTTAATTCTGGATCAAAACGTACTGCATTTTGAGCTGCCAACGTTAGTTTGGTCTTTAAATGCCTGTTAGCCATTTTGCTGACTCGTGTTTTGCCTCGTACACTGGTGCCGGAACTATGTTCAAAAGGTACCACACCACAGTAACAACCAAACTTACGGGGATTTTCAAACTTAGTAAAATTGTCTGTGGCTACCAGTATTAAAGCTGCATTTACTAAACCGATACCAACTACCGAACTCACTAGTTTATAGTTGGCTTTCAAGGAAATATCCTGCTTTATCAGTGCTTCTATTCGCTTCTCACAATCACGGACACTTGCATTCAATGTTTTTATATATTCAAGGCTATCCCTGAAGATATAATCGCACGAGGCATTGTCTTTTACACGCTTCATTTCCTTAGCCGAAGTAGTAAGTACTTTACGCGTTTCTACCAACCGTTCACGATACGAAAGTAATTCCCTGATCTCGTCCAATGCTTTTGAAACCGGTTGAAAAAGAACCACTTTGTCCAAATATCGATAGGCATGTTCGGCTATCTTGCAAGCATCTACACGGTCTGTTTTGTTGCGTTTAATGCCCTGAGTCAGTTTCATTTCTAATCCCGAAACTAACCACATATCGTAGCCGGATTCATATAGAAACACAGATAAATTACCGGAATAATAACCGGTATGCTCACCACAAAACAATAGGGCAGAATTCTGGCAAAGGGTATTTTCTTTCACCCATTGGAGAAAATTCACATACCCGGATTGCTCATTGTCAAACACTGCGATCGATACAATCGCCTTTGTATCAACACTGTAAATTGCTGCGTCAAATTTTAATTTCGAAAAATCAATTCCAATAAAAACATTTTTCATACTTTTGTTCTTTTTGCTTGGAATTAACCGATAGCTGTTATGCACTAACACTCTTATTGGTCTCACAAATACCAGAATTCTATTTGGTGTCTTTCAGCCAGACTATCAAGGGTCTGATACCTCGGATAAATTACATTTACGTGTGTTATTAGTTTACCCTGGATAGCCGGTTAATTCCTCGCTTTTTTACAACAAAAGTACAGAAATCAACCTCGACTTTCAAAATTCTAATTATTGTGCAAACCTAAGAGCGTGTGTTAGGTGCTAGGTGTTTCTCGTCATAGTGTCCTTTCTCTTTGTTTTGTTCTCTAACACCAACCATTTGTTTACTTTCTGAAGTATGATTGTAACTTGTAGTTCGCTATTTGTCGATTACAGCTTGCTTATACGTTAATACGGAAGGCTTCTTCATTCTTTTCGAACAATCCAAATAATTGTAGCTCAATTAATAATAATTTAAGTCAAGTATTAGTAACTCATTTTTAGTCGGACAAATACATTCAAAATCAACTTTCTTCAAATTTTTCTCATATTCATAAACTATTTCAAGTGTACAAAAATACATTCCATCCTCAAATAACCATTTAAAGTTTGTGTTTTTATATTGTGCTTTTTCCCAGTAATTTTCATTCGAACTCTCACATGCATGGATATATTCAAAATATTTTTTCTCTAAAACTTTGTTCCTCAATTGAACTTCTAATTGTTCTGTTTCATTCAATGCTTTTCTTTTATCTTTTTCACTCATATTTAATTTTTCAAGAATTTTTTTTGCATTTTCAGGCTTGAATAAATATTTCTCTAACCCTTCAAATGATTTTGATTTCATTGAATTAAATATAAATTCCCCAAATAATTCAGGTTTTTTATTTTTCTCATTGCATGATACTAAAGCTAATGTAATAGCTATAACAAAAATTACGTTTCTCATATTTTATTGATTTATCCAGTTTCTAACTTCTTCAATATTTGTGAATTGCTTTCTTGTGATATCAAACTTAAGGATTGCTATGTTCTCTTGAATTGTGTCATTAAAATCGCAATCTGGAATTATTATTAATCCTTTAATGTTAGCATACCTTTGGTTTACTACGTTAAATTGTTGTAGTTCTTCCATATAGTCCTTTACTTGAAGTAAAACATATTTAATACCCACTGATGTTTTTACTAGTTTTGTTTCAATAATGAAATCTGTTGTTTCCTTTCGCACAAAGGCATCATAAACTCTTTTAACAACATTTCTTATTTGGAGTTTTATTGATCTATTTATTATAATTTCTCCAAATAATTTGTCGTTTTCTAATTGGTCTAAAGCTTCTTTCTCAAAAAGAAATACACTAAAAGAATTTACATGTTTTCGATATATTTCTTTTTCTTCTTTTTCTGGAATTTGTTGTTCTTGTTTTATGTTGTTTGCTTTCTCTTTCTCTGCCTTTTCTTCTTTCTCAATTTGCTCTTTTATTAACTGAGCTGCTTCTTGTTTTATTTGTTCAGGTTCATTCTGTTGATTCGCTTTTTGTTTTTCTTCTTGTGTAGCTACGCCCATTTGCGCTTCTCTAAATTTTCTCCAGGCATCACTATTTCTCATAATTCCAGCAATGTTCTCTATGAAGTCTAATTTTGTGACCATTGTCGCAATAATAAATATTGCTATTGAGTATGCAAAACCACTGTCAGAAAGGTAAGCTATTGACGCAATTAAGAAAGACGCAGCAATTTTAAGCTTTAAATTATACTCTGTGGGTTTTAATTCTGTTTTTGAGAACAGAGAAATAACAAAGAAAATAATACTTATCAAAAAAGCCGAAACAGCTAATACACCTTTTGCTGTCAAGTTGTGTTTTAGTTCAATAATCCAGTTAAAATTTATGTCCATCGCTTTTGGTATTTTTTTGTGTTTTTCATTTTTTACACTTGCACCTAACACCTAACTATACGAACCGCATTTCTGTATGCGAACCAGCGTTTCGTATATATCCGCCTTAACCTTTAATGAAGAAATTATTAAAACACTGTAATTAAAAGAAATAGAAAACGAGAAGAAAATGGAGGTATTTCGCATACAAAATTTCATTATAAGGACATAACAGTTAAAGTGTTATAAAATTAACTCCAAAATTAAAAACAAATGCTGAATAAACAATAATTTTATTAAATTTTTATTTCTAACTTATCCAAAGGACTCACAATCTGATCAAAACCCTTCGTGGTAATATGTGTGTAAATTTCAGTAGTTCTAGTGCTTCCATGCCCCAACAGACTTTGAATATATCGTAAATCTGTTCCTGCTTCCAACAAATGTGTTGCAAAACTATGACGGAGTGTATGTACTGAAATACGTTTTTTTACTTATGAACAGCAGACTTGCCGGTACGTGAACAGCGGGGTTACCGATATGTGAACAGCAGAGTTACCGGTATGCGAACAGCAGGGTTACCGGTACGTGAACAGAAGGGTTGCTTGTACTTGAATAGAAGGGTTACCGGTATACGAAATAACTGGATATATTTAGCCATCCTGTCAGAATGACTCAATGGCTCATCACCACCGCCACCTGCGCACACGCAACCACACCAGCCGTTTCTGTTCTCAGCCGGCTTTCACCGAGTGATACCGGACGGAAGCCCGTTTTGATGGCTTTTTCCACTTCCTCCTGACTGAAATCACCTTCCGGACCAATCAGTATCAGGACATCATCCTGACCCGGCAACAGGTCTTTCAGCAGGGCTTTTTCTTCGGGATAACAGTGTGCAATGAACTTTGCTTTCGCCTGATAGTTTTTGAGCAGTTCGTCGAAGGTACAGAGAGGGTTCAATTTGGGAAAGAAAGCTTTGATGGATTGCTTGGCCGCCGAGACAATGATTTTTTCCAAACGATCGGCTTTGATGATTTTTCGTTCGGAATACCGGCAGAGCACCGGTGTAATTTCGTCAACCCCTATCTCAACGGCCTTTTCGATAAACCATTCCAGTCGCTCGATGTTTTTCGTGGGGGCAATGGCGATGTGCAATTTGTAATTTCTCCGGCCGAAATCCTGTACCGATTCTACAATTTCAAAACCACATTTTTTATGATGCGGCAAGGTTATTTTTGCCTGATAATAGCCCCCTGCCCCATCAACTATCACAATATCATCACCACCCTGTAAGCGCAATACTTTCACGGCATGCAGAGATTCTTCTTCGGAAAGAATCATTGAGGAAATATTGGGTTGGTAGAATAGGTGCATTTTTAGCGAATAGGTAATAGCAAGTGAAATTATCAAATGATATGCAAATTTAATATTTTTTCTTACACAAAAATTATATAGTTAATGCAAACCAAATAGCTATACGTTATTAGTTATTACCTATTCGCTATTACCTATTCGCTATAAATATATCTCTTTTTTTGCTGCTAACAGCGTATTTTTCAAAAGCGAAATGATCGTCATTAGTCCGACACCTCCGGGAACCGGTGTAATGTATGATGCTTTAGGAGCCACTTCATTGAAGGCTACATCACCTTTCAACCGGAAACCTGATTTTGTTTCGGTTGAAGGTACCCTGGTTGTTCCGACATCAATGATCACAACACCGTCTTTTACCATATCGCCTTTTAAAAATTCTGGAACACCCAACGCCGCGATAATGATATCGGCCTGCAGACATATCTCTTTTAAGTTGGCGGTACGGCTATGACAAACGGTTACAGTAGCATCACCGGGAGTAGCCTTTTGCATCATCAGCGAAGCTATGGGTTTTCCCACGATATTGGAGCGGCCGATAACTACGCAATGCTTGCCCGAAGTAGGAATTTCATACCTTTTGAGCAGTTCAATAATACCTGCCGGAGTCGCCGATACATAACAAGGCAATCCGATTACCATGCGACCTACATTGACAGGATGAAATCCATCCACATCTTTCCGGTAATCAATGGCTTCGATGACTTTATCTTCTGAAATGTGCTTTGGCAAAGGTAGCTGAACAATAAAGCCGTCGACATCAGCATCTTTATTCAACTTATCGATGGCAGCTAATAAAGTTTCTTCCGTAACATCTGCTTCAAAAGCAATTTTGGTAGATTTAAAACCCACCTGCTCGCAGGACTTCACTTTACTGGCAACATAAGTTTCGCTGCCACCATCGTGCCCCACGATGATAACTGCCAGGTGAGGTTGTTTCCCTCCGGCAGCAATAATCTGTTTTACTTCCTCCGCAATCTCGCTTTTAATCTGCTCGGAAATCACTTTCCCGTCGATCAGTGTGTAATTGTTCATATATGTTTGTTTATTGTTGAATCGTCCCGATAAATCGGGATCTCCGTTTCACTTCGATTGAATTGTTGAATCGTTGAATTGTATAAATGTATAACTGTTTTACAAAACCAGACTTATCACTCATCACTTATCACTTATCACTCATCATTTATCACTATGAGACGCCCGATTCGGTCGTCTATACGGCTATTCACTATTCGCTATTACCTATTCGCTATTACCTACCCCTCTTCTTCCCTTGCTGCATCGTTGCCATGCGCATCATTTTGCCGGTCTGGTCGAATTGTTTGAGCAGGCGGTTAACATCTACGATGGTGGTGCCGCTGCCTTTGGCGATGCGCTGTTTGCGGCTTCCGTTCAGTATCGAAGGATTTTCTCTTTCGGTAGGCGTCATTGAATGTATGATAGCTTCAATACTTTTAAATGCATTATCGTCAATGTCCACATCCTTCAACGCTTTTCCCATTCCCGGGATCATCGCTGCCAGGTCCTTGATGTTCCCCATCTTTTTGATTTGTTGAATCTGGGAAATAAAGTCATTGAAATCGAATTGATTTTTTGCTATTTTCTTGTGTATGCGACGGGCTTCTTCTTCGTCGTATTGCTCCTGAGCACGTTCCACCAACGAAACAATATCCCCCATTCCGAGAATACGATCCGCCATACGTTCAGGGTGGAAAACATCCAGGGCATCCATTTTTTCGCCGGTACCGACAAATTTGATGGGCTTATTCACCACAGAACGAATCGACAAAGCGGCACCACCACGG
>Ga0209575_10001189_pt1 | contig 11130 bp, 10 predicted proteins | sample Medcelwee11metaG_FD_187172 | JGI IMG/M metagenome (GOLD analysis project Ga0209575, IMG submission 187172) | Freshwater pond sediment microbial communities from the University of Edinburgh, under environmental carbon perturbations - Medium... | ecosystem: Environmental > Aquatic > Freshwater >...
GCAGGGAGTTGGCACCGAAGTAAATGCCCTCATGGCGTTCGCCGGTCCTCGCCTGGTCCACCTCAACCACATCGGGGATCATGCTCCATGGGAAGACGTACTGCGCCGAAAAACCCAGCCCTGCTACAAAAGCCACCGCATAGATCAAAGGGGTAGGATGGTTGGGCAGGAAGAAAGCGCCGATGATCGCAACGCAGGCAATGCCAAGGCCGAGGGCGTAAGCCGGACCCTTGTTAAGTTTCTTTGATACCAACTGCCAGGGGATAAGGAATAAGCCGATGGTGCCCAGCATCACCAGCATAACCAGAAAGAATTGGTCAGCCATTTGGAGTTGATAAGTCACAAAATAAGTGAGCAGACCGGTGAGCAAGGTAAAACTGACACTGATGATGGTGCTCATGATCATGTACTGGACGAAGGGGCGATTCTTGAAAATCTGGACGATCTGCTTCCAGGGCGGCATTGTAGCAGGCACAAGGTCAGGATTGGGTCTCTCTTTTACAAACAGGGTGGTGATGAGTACGGTGATGGCAGCCACAACCCCGAAAATTGCACCGGTGTAACTATACGCTGCTGGTTCGGAAGCCCCCATGCCGATGAACATGTTTGCCAGCATCGAGGTGGCACCCGCCCCCAGGATGTATCCCAGCACGGTGAAGATCATGCGGATGGAGATCAGCGAAGTGCGTTCGTTGTAATCGTAGGTCAATTCAGCCGACATGGCATAGTAAGGAACACTGACGATGGTTTGGGTGGTATCCACCAGCAGGAAAGAGCCAAGGACAACCAGGAATGCCGCTGCGCCGGTGAGGCCCTTGGGCAGCGAGAACAGCAGCCATACCGTCAGACCAAAGGGGATTGCCCCGAACAACATATACGGTTTACGCCGCCCCCAGCGCGTGCGGGTGCGGTCCGAAAGGTAACCAACGAGGGGATCGTTGATGGCGTCCCAGGTGAATTTACCGACCAGCAGAGCGGTGCCGATTAAAGCGGGATCCATGCCCAGCACCTTGTTGTAATAAAAGAACAGCACAAACTGGATGGCGGCGGTGACCATGGCAATGCCCAGGTCTGCCGTGCCGTAAGCGAACTTTGTCCCCATGGATAACTTTGCGGTTTTCGAAGTAGCTTCCATTTTCTATCGTCTCCTCATGGCTTGTCTGGCAAGGATTAAAAACTCATCTCCACGCACAACATGGAGATTGGGAATATCCAGTTTGTTGACGAACTCAACGATATCCACAATGGTAGTGCGGTAAGCAAAAAGGTGTACCCCGATGAAATGCGGCGTCTGTGCAGGCTCGAGCAGGCGTTTATGGATAGTTGGCAGCAGTTCCTCTGCGTGCAGGGATATCTCGCTCACCAGCGGGGAGACATTGGCTACGATGGGAATATCCTCCACGAGGGCCTGCGGTGCCCGGCTGACAACGGCGTAACCGCATAAGTAGCCTAACAGGTCACCGTGATGCTTTGCCAACTGGCGCAATACACGCCGCGGTGGGTCAGCCACATACGAGGTGACCACATTGATCCCCGCCAGGCGGCAAATGCGCGTAGTCTCCTCCATGTAAGCAGGGAAGTTTGGCATCAGCGGCGGCACCACGTAGCCCGCGCCGGAAGGTCCGGCGATCAGGCAGTCGTTGGGGGTTGCGGTGCGCTGATATCGCTCCAGCAGGGCGGGGGCGATCTCCACCAAGAGCGGCTGGCATTCCCAGTTGAAGGGTACTTTGCCGCGGGACGCGCTGCGCCAGTTACCTAATTCAGCACCGTTCATCATCATCAACTGGTCGCCATCGGATAGGGTAAAGGTGAGGTATATGCCTTTTGGGTCAAGTTCTGGAGCAGGTAAAGCGGCAGGTGGTGTGAAACCCAGCGGTTTTACCCGGCTGTGAAAGGAAAAATTGCCGGCGATATGCGAAGGCACCAGGCGCAGCCCATTTGCTGTTAATTGCAGCATGAACGCCAGTTCATCATCGCGGCGGGTATGCCAGCCAAAGATGGTCGGGAAAGTGTCTGACTTAACAGCATGCTGGATGCTGTTAGAGAGGTGCACTTCCGCGTCCTGCCTGCCCATGAGGAAGAGGGCAAGCCTGCGCAGGAGCCCGTCGAGACGCAGCGCAAAAATGAATTCGCGCAAGGCAGGGGGTCCAAAGGCTAATAGCATCAATAACGTGCTACCCAGTCCTTTGTGGGTACTCTTCAGACTGTATGTGAAGATATTCTGTTGCACCAAATAATCCACGAATTCCGGTCGCTGCCAGCCGGGTTCCACGTTGGCCACCTTGCCCGGTGAGCACAGATGAAAGAGATTCTCAAACGCCCATTGGTAAAGTTCAACACGGTCTTTCCAGCGTCCGACCAGGTTTTCCACCAGGGTCAGCCCCAGCTGCTGTGCCCAGGGTTGCAAGGCGGGGGTCACCGGCAGCAGGTTCTTCTGCGCGCAAAGCATCAGGGCAATATTTGCCGTATCGTCCAAACCTGGATCCCACAGGACGTACCCATTCAGATCAGACAGGTTCTCGCGAATGAGTTGTTCAAGGGTTATCGTCTGCGCCTGAAAACCATGCGCACCCTTGTAATAGTCGATATTGTGGCGGTCCTGGTACCCCAGCAGGTCGCGGTACTTGCCGAACCACAATTCATCATCGAGGAAGACCTCGTTAGTGCGGCGGGCAGCCGGGTCATCGTAGATGCCGTAATCAAGCATGACTTTGGGATTCTCGCGGTTTAATAATCCCTGCAGGGCAGTCACGCACAGGCGCATGGGATAATCCAACGTCGAAACATCCACGACCACAAGATTTTGTGCGGGGAGCATGGTTTGATTATAGAGAGGATTATGGCAAAGTCAACCGGAGATGTTATTCGATATCGATATGCGATTTATGGGTTAGGTTCATAAAAACGTCTTCCAGGGTGATCTCACCCGGGGTGACAACCGCGTCATCGATCTGGTTATTCGTCAGCACGGCTGCCAACCTATCTGCGTCCATTTTTCCGTGCTTCGTGAGCAGATGCACCTGGTCGCCCAAAAGACTGACCTGCATACACTCCGGTAGTTTTTCAAGCACCTGCGTTACCAGCGTCAGTGACGGAGATGTGATGTTCCACGCCTCGCCGCGCAGCACCGAGCGTTTGAGATGGGTGGGGGTGTCGAAAGCCAGCAGTTTACCCGCACGCATCAACCCCACGCGGTGGCAGTATTCCGCTTCGTCCATATAATGCGTGGTGGTGAAAATGGTCACCCCCTCCGCTGCCAGTTGGTAGATGAGCTCCCAGAACTCACGCCGTGCCACCGGATCGACGCCCGAGGTCGGCTCATCGAGAAACAATAATTGCGGAGAATGCACCAGGGCAATCCCCAGTGCCAGGCGCTGGCGCCATCCGGCAGAGAGTGAACGGGTAAGTGTCTGCGGATGATCCTTGAGACCGACCATATTGAGAGTTCGAGAGACAGAGGTTTTATCCTTAACCCCATACACACCGGCGTAGAATTCCAGGTTTTGCCACACCGTCAGGTCATCGTATAACGCAAACTTTTGCGACATATACCCGCAGCGCGAACGAACCTCCTCGGTTTGTTCATAGGCATCAAAACCCATTACCCTGGCATTGCCGGCGGTTGGCTGGAGCAGCCCCAGCAGCATGCGGATGGTAGTGGTTTTACCGCAGCCATTGGGACCAAGGTAGCCCACGATCTCTCCGGGCTGAACGGCAAAGCTGATGTCGTCAACTGCCACAAATTCGCCAAATTTGCGCGTCAGGTGTTCAACGAGGATAATCGGTTCAGTCATGGTGCACCACGGCTTCACTGGTGAGCGAGAGGAATACATCCTCCAGTGTGGGGGATATTAATCGAATTGAAGATAGCGGCTGCTTACCCGGCATCGCTTCCAAAGCAGCCATCACTTGTGCGGCTTTACCCGGAGTTACGCGCATATGTAGCCGGTCCCCAAATGGGCGGACGTCTTCAACGCCCGGCAGCGTCATCAAAGTTGAACGCATGGTCAGGGGTTCCCTGGTGATGACCTCCACGATTTGCCCATCCAGCACGGCGCGAAGTTCACCGGGGGTGCCTTCGGCGATGATCTTTCCGCTGCGCATGAAGCCCAGGCGGTGGCAACGGCTGGCTTCATCCATATAGGGTGTGGTTAGGATGACAGCCATTTTCTCATCGCTGACCACGCGCAGGATCAACTGCCAGAAGTCCTGCCTAGTGACCGGATCAACGCCGGTGGTGGGTTCGTCGAGGAGCAAGACTTTTGGCCGGGTTACCAATGCCGATGCAAGCCCTAACTTTTGTTTCATGCCACCGGAGAGCGCACCGGCGCGCCGGTCGGAAAAACCGGAAAGCCCAACGAAGTCGAGCAACTCCATGCAGCGCGGCTTCCACTCGCTGGAGGGCAGACCGCGTACTTCAGCAAAGAAGCGGATATTTTCCAAAACCGATAGATCTTCATATAAAGAGAAACGCTGCGAAAGGTAACCCACCCGGCTGCGGACTTGTTCAGCATCTTTGCCAACCTCAAAGCCGCATACTTCAGCCGTGCCGGCATCAGCACGTAACGCTCCTATCAGCAAGCGCAGGGTGGTGGTTTTCCCCGCGCCATCCGAGCCGACCAGTCCATAGATTTCACCCTCACCAATGGAAAAACTGACGTCATCCACGGCGCGGGTGGCACCAAAAGACTTTTGCAGCGAAGCAGTATTAATGAGGATCATTCTTGCGGTAGAAATATTAGATCAGTCGGCATACCGGCTTTTAATAATCCAGCAGTATTGTCAATCGCCAATTTAACGGCAAAGACGGTGGTTTTGCGCCCCTCGGTGGTGGAGGTGTTGCGCGGGGTGAACTCTGCGGAATCCGCGATCTGGATGATATGGCCAGTAAACACCTCTGCCGGGAAGGAATCCACCGTCAGCGTGGCAGCCTGACCCAACTTGATCAGCCCGATTTCTTCCTCCGGAACATACACGGTTATGGTCAGGGTATCCGGCCGGGTGAGCGCCAGCACTTGAGCACCAGTTGCTGCTACTTCGCCAGCCTGTGCAGTCACTTCGGAGACCATCCCGTCAGCGGATGCTGTTACAGTTAGCCTGGAAATCTGGGTGTCAATTAACGCCAACTGGGCGTTTGCCTGGTCAACGGCTGCGTGTGCCTGTTCCAGCGCGGCATCGGCAGCTTTCCATTTTAGTGAATCTTTGCCAATTTGCAGCTTGAGTAGCGCTTCACGCGCCAGGTTGACGCGCTCGGTCATCAAGGTGACCTGGGTACGGTCGGCGATGATGGCTATTGCCGGCTCGCTATCCTTGAGCTCATCATAGGTTGCCTGGGCGATATCCAGGTTTTCGCGCATATCATCCACCTGCGCCTGGGCAGCATCGATCAACTCCTGGTTCTGCGAAAGGCGGGCTTTGGTGAGGGTATTCTCGGCGTTCAACAGGGCAGCGCGTTCGCGCATCAGGGCAATTTCCGCTGCCTTGAAGTCAGTGGATGCCTGTTCTGCCAGTTTGAGCGTCAAGGTGTTCTGGGTTTTCTCCAGCGCTGATCCGGCATTCAGCCGTTCAGTCTCGGCAGCAGAAAGCAATTCAGCCTGGCTGAAATAAGCATCCGGCAGGGTATACCCGGATGGATCACTGGCAGTCCACAAAGCGGTGCGGGCTGCCCCGGATTCAAGCTGAACGGCAGCGTCCACTACGTCAAATTGGGCGAAGGCATTGGCTAGCGCACTGCGTGCCAGGTCCACACTGGCGCTGGCGGCATTGCGCTGGGCCAGCAAAAGGGTATCGTCCATGCGGAAGAGTATGTCACCTATTTTGACAGAATCTCCCTCGTGAACAAAGACTTCGACGATTTTGCCTGAACTCTCGGCGGCAACGGTGATCTTCTCCCCTTCAATTGTGCCTGAAAGCGCCAGGTTACTATCTTCCTTTTGGGTGAGAGCACGGATGCCGTAGTAGGCGGCAACGAAAAGCCCGATGACCAGCAGGATTATTATCGGAACGGGTGGTTTTTTGTGAGACATGTTTACTCCTTTACTAATCCAAACGCTTGCGGAAACGCAGGGACGCCGCGATGAAAATGATGACGCCAAACGCAAATAACGCCAGGCACTCCACCCAGATGGCGCTCAAGCCGGATCCTTTGAGCATCACCGCGCGCAAAATTTGCAGGTAATAGCGCAGCGGCACAATGGCCGAGACCCAGCGCAGCACCAGCGGCATGGCTTCCAACGGGAAGAAGAAACCGGAAATGAAGATGGAGGGCAGCAGGGTCATCCACACGGTCAGCATGGCTTCCTGCTGGGTGTTGGCAATGGTTGAGGCGAACAAGCCGATTCCCAGCCCTGAGAGCAGCAGCAGCCCGGACGAGAGGATGATGAGCCAGATGGAACCGCGGATGGGCACGCCGAATACCCAGTGACCCAGGGCGAGCACCTCAAAGGTATCGATGAACGCCAGGATGACGTAGGGCAGGATCTTGCCCAGCACCAGTTCCCACGGGCGGATGGGGGTGACAATAAGCTGTTCGATCGTTCCGCGTTCGCGCTCGCGTACCACCGAGGTGGCGGTGAGGATTGAGGTGATGGCAAAGAGGATCATGCCGATGACGCCTGGGATCATAAAGTAACTGCTGACAAGATCCGGGTTGTACCACACCTGCGGGCGCACTTCCAGCGGCGGGGTCAGGCGGTCAATGTTGATGCCGGAGCGCGAGAGTTTTTCCACCATCAGGGTGGTGGCCTGGGCTTGCCCGATGAGGATGGCGGCGGAATAGGCAGTGGAGGCTGATGTGGGGTTGGAGCCATCCAGGATGAAAGCCACCTGGGCATCGCCACGTACCAGCCGGGTATTGTAGTCCGGCGGGATGATGAGCGCCGCGCTGGCCGTGCCCGCCTGGATGAGTTCGCGGATCTCTTCCTCGGAGGCGGCATATTGGGAAATTTTAAAGTAGTCCGCGGTGTTATAGGCATTAATGAGGGTACGGCTTTCGGAGCAGCGGCACTGGTCAAACACCACCAGCGGAATGTTGCGGATGTCATTGGTAGCGGCGTACCCCAGCAGGAAGAGCTGCATGATGGGGATGAGGAGGATGATCGCCAGGGTGCGCTTGTCGCGAAAGATTTGGATGAATTCCTTGCGGATGATGGAGCGGAGACGGGTGTTCATGCTTTGTCCTTCTGTGCGAGCACGCCATGCAGGAAAATATCGACAAAGTGGTCCAGGTGGTCAAGGCTGAGAATGGAGACAGGGCTGTGCGCTAATAGCATCTCTGTCATGTAATAAGAGAAAAACAAACCGAGAAAGGCCCGAAACAGGGCGAAGGGCGGAATTTTCCTCAGTTCCTTGCGGCTTTTTTGAAAACGTTGAACGACAGGCAGCACCTGCGGGTAAAAGGTAGTGAACATCTTCGGCAGGTTTCGCCCTTCGAACTCCACCATCTCAATGAATAAAAGCTTAATAAAATCCGGACGACGCCCGAGTTCATTGATCATTCCTTTGGCGGCGTTGCGGATGAATTCCTCGGCGGTGGCTCCGGGAGCAGTGAGCAGTAACGGGAAGACGGTATGAAAGGGATGCCGCTGGATGAGCACGTCGATGAAGATGGATTCTTTGGAAGCAAAGTGGTTGTAAATGCCGCTGAGTGCCAATCCGCTGCGCTCGGAGATCTGGCGCATGGAGGTGCCGGCGTAACCCTGCTCAAGGAAGAGTGTATAGGCACTGTCCAGCAGCTGCTGGCGGGTGCGTTCCCCTTTGGGGGTGAGGGAGGGAGAGGAGTCGGTCATCGCAATAAAAACGAACGTTCGTTCCTATCGACTATTATACACACTTAATTATAAATTTCAAGTAGGGGTGACCGGTTGCATTCGCTGCACTCCGGATGCACTTGCTGGAGCAGAGTGAAGCGAGTGGGGTGCATTCCAGTTGTACTTGCCGGAGCCTAGTGAAACGAGTGGGGACACACCCCGCCAGGTCTGGCAACTCTATTTAGTAGTTTAAGAAGGTAACTGGAAATTCACCATACTTGAGGTAATTCAACTCTGCAAGGATTCAGGCAGACTATTCTCGTGACAAAATATTCCACCCGCCCAACCGTCAGCGCAAATTGTGGTAAAGCTTATTCGAATTAGTTTTTTGCAAATACAGGAATACGAGTTAGCCATGCGCAGAACAGGCATGCAATTCCGTAGTATAGGATTAACAAAGGAATCCCAATGATGTTATTGACAAAAAAATTTCTGCTCACTACCCCCATAAACACATCCAGGTTTTCGGTATACCCGCCAAAAACATCAACAGCCAGGCTTTCATAGGTCTGGTATTTCCACTGCCGGGGAGTATTGCAAATCTGGGTGAGCGGTTCGGTCCTTAAATGGAATACCGGCATGAAGAAAACAAACAGGAGAAAGATCAGTATCTTGGTCCACGTCGGTTTGATCAAGATCAGGAATAGGCGGTTTTGTTTTTTTGGTGGAAAGTCTGCCATTGGTTAATCCTTAAGCGTCAAGACCAGGAAGGGTTGGTTCTCAATAGTTTTAACTTCCTCAATAATTGCTTCAAGATTGTTGAATTACTGCATTTTTATGTATTCTTGCAAGACCGAGGTAATCTGCTGATGATCTTTTGCTGAGAATAGAATACCAGAACTTAATAATTTGCCCTGGTCGTGCCAGTGAAATATCACAGCTTTCCTCCCGAAAAACTTCTTGCCGGCATGATCAGGATTCAAGGTGAAGTATTCGATATTGTCAAATTCAAAGAGGATAGGGCGGGTTGTAAGATATCTCGTAAACCTTAATTCTTTTTTATCCATATCTAAAACAAAAATGCCATTTCCTCTTGCGAAAAAATTTAGACCGCGATATCGCTTCCACCATTTATTGTCAATCGTAGTTCCAATATAATACCCAGATCCTGTTATCTCCATTAGTTCTCCTCCCGCTAAAATACTGGAAACCTGTTTTTCCAATCATTATTAAGTAACAGCCATCACGGAATGCCTGATATCCCCTTCTTAGGTTATGCAGTTTCTATACATGTTTTGAATGGGTATTTTTTCACAGAGCTTCATCGCAACAATTTTGGCGGGGAGGGAGAGATTCGAACTCTCGGTCGAGTTTAAAGCCCGACAATCACTTAGCAGGCGATCCCGTTCGGCCACTCCGGCACCTCCCCGGGTATTCAATTGTTCCCTGTGGTAAAAGATCTGGCGGAAGGGGAGGGATTCGAACCCACGTTGACTTTCGCCAAACCTGTTTTCAAGACAGGCGCCTTAAACCGCTCGGCCACCCTTCCATTCTTCCTGCAGGGACTGTCATTTTATCATGGTTGACTTTGACGGTAAAGATTAGTGAAAAGGCATCTCACACAGAGACACAAAGTGACAAAACCGGGAGGTTATAACAGTTCCTAATTATTCTTAAGCGTATTCGGATATTAATCGAAATTTGCCGAGATTGCCCACTTGCACCGCACTGCGTTTGGTGCAGTGCAGGTGACGCCCCCCCAAAAAAGTGGGGGCTCGCAAAAACAATAAAGTTATAGGGTTTGCGTAATTTCCGATATGTTTCAGTGTATTCTGTGTATTCCGTGGTTAAAGGTTTTCACCAGGCACGAACAACTCCGAGCAATCCCCCGCGTCACGCCCCAGCACCCCGGCGGGCGCCCGCACAAGTGCCGATGCGATCCATATGTCGCCCACCGCCCCGCTGGTATTGAGGATGAGCAACCACACCAACGGCGAGTCCGCCCAACCCGGCAGCAGCGCCAACCCGAGCACGCTCAACACCGTGATTCCCACCAGCGGCGCCAGGGCACTGATAAGGTACTCCCGCCTGGGCAGGTACCAGTCCGGCATGGCGGCGTAGGCGTAGAATCCCTTGAAGGCGAATTTGGGTTTAGCGTGGGTAAAAAGCCAGAAGAACAAGCCGTGCAATCCTTCGTGGAGGACGATCATCACCACCATCACCGCCAGCAGCAGCCCAAGTAAACCGGCTGCACCTGCCAGCCCGTTTATTTCGATATTCGATCCGACAGTGCCGGTCTTACTCAACCAGCCGGCAAGCAATGGGAAGAACACCGCGCTCGCCAGGAAGAGCACAATACCCCACACGTTAATCTGGATCATACTTTTCCGTTCAAGGATGTTCAGACTTCTGAAGAGGCGGTAATTTTCGGGCAGGGATTTCGTTGGGGTAAGTTGCATAAGGGCATTATATAATACAAACATCACCCATGGAGGAAACATGCGAGCACGCAGAGCCTTACTTTATGTTCCCGGCAGTGACCTGCACAAGATCGAGAAAGCCGCTGCCCTGGAGGTTGATGGGGTCATTCTTGACCTCGAGGATGGCGTCTTTGAAAACCGCAAGGATGAAGCGCGCCTGATCATTGCACAGGCTTTGAAAACGCTTAACTTTGGGCGTGCTGAACGATTGGTGCGCATCAATCCCTTTTATACCGGGCGGGCAGAAGCCGATCTTGACGCCGTGCTCCCCGCAAAACCCGATACGATCATCGTGCCCAAAGTAGATTCACCTGCGATCCTGGCAAGAGTCGATGAAATACTCTCCCGCGCCGAAAGCGTATTAAATTTAGCCAAAAACACTTTCGAGATCATTGCGCTTGTCGAGAGCGCCAAGGCCTTTATTAACCTGCCGGCAATTTGCGCCGGTTCACCGCGCCTCAAGGGGCTCATCTTTGGTGCTGAAGATCTGACTGCCGACGCCGGCATGACGCGCACCTCTGCCGGCACCGAACTGCTCTATGCCCGCAGCATGCTGGCGCTGCACGCTGCTGCATTTGACCTGCAAGCCATCGACATGGTGCAGACAAACTTCTCTGATATTGAGCGGCTGACTGCTGAAGCCCGCCAGGCGGCCGACCTGGGATATGCTGGCAAACAGGTGATTCACCCGGCGCAGATCGGGTCGGTGCAGCGGGTTTTCACCCCTGACCAGGCGTCCATTGAGCATGCCCGGCGTATTATTGCCGGGGCGGAGGAGGCTGCCGAGGGCGGACGCGGGGCGTTCTCGCTTGACGGCGAAATGGTGGATCTACCGGTCATCAAACGCGCGCAATCCATCCTGGCGCGTGCCAGGGCAGCCGGGCTGATCGATTAATTATTTC
>Ga0209575_10001190_pt1 | contig 11130 bp, 8 predicted proteins | sample Medcelwee11metaG_FD_187172 | JGI IMG/M metagenome (GOLD analysis project Ga0209575, IMG submission 187172) | Freshwater pond sediment microbial communities from the University of Edinburgh, under environmental carbon perturbations - Medium... | ecosystem: Environmental > Aquatic > Freshwater >...
CCTGTCAGGGTGCAATGCGCATTCATCGACACCCCGGAGATTGAAGAACTTACTGAGTTCATCGGTTCGCAGCAGGGTTATCCGGATGCAATGCGCCTGCCTGAATATGTGGGGGATAACGACGAAAGCAACGGGTCAAAGGAAATTGACCTGAAAAAGCGTGACCCGCTCTTTGACGAAGCAGCACGACTTGTGGTTCAGCATCAGCAGGGATCGACATCTCTTATACAGCGACGGATGCAACTTGGATACAATCGTGCAGGGAGAATCATAGACCAGCTCGAGGCTGCCGGCATCGTTGGACCGTTCGAAGGCAGCAAAGCCCGCGATGTAGTTGTGCAGGATCCGCAAACTCTGGAACAGATTTTGAAGAGGCTCAATGATGATATAAACTGAAATGAGAAAACAACCTCTGATTATTTTACTTTCCCTGCTCACACTGACCCTGTCTGCCCAGAAAGATCCTGAGGCACTTCAGGTCTTGTCAGACTTCAGCAGGAAGGCAACGGCTGCACCCTCGGTGACCATTGACTTCAGGCTTGTAACCAACGACAGCCAGGCGGGCGACATTACCTCGATGTCAGGATCTGCAATTATATCAGGCGACAGGTATAAGCTTAATCTGGACGATAACAATATCTGGACTGACGGCATCAATGTCTGGAACTACCTCCCTGATGCAAACGAGGTAACAATAACAGAGACTGATCCTGATGATGACTCATTTATAACCAGGCCTTCGCTCCTCTTCACAATGTATGAGGAAGGCTATAAGATCAGGCTTGTTGAGCAGACTGCAAAAGAGTGGGTCATCGACCTTTATCCCGAAGACCTGGCCAGCGATCTGATACGGATCAGGCTGAAGATTGGAAAAGCGCAGTATGATCTCTACGGCGCTGAATACAAGACCAAGGACGGTATCACAGTGACACTCATAGCTGATAAGTATAACATCACATTCAAGCCGGCTGAGGACTTTTTTACCTTCAATCTCGCCGATCATAAGGACATTGATGTCATAGACATGAGATAGGCAATAGGCAGCAGGCAGTAGTGATTTAAAATTAATAGTTTCCCCTCCTGAGTCAGGAGGGGTCCCGACACTGCAAAGGTGTCGGGAGGGTGGTCTGAAAAAGTAAAGCTAACATATGGATCTTTTCATCTGCACCAACGTACTAATTCCCATGCGGGCTTCTCCTTCGCACCGCGCGGAGATGGTCAGCCAGCTCCTTTTCGGAGAGAGGTTTGGTATTGTTGAGAGCTCCGGTACCTGGCTAAGGATAGAGACGCTCTTTGATACATATACCGGATGGATCGATTCGGCCCAGTATGGCTACATCAGATGGGATGAAGAGAAACCCGGCATTATTGCAGGTCGTGAAATGGAATGTATCAGGGAGGACGGCAGCAGGATGACATTTTTACCCGGAAGTGAGTTATTCGATTTGAAAGATGATTTCTCCGGATTCAGGGTTGACGGTGAGAATTATCTCCTGCCGGGCATGGATCCCATTAAGTTCGCAGCGGCAGCCACACCCGGCGAGACTGCTATGCAGTTCCTGAACACTCCTTATCTCTGGGGAGGACGGACACCTATGGGTATCGACTGCTCAGGACTGGTGCAGATAGCCTTTAAGATACACGGGTTAGCTCTGCCGCGTGATGCCTCACAGCAGGCGCAGAAAGGCGTCACCATTGATTTTATCAGTGACGCGAAGCCGGGGGATATACTCTTTTTCTCAGCTGAAACAGACAGCATTTCCCATACGGGTATCCTTCTTGCTAAAGAAACGATCATACACGCTGCCGGAAGGGTCAGGCGTGACAGGGTAGATCACCAGGGCATCTGGCGCGATGAAGCAGGAAGGTACACACACCGTCTCAGGCTGATAAAAAGGATGCAATGATGGAACAGGGAAATCTCAGAACAATAATCATTATTGTCCTCGTGCTCTTTGCACTGTACATTATAATGAAAGCAAGGAGCCAGAAGATGAAGAAAAGGATGGAAGACAACAGGCGCTTCCGCCGTTGATCAAATTGTTATTCACCTGACGATCAGAGCAGTTTCGTGACTCTCATCCTATAGTTATCGCCCATGCCGGGCACAAAAAAACGGCGAGAACAATTGCTCTCGCCGTTTAAAATGTTTATCAACTATTACTAATACTTGATAGTAAATGTAAATGAACCAAAATTACCCTCATCAACTGAAATTGCTACATTTAGCTGAATTTCCTGACTACAGGTATTTAATGTACCAGAACCTGCATAAGCAAGATTATGATACCCCCAGGCATTTGAAGCCAGGACTGTTTTTGGTACAGTAATAGCATAAGAAGCAGGATCAATAATAAGCGGCAATGGTCCTCCGTCTTCGTTTAAACCTTCCATTGTTTCAAGTCCGGCAACAAGTAAGGTGTATTCATCATCAGGATCAACAGTAATGTTAACCGGTCCACTTGATCCCCAGTCAGAACTTTCAGAATTGGCAGTGCCAACATAATCAGCTGCAATATAATCACAGGCAATCAAAGGATTAACAGCAGCAGAGGATCGGTAATACTTATCTCCTGATTTGGTTAAAATTTCAATATTTACGTACTTTCCACCCTCCATATCATCAACTGATATTCCAAGAGCAGTAGCAACGTCAGTAAGTGCAACCTGGACGCCTGTTGCAGGAATAGTAAATTCTTGCAATTGAGCCCTTTGCTGACCGCCATCATATGATACTTCAATCAAACCGTCCATAGGCTGTCCTCCTTCTCCTGGGGTGACATCAAAAGCTACATATGTGTTTGCCTTATCGGCTGCCAGGAAAATAGAAGGATCCAAATTCTCAATTACAGGAGTCGTTTTAATCACATTACGTGCTCCTGCAGGATCATCAAATTTAGTCTCACACCCCGAAAGAGTGAGGACTGATATGATTATCAATGTTAAGAGTCTATTAATATTTTTCATGATAATATTTATTTTTTTCGTTAAAATATATTATCTGGTTCCGCCAGCCCACCAAACTTTCTCTGTATAAACATAAGCTCCGTTCCCGTAAGCTGTTGCAACATTAGGGTTAGTAGTAACATCAGAAGAACCATAAGTGAATCGTTGTGGAAATCCGACAGTATTATTATAGGGATTCTTTAGTTCAATTACATCGTCTCCCATTGCTTCCAACCTGCGAAAATCACTATATGCTTCAAGAGCTTCCTCTTCGAAAAAAGCAATATATTTTTGATTCATCACCTCACTTATTGGATCAGCATCAAACAACGCTTCAACACGATCAGTAAAGTAAGCTTCTGCATCTGCTGCTGTTAAACCAACATTTGGTTTTTGAAATGCAGCAGTAATAGCATTTTTAAGAGCTGTCTTTGCTAATGCCAGATTTGCTGCTCCTCCCAGTCTCACATAAGCTTCAGCTTTGATAAATTCAAGTTCATGATAGCTAAAAATATAAGTTGGAGCATCTGCTACGCTTAAGCCCGAGATTCCGTACAGAGACGCAATATCGACATTTGAACCATTTTCAGCAAAAACAAGAGATCCATCACCTTCCGGATTGGGTACAAAATATATGTCATCTCTTGGATCATCTCTTGACAACAACTTTTCATGCAAGCTCAAACTTGCAGCATGGGAATTTCTGTCTTGTAACATTCTGTACCATGCAGCTGTTTGAGATGAACTGCCATCAAAAGTGAGCAGACACTGATCTGCAATACCTGTGAAAGAATTACTTGCTGCAGCTATAACGTCGTTATAACTTGGATTTTTATGTGACAACCTCAGTAAATACCTGGCTTTTAATGCATAAGAAAACTTTAACCATGAGTCAACATCTCCACCGTAGAATACATCTTGTGATCCCATGTTAGACAAATCTTCCTTTTGAAAATTCACAATTGCATCATCAATGAATTGTAAAACATCATTATAAATCAATTCCTGAGTACTTAATTTAGGCTGCATGTACGTACTTGGATCAAGAGCTTCTTCCCAGGGAGTATCTCCCCAACCATCGGCTAATATTGCAAGAAAATAAGCTGAAAGAAGTTGTGCTCTTCCAAGATTATGCCATGATCCCTCTTCTACTCCGCCTTCAGAACATCTCTCAATTACCTTTCGTAAAGACCAAAGAGAATAGTAGATGGTACTCCAGTCGTTATTATAAGTAGTGGCAGACGTAGGTTCTCCAGAGCGAATCTCGGCACTTAAAAATTGAGCATGATCCCCAACTGTATGCTCAATATAAACAGAGGCGTAGAACATCATACTTCCTCCAACTCCTGTTACGCCTAACTCAATCATATTATTAGTCAGAGTCAAACGAGATGACACATCTGTCGGATTATTCGGATTATAGTTAATCTCATTCATTTTTTCTTCTGTACATGATTGCAAAAACATTACAATCATTGCCAGGAATATATATAATAACTTTTTCATCATATCTTATTTTAGTAGTTATTAGAATGTTATATCCAAACCAAAACCATAGCTTGTGGTCTGTGGCAAAGAGAATCGATTGAAGCCACCCATCGCATTACCAGCACCATTTGATGATTCAGGGTCAAGGTTAGGTAGTGCAGTCCATATCAAAATATTTCGTGCAAATACTGATGCCCCAATAGTAGCTTTGTTCAGAATTCGATTTGGTAAAGTATATTTTAACGAGACATCACGAAGCTTAATAAATGAATTGTCAAAAATGAATGCTTCATCAATATTTCCTAATACGTTATCAAAAAGAGTCTGGTATGCTCCAGGATCATTAGGACCACCCCTTACTATATCATTAGGGGTTCCATCGGGTTTATATCCATTATAAACAAATGTTTCTTCCCTGTTTTCAGATTGTTTTACAACTCCATAAGTATATATCATTAAGCCATTATCTCCTGAATACATACTCCCTCCCTGTTTCCATTCAAAGGAAGCACCAAGAGAAATATTTTTATATGCAAACGTATTATTTACGCCTAAAATAAAATCAGGAGTTATTTCTCCAATAATGCCAGGAGCACCTGTTTGTGGCATACCGTGATAAGGACTTGATGGATCGTCAACAACAAGAATATTGCCATTCGCATCTCTTTCAAATGATGAACCATAAATCACAGGATATGTGTTGCCTACACTTGCACGAACCTGTGGAGTTACAAATCCACCCAGGAATATGCTTTCAACGCCTTCTGCAAGCTCCTCAACTGTATTGACCATTTTCATGAAGTTAAAATTCATATCCCATCTGAAACCTCCGGCTTCAACAGGAACAACTCTAACTACCAGTTCATTTACGTCTGTGCTGAGGCGTCCGGCATTGGTTACCAGCTCACTGGCTCCTGTTGATCCCGCAAGCGGAACAGAAAAGATCTGATCTTTTACATTCTGTTTTGAATAGGTATATTCTATACCAAACCGGTTATTGAAGAATGATAAGTCTATACCCAGCTCATATGACCGGGTATTCTGCGGTACAAGATTTTCATCGTATAACGTCGATCCCGGACCATAAGCACTTGCACCATTATAAGGGATTACAATCGAATTAGTATTATACCAACCGTTGGAATATCCTGTTACTGCGGAGTAATAAGGTTCATAAAAGCTTCCTGCTTGTCCAACTTCAGCATAAGATGCCCTGACTTTTGCAAATGATAACCATTTAGTATTTTTAAATATATCCAACGAAGTAGGAACAAAACTTGCACTAAACGAAGGATAAAAGAATCCACGATTAGCTGCCGGCATAGTTGAAACTATGTCATAACGCCCGGTAGCCCCTAAGAAAACAAGAGCTTTGTAATCCCAGTTCACCTGACCAAAGAAACCAACTGATCTGTTCCATCCTTTACTTTCAGATTTAGAAGGAGAAGCCGTATTATTAACATGTTGCCATTCACCAAAATTCAGACCTGTGCCACTGGCTGAAACATTTTTACTTTTATTATCATTATATTCTGAACCAAGTAATAATGTTGCTGTTTGATTGCCCGTAACCCTCCATACAAGATTTGCTGTACCTATTGCGTTGGTATTTGAAAACCTGTATTGTGATTCACCAACATATGAATTAGCAGGGTCACTTCCTTTATGTCCAAGTCCCCAAATAGTTTCACTAGCTTGTGTGTAAGTGTCTATACCTATTTGTCCACGTACGTTAAGGTCTATTGATCCTCCCAATTTTGTCAAATACTCAAGGAAAGTATTTCCAAAGAGACGATCTGTCCTTTCATATGAAGTATTATTCTCAGCCACCCAGTAGGGATTATCAAAAGTCAAAGACCGATAATAAATTTGCTTATAAGGATCACCAGGAAAATTATAAGGATAATCTTTCAGATTATATGTTTGAGGTGCAGATAAAACACCAGCAATAGAACCATCGTTTCCAATACTTAGTTTATCAACTTCAACCTGAGAATAGTTAAAATGAAAACCTGATTTCCAATGCTCCCCAAATTCTCTTGAAGCGTTGGCTTTGGCATTCCACCTTTGCAATCCGGTATTTAATGCAATTCCGTCTTGAGTAGTCTCACCAAAACCAATAGCATAGTTTCCTTTATCAACAGCCTGACTTAGAAGTACATTATTTTGTGTTGTAAAACCTGTTTTAAAATAATCGTCCCAGTTATTATATACAGCAGGAGTTACCCAACAATCTGCTTCATCATAACCGGCATCAGCCAATTGAGGAACATAAAATTTCCCCGGAAATCCATTATCATTACCACCATAAGTTGGATGATCCGGAAGATCTTCAATTTTCATACCCCATGACTGAGATGATCTGGGATTATAATTACCTGAACTACCCTGGGAATAAGTTGTCTGATAATCAGGAGTCCGTGATACCTGATCAAAAGTATTAATTGTATTAAAACTTATAACCGGAGCGCCTTTTTCATTTTTGGTTCCACTTTTAGTAGTAATAACAATAACACCATTTGAAGCACGTATACCATAAAGTGCAGATGCTGCCTGACCTTTAAGAACATTTATAGATTCGATGTCTGCAGGGTTCAGGTCTAAAATCCTGCCGGTTCCATCAGAACCACCAGTGGTACTACCGCCTCCTCCGCCACCTTCGATAGGCTGGCCATCAACGATATATAGAGGCTGGTTGTCTCCTGAAAATGAACGAGCTCCCCTGATTATAATAGATGATGATGCTCCGGGCATACCACTTGTAGGAGTAATATCCAAACCCGCAACTTTTCCCTGCAATGCAACTGCCAGGTTTGTGTTTCCTGACCTGGATATCTCATCACTTGAAATATCCTGCACTGCATACCCCAGAGATTTCTTTTCGCGTGAGACACCCATCGCGGTTACAACAATCTCTTCAAGTCCGACAAGGTCAGATTCAAGAACTACATCTATTCTAGTCCTTCCCTGGATTGGGATCTCCTGTTTCTTCATTCCGATGAAACTGAAGACCAGAGTGGTGGCGCCCTGAGGAACAGACAAGCTGTACACTCCATTGGCGCCCGTCATAGTACCGACAGTGGTTCCTTTGACCGTTACCGATACACCTGGTATTGTCAGGCCATCCTCCTGGCTTGTGACAGTACCCGTAACCTGTACCGTCTGTCCCAGCGCAAGCGCTGTAGTGGTCAGTACCAGTACAAAAAGCATTAGGATCTTTTTCATAAATGATTAGTTTAGGTTAATAAGGGTTATACTTAACTTAAGAAATACAAAGAAAAGGAATTTTTTGAATCTGCAACCTTAATGACGATTTGTGAAAAAAATATTTAAAATTTAAATGATGCGATACCTATGATTTCATGCTCAATTGCGGCGGCCTTCTCTTCTATTTCGCCACCCTCGGCAACTAGTTTTTCAGCGAAGACGCGGTCCTTCAGCCCTGAAACATTCACCCTGACATTAAGATAAGCGCCTCTGATACAGGCCCTTGTGGCAAGCACTCCAACTGCAGCATCAGTGATAGAGTTTGGATTGCCTTTCCTGACCATCTCACCTAAAAGCTCAAATGTTTTAAAGGCTTCCTTCATAACTGTAAGCGGCACCAGGGAAGCATTTTTTGTAGCCTCCTCCACTGCTGCCGATCTGGCAGCCTTCTCTTCTTCACTGCCCTTTGGCAACTCAAAAGCTTTCATTATGGCATTGAAAGCCTCAGTGTCCTCGTCCACAAGTTCCAGTAATCTCTTCTGCATCTGTGCTCCCTTCTCCGCCCAGCCGGCAAACTCTTCCCACCTGTCGTCCCAGCCTCTCTTGTGACTCGAAAGGTTAGCTACCATTGTTCCCAGGGCAGCTCCCATAGCGCCCATAGCGGCTGATATTGATCCCCCTCCCGGGGCAGGCGACTCAGACGATGTCTCCCAGACAAACGAAGAGAGCATCATGTCGACGAGCTTCTTCTGGTTCTTATCCTGCAACATATACTCTATTATTTTTTCATCCGGATTAAATGGCTTCAGTTCAGAGAGCCCCATTGATCTCACAGCAGTCATAATCAGCTCCGCATCTGAGACCCCTGCGGAGCGCTGTTGTTTATGCAGAAAGTATCTGCCTGCATCAAGCATCGCCTTCAACGGAATCAGTCCCACCAGCTCCGACCCCGTGACCCTCACTCCTCTTTCCTCTGCCTTCTTACACACCTCGTCAAAAGCTATATGCACCGGTGTGACACCTATATTAGTAAGGTTCATGGATATCTGTGCAAACCCGTACTCCGGGATAAACCAGCCGATGGCTTTAACCGATTTAAGGGTGCCTGGTATCATCACAGGATTGCCATCAGTGTCCTTTACTGTTTTACCTGTCACAGAATCACCTTCTCTTTTCTCGCGTCCGCGTTCCCTGACATCAAAAGCGATGGCATTGGCACGCCGGACTGAGGTGGTGTTCAGATTGACATTGAACGCAACAAGAAAGTCGCGGGCACCAACAATAACAGCACCTGCACCTGTATCAAAGCGGGTAGGACCGAAATCGGGCTTCCAGAAGGGGTCAGTAAGTTTCTTCTTCAGACCTTCATATTCACCGGCCCGGACGCTGGCAAGGTTTTTTCTCTTTTCCTCAAAGGCAGCCTCTTCATAGCAGAATACCGGCAAGCTCAGTTCAATGCCTATCCGTTCAGCCAGTTTGCGTGCATGTACAACTGTCTCTTCCATCGAGATACCGGCCACCGGTATCAGCGGGCAGACGTCAGTAGCTCCCATGCGGGGGTGCGCGCCGGAATGTTTTGACATGTCAATAACCTTTGCAGCCTTTTTCACAGCCCTGAAGGCTGCCTCGCAAACCGGTTCCGGCTCTCCTATTAATGTTACTACAGTGCGGTTGGTGTCCCTTCCCGGATCTACATCAAGCAGCCTCACACCGGCAACAGATTCTATTTCATCAGTGATCTGTTTTATAATCTCCATATCACGCCCCTCGCTGAAATTGGGGACGCACTCTATCAACTGTTTATCAATCATATTTTTTTGTTGTCTTGCGGTCTTGTCGAAGCGAAGCGGAGATCCCGACCGAAGCGTCGGGACTATCTTGCAATCATATAATCATGTAGTCACTTCATAAATCCTAAATCATTATTCCTTGTTCGATATTCCCTTCGCACCTTGCTCCAGGCTCCAAGCCTCTTCCCCATTCAGTATCACTGCTTCAACCAGGTTGCTGCCATACGCATAAGGCAGAAACTCATACGACGGTATCTTTTTAGTAATAAATATATTTGCTTTCTTACCAACTGTTATTGACCCATGTGTCTCCGATATGCCCATCGCATAAGCAGAGTTTATTGTAACGGCGTTAATCACCTCCTCAGGCAGCATTTTCAGCTTGATACATCCGAGCGACATTATGAATTTTATATTACCGGAGGGTGATGAACCAGGATTGTAGTCGCTGGCAAGGGCAAGAGGCAGCCCGGCATCAATTATCTTCCGTGCCGGAGGATCAGTCATTCCAAGGAAGAATGCAGCGCCGGGCAACAGTGTGGGCATGGTCCCGCTTCCAAGAAGTTCGGCGATTTCAGCATCACCTGTATATTCAAGGTGGTCGACAGACAGCGCCTTATATTTTACGCCGGTCTGTATACCACCGGAAAAATCAAGCTCATTAGCGTGCATCTTGGATCTCAGACCGTACTGCGCACCGGCAGCAAGAATCCGTTCTGTCTCTTCTATGGTGAAAAATCCCCTGTCACAAAAGACATCGATATAGTCAGCCAGTCTTCCAGCAGCAACTGCGGGGATCATCTCATTTACAATCAGGTCAATATATCCTTTTCTGTTATCCTTATATAATTCAGGGATTGCATGTGCCCCGAGAAAAGTTGCCCTTACAGTCAAAGGTGATTCATGTTTAATTCTTCGAATGACCCTCAGCATCTTAAGCTCGTCCTCAGTGGTGAGACCGTAACCGCTCTTTATCTCCACCGCACCGGTGCCAAACGAGATGATCTCCCTGACACGTTCCATCGACTGCCTGAAGAGCTCATCCTCTGTTGTCTCATGCAACAGCCGGGCAGAATTGAGTATGCCTCCTCCCCTTTTCGCTATCTCTTCATAAGATAGTCCCCTGATCTTGTCAGTATATTCCTTCTCCCTGCTGCCGGCATAAACAAGGTGAGTATGGGAATCACAAAAGGCAGGAAAAACATATCCGCCGCCGGCATCAAGTCCGTTAATGGCAGTGCTGAACGAAGGCATGCTATCCATTGGGCCATAACCGGCGATGATATCATCCTCTATGAGCAACCAGGCATTTTCGATAACAGGCAGTCGTGACATGTCTTTACCCGCAACAAAAGCAATGCTTTCATCGCGCACCTGCACAAGCATACCAATATTGTATATTATCAGGCTCATGGTACCCGCATTAGAGGTCACTAAGGTAGCAATTATTGAAAAAAAAGTTGGGTAATTCCATTTTTCTTATCTTTAACGCCATCAACCAAAACTATGACCTATGAAAAAACTCTTGTCAGTTCTTTTGGTCTCAATGATAGTACTATCCGCATACGGACAGGAAAAAAAGCCAAAGGAAAGAATTGGATGGAAATTCGGCGGCGCTCTGCCCGCAGTTACGTATGATTCCAATCTCGGATTTCAGTATGGTGCTCTGTTTGAACTGTACAACTATGGCAACCCCAGT
>Ga0209575_10001191_pt1 | contig 11124 bp, 7 predicted proteins | sample Medcelwee11metaG_FD_187172 | JGI IMG/M metagenome (GOLD analysis project Ga0209575, IMG submission 187172) | Freshwater pond sediment microbial communities from the University of Edinburgh, under environmental carbon perturbations - Medium... | ecosystem: Environmental > Aquatic > Freshwater >...
TGTTGTCACCATCAACTACCCTGCGGACGGGACCTATGTATCGACGACAAAACCAAAGATCAATGTGAGCACCAACATGGGGGTCCTCTCCTGCAGATACTCGGCGTCGCAGGCAATGACCGGATCCACAACCTTCTCGAACGGAGGTTATGAGCATATCTCGCCAGCCCTCTCAGGGATCACGAACGGAGGGAGCTATACCTATTATGTGGGGTGCACATTCTCCCTCCCACAGACTGTCGAGATAGTCTCCAAGACCACCTTCTCTGTCGATACCACGGTGCCGGAGATGGTGTCGGCGCTCGCCTATGACCCTGGAGTGAAAGGGAAGACCGGGGTCACGTTCCGGACCGACAGGCTCCACGGAAACTGGTCCGCAAAGGACCTGGAGAGCGGCATCGGGCATTATACAGTCGAGGTGTACCATAAGAAGACGTCAGGCGATGTCCTTCTCAAGACAGCAGATTTCACCCAGAAAGAGGCTGATATCATGGGCCTCAATCTCACCGACCGCCAGACCTATTATCTCAAAGTGACTGCCTGGAACAATGCTGGATCGAAGTCATTGACCAAGACCAGCAATACTATCGTCGTCGACACAAGCATCCTCGTCAATATCACCGACACCTGCAACAATGGCTATGCCGGCCCTGGAGAGGCGTGCGATGGCACTGACCTGAAAAGCAAGACCTGCATCAATTTCGATGAGTTCACCGGGGGCAATCTCGAATGCTCAGCCGCCTGCCAGTATTCGACACAATATTGCGTGACCTGCAACAAGAACAACAAGGCAGAGGCAGGGGAGGCCTGCGACGGGACCGATCTTCGTGGCAAGACCTGCCAGAGCTTCGGCTTCACCCATGGTTCCCTCACTTGCTCATCCACCTGCGAGTACGATACATCGCAATGCACCATCCTCGCCTGCGACAATGACAAGACAAGGGATTTCGGGGAATCCTGCGACTGCGGCGGCGGGACCTGCACATCTGTCCAGCTCGACGGGAAGACCTGCTCTGATTTCGGCTTCAATGGAGGGAGCCTGCGCTGTTCAGATACCTGCGATTTCGACACCGATTATTGCTCCAATTGCGATAACGACAACAAGGCGGAGAACGGAGAGGCCTGCGACGGGAATGATGTGAGGGGGCTGAAATGCACTGATTTCACCGGATATCTCGGAGGGCAGATGTATTGCTCAACCCAGTGCACCCTGGATTACAGCCGCTGCACTCCATCGAATACCTGCAATAAGGACGGAAAGGCAGACAACGGGGAGGCTTGCGACGGGAATGATCTTCGGGGGAAGACCTGCGCCAGTTTCGGGGGGTTCACCGGAGGGACTCTCGGCTGCAGCCAGGCCTGCCAGTTCGATACGCAGGGCTGTTCCTATTGCGACCACAACAATGCAGCCCAGACGGGGGAGGCCTGCGACGGGACTGATCTCAAGCAGAAGACCTGTACCAATTTCGACAATTTCGGTTCCGGGACCCTTTCATGCGTCGATTGCGATTATGTCACCACATCCTGCAAGGTAAGCTCATGCAACAGGGACGGGACTAAACAGTCAGGTGAAGTCTGCGACTGCGGGAGCGGGACCTGCACGTCATCCCAATTGGGTTCCAAGACCTGCGCTGATTTCGAAGGGTTCACAGGAGGGAAGCTCGGGTGCTCTTCTACGTGCATGTATGATTTCGATGGTTGCGTGACCTGTGACAATGACAACAAGGCTGAGAAAGGGGAGGCCTGCGACGGTTCTGATATGAACGGAAAAGCCTGTGCTGATTTCGGTTTCAGTGGAGGGGTCCTGTCATGCTCAGGTTGCGAGTTCTCGACAGCGAAATGCACAGGAGGGACCAATCCCAATACCACTGATATCTGTAATAACGGTCTTGCGGGACCCAAGGAGGCCTGCGACGGAACAGACCTGAAAAATAAGAATTGCGCCAATTTCGATGAGTTCACCGGAGGGAAACTCGAGTGTTCAGCTACCTGCGAATTCTCGACCAAGTACTGCGTGACCTGCAACAAGAACAACAAGGCAGAGGCCGGGGAAGCCTGCGACGGGACTGATCTTCGGGCAAAGACATGCAAGGATTTCGGATTCACGCATGGCACTCTCGGATGTTCCTCTCTTTGCGAATATGACACCTCGAAGTGCACCATCGTCGCCTGCGACAATGACAAGACTCGGGATTTCGGGGAGCCTTGCGACTGCGGCGGCCAGACCTGCACGTCTGTCCAGCTCGACGGGAAGACCTGCTCTGATTTCGGGTTCAACGGAGGGAGCCTGCGTTGCACGAATAAATGCGAATTCGATACAGATTTCTGTTCAAATTGCGATGGAGATGATAAGGCAGAGAACGGTGAGGCCTGCGACGGAAGCGATGTCAGGGGTCTCAAATGCACGGATTTCACTGGATATCTTGACGGGCAGATCACCTGTTCAAGCCAATGCGCCCTTGATTACAGCAAATGCACGCCGACCCAGACCTGCGACAAGGACGGGACGGCTGAGGTCGGTGAGGCCTGCGACGGGACGGACCTGAGGGGGAAGACCTGCGCCTCATTCGGCGGTTTCTCAGGAGGCTCCCTCACCTGCAACCTGGCCTGCCAGTTCGATACCCAGGGATGCACGTATTGCGACAAGAACAATGATGCCCAGGCAAGCGAGGCCTGTGACGGGACGGATCTCAATGAGAAAGCCTGCGTCGATTTCGATGAATTCACCGGAGGGACGCTCACCTGCGCTGATTGCGAATTCGATACATCCACCTGCTCAGTCACCTCCTGCAATAATGACGCGGTCAAGGGGACCGGAGAGGTGTGCGACTGCGGGGGAGGGACCTGCACGGTATCCATGCTTGGACAGAAGTCCTGCGTTGATTTCGCCGGATTCACCGGGGGGACGCTCGGATGCTCTTCTTCATGCATGTATGAATTCAGCGGCTGCGTGACCTGCGACAACAACGGAAAAGCGGAGAAGGGGGAGCCATGCGACGGGAACGACATGAACAAGAAGACCTGCAAGGATTTCGGGTTCGCGAGCGGGAACCTGTCCTGTTCCGGCTGCGAGTTCGTGACATCCCGATGCAAGGGGGTCGGCAACAATTCCGGTCTAGGCAAGACCTGTTCTGACAATGTCAAGAATGGGGACGAGACAGCCAAAGACTGCGGAGGGAGCTGCCCAGGGTGCGGTGTCGGGCTAAGCTGCAGGACAGGCGCGGATTGCGAGAGCAAGATATGCGAGAACGGCTTATGCGCAGGGGAGGATCCCTGCTCAAACGGAAGGATGGACACCGGAGAGACCGATATCGACTGCGGGGGTGTCTGCATCATGAGGACACCGCCGAAGTATTGCCTTGCTGGGGAGGACTGCGACCAGGATGATGACTGCGGACCCTACAATAAATGCGTCAGCAATTCATGCGTTGTGTGCGGGAAAGACGATCTCGACTGCGACGGCATACCCAATGAGGAGGATGAGGATATCGACGGAGACGGGAAGCCAAACGGCGATGATCCTGATGATGATAACGACGGTCTCTGTGACACTGCTGATTCCCCTCTCAATGACGGGAGCTGCAAAGAGGACGATGATGATGATGACGGGGATGGTGTGAAGGATCCGGATGACAAGGATACTCTAGAGGAATGGTGCTATGACCAGAGGACAGGGATTGCGGTATCGGGACCCTGCGGAGAGGAGGATAACGGACTCGATGTGGTAGATGGCGATCTTGACAATGACGGGATACCAAATTTCCTTGATGATGACATCGACGGAGACGGGCTTGAGAATTGGAAGGACCCTGATGACGACAATGACGGCCTTTGCGACACCGCGGAGTCGCCCCTGAACAGCGATATATGCTCAGGGGAAGATGATGATGATGACAACGACGGAGTATTGGATGATGAGGAGATCGATCCTGACAATGACCTGGACAATGACGGGGAAGACAACGAGGATGACAACGATCTCGATGGGGATGGTATCCCTGATGATGATGATCCTGATGATGACAATGACGGCCTCCCTGATGATGAGGACCCTGATGATGACAATGACGGGAAGGATGACAAGCTCGAGGACTCGGACAAGGACGGGATGCCGGATCACTATGAGACACAATATGATTTCCTCGATCCCAGGGATCCTGACGACGCTGGTCTTGATTATGATGATGACGGCCTGACGAACCTCCAGGAATACAAGAGGGGCACCGATCCAGGGGTAAAAGACACTGATGATGACGGGCATGATGACGGCGAAGAGGTGGAGAAAGGGACGGATCCGCTCGATCCCCTCTCAAAACCGAAATCATCCTGGCTCCTCATCGTCCTGATAGTCCTCGTGGTGCTTTTCCTCGGGGGGGTGGGCTATTATCTCTACCGTGAATATGATGAGTACGGTTCTTTCGAACACCTGAAAGAGCAGTTAAATGGCCTATTCTCCATGATGAAGGTCAAGGCGTATGGACTCCTCAAACAGGCGAAGATCATCGATCTCCTGAAAAGGATCGGTGTGACCATCCCTGAGCCGAGGATGCCCGCTCCAGCAAGGCCTATGCAGCAGTTCCAGCCGCTGTCCGGACAGCAGGCTTTCCCCATGCGCCCAGGGCAGAGCCCGGGGCTGCAGCAGAAGGGGGCTGTCGGCTCCCAGTTCCTGCAGCCGAGGCAGATGGTGACTCCAGCTGCTGCCCGCGAACGCGCGGAGAGGGGAGCGCAGAGGGTCAATCTTATCGATCGCTTCAAGAAACCTGATCTGCCAAAGCCGCCAGACAACATGCTTGAGAAAGAAAAAGAGATCGCCAAGTATGTGGACCTCAAAAAACTCGAGACCAAAGAGGCAGAGGCAATCCGGGCCATCCCCTTCAATGAGATCAAAGAGAAGCTCGCGAACAAGAGCGAGGCCCAGATAAAAGACATGGTCAAGACTTTGCAGAAAGATGTGGCTGAGGGGAAGATCGTCTCCAGGGGAGGGGATGAGTGGAAGACCCTTGAGGAAGTGAACAGCGGGCCCTTCATCACCCTTGGGAAACCTCAGGTGCATGAGGTGTTCGCCAATATCGCGAGCCTGAAGGAGAAGGACATCGACACGAAGCCGTTCCAGGACACCATCAAGAAGCTTGAGGATATCACCGGGACAACACTTACCCAGAGGCCGAGGAGGCATCTTGAGCATATCATCTCAAATCCCAAGGTCGAGAAGGAGAAAGTGGCTTTGCTCATGAGCCATCTCTCTAAAGGGAACATCATGACCTCTGAGGACCATGCGAAGATCCTGACCGGTCTTGTGAAGCAGAAGAAGCTCCGGAAGACCGAGGCATTCGATGTGCTCCTTGACCTCAAGAAAAAGAAGGCGCTGACAGAAAAGGACCATGATGACATCTTCCAGAAACTCAAGGAATTCAAGAACACAAAGAAGCTCTAGGAAGGCGCAGATCATGGGGCAGGTCTTCGTCTATGTATTCGCTTCTATGATTTTCATGATCGTGCTCATCTATGGTTACCGGGGCATCCAGAAGTTCCAGGAGAACAGCGATTATGTCGCCATGATCGAACTCAAGACCAAGCTCCGGTCGACAGTAAATTCCATAGCCTCCTCGAACTCTCTAGAGAGGGTGAGCCTGAGGGTGCCGGATTCTCTCCAGAGGATCTGCTTCATCGACCTGAGGAAGGATTCGGACGATCCCTCGGATTTCGCAACGGGGATGTATCCACCAGGAGTGTGCGATGAATATCATTCTGATTATAATATGAAAATCTGCAATTCGTGGAAGGACAAGGTACAAAAAAATGTCTTTTTCATCCCCTCAAATAACCTGCAGGTCATGGTGGGGGATATCTCTCTCTACAACCTGGAAGGGAAAGAGGCGGGGTCATTATGTGTCAATGTGACGCAGCAGGTGATCTACCTGGAGTTGAAAGGCGAGGGGGATGCGACCGGGATCAGGCTATGGTCGCCAACAGGGTGAAATGGGGCGGAAGGGAAATGGGCATCTCTCTCTTTTCGAGGAGATTGAGAGTCATGAACCTGGCGGTTGTCAACTATGGGATCAATGAACATGCTTGTCTTGCCTGAGGTCATGGGGGGCGTGGTATGCTGAAACGCGGGGATATGGAGATACAGTTCAATTGGGTGTTCGTCCTCATCGTAGGCACAGTCATCCTCCTCTTCTTCGCGCGGGTGACGCTCCAGCAGAAGACGGTGACTGAGAGCAAGATAGATATCGCAGTCATGGCTGACCTTGACACCATCACCGCAGGGACTGCATCATCTCGTGACACAGCGCAGGAAATAGACATACCAGATGTTGAACTCAGGCTTTCGGCTGATCCAGATGACTGCTACAGGAAGTTCAATATCGGGGCCAATGCGAGGAGGCTTGAGAACACCTTCATCTTCTCGCCTGACAGGATCGAGGGGAGGAAAGTCCTCACCTGGACCCTTGACTGGAGCCTACCATTCCGGGTGACGAATCTTGTCATCCTCACGAGCCCTCTTGTCAGGTACATCATCATCGATGACGGTGCGACCGACGTCGATCCCGCGGACCAGGTCTATAAGACTCTCCATGACGAGCTCAAGATCGATTTCTTTGTAGAGAAGATAGCATCTGATGATATCGATGACCTTGCCGATCTCAATCATTACAAGGTGAGATTCATATTCTTCGATGGATCCCCTGGGGGGACGGACGTCAGCATGTTCGGTGATATGCCCGATAAAGACGTGACTGCTGTCAACATCATAATGGATGGTGCGACCGATGGAAACACCGGACAGGTGGAATTCTATCGAAAAGAAGGGGACTTGCTTAAAGCGACACCTGAAGGGAGTTCATATTATATCAAGGAAGAGGCCATGTATGCTGCCATCTTCTCTGATAATCAATATATCTATAACTGCAACATGAAAGCGGCTTTCGAGAGGCTGCGATTCGTCTCACAGCTTTACCATAACAGGACCGTCCTTTTGCATAATTTCTTCAAGGCAGAACCGTGCGGGGCTTATTATTATCTTGCTGCTGTGAAGGATAACTCGAATACCATGACTATCAGGGATTACGCGAAGACTTTCACCACCACTTTCCCTGACGGTGTCAATCCGACTGAAATCGAGGAGATCTATAATGCGGCATATTATGATGATCCATCAGTTGATGATAATGATGGTCTCTCTGAACTTAACGAAGCGGTGCTCTATAACTCTTGCCCGGAGATCTATTGACTATGGGAAAAAGCATGATGGACACAGGGAAACGGATGACCAGGGAAAGGAAAGCGCAGGTCAAGATGATGGAGACTCTCGCCATACTCGTCATCTTCTTCTTTTTGGTCGTGTTCGGGTTCTCGTTCTATACCAAGGTGTCAGATGTCACTTTCGACAAGCTCAAGAGGCAGAACCTGGACCTCAATATCATCAAGCTCTACCAGAGGGCGTCATTCATGTCTGAGTTCCAATGCAGCTTCAAGGATATAAGCGTGGACAACTGCTATGATTCCTATAAATTACGGGCTTTCGAGATGATCATCGAGACCGAGCCGGGTGTCAAGGATTATTATACAAACCTATTCGCGCAAAGCGAGATCCAGATAAAAGAGCTCTACCCGGGGGATGCCAGGTATGAGATCTATTCCAATCCCATCACGACAGGGGACATCAGGTACAAGGAAGTGATCGCCCTGCCGATATCCATCTACAACGCCTCATCGAAGAGGTTCTCTATGGGGCTCCTCAATATCACGGTGTACAGCAGATGAGGAAAGCCCAGTTCGAGGTGGTGGGGCTGCTGATCATAGTCATCCTCATATCCCTCGGGGTGCTTTTCGTCGTCAAATTCGTCCTCCTCTCTCCCCCATCGACGCTCAAGTCATCTCATGTGGAATCGCAGTTCGCCTCTTCATTCCTGAACGCTTTCATCGAGACAACCTCGGAGGATTGCCATAACCAGCAGATGAAGGGGCTCATCCATGATTGCGCGAGCAATGATTATGCGGCGTATCGGATTCTCTGTAATAATCTCGGGACACCCCTGGATTCGTGCGACTATCTTAGGACGACTGCGAATCTCATCCTTGAGGAGACACTCATCAAGGACAAGCGCTCGTTCATCTTCACCATCTCTTGGGATGCAGGGGACAAAGAGTATGTCCATCTGGAAGAGAATGTCGAACGGTGCAAGACCTCTTCCAGGATCGAGACCAAGGAGATACCCCTTCAGGTGGATTCCAAGGATGTCTTTGTCAGGTTGGAATTGTGCAATTAGGAGCGGGATATTCCGGATTATGCTTGTGAAATGTCTTTTACGTTTATCGGATTCAGATACGATAACTTCATCGATGTCTTGATTATCGTTTTTGGTCAACATTCGCGGGCACTGCGTTTGGACCGATTATTGTCTATTTTTTGGTGAGTTCTGATATTTTGGGCTTATCAATATGCTTTGTATTCATATTCCTTGACTATGGTGACGACGTCTATTGTCTTGATTATCTTTGAGAATTCGTTCCTCATATCCTTAAGGATGACATAAAATTGCTGCTCGTTCGCTACTTCAAACTCTGGTTCAAAATCCCATTCCCCTAAACATTCGACCAGATGGATAAGGTTTGGGACGCTCATGCAATAACTGATAAATCTTTTATGGTCTTTTTCAGAAATGTTTTTCAATGAGATGAATGCTTTCATGAATAGGTATCCTGTCTTTTCCAAATCGAGTGAGATCTTATATCCGACAATCACTTTCTCTTTCTCCAACCTTCTTATGCGCTGAATTGTAGTTTTCAAAGACAGCTTCACTTTCGCTGAGATCTCCATCGATGACATCCTTGAGTCGGTCGACAATAGCCTGAGAATATTTTTATCCGTCTCATCAAGTGTGGCCGATAGCCCTGTCACAAAGTGCCTCATCCTGTAATGGGTCTCATTCTCCACCAGATAGTCCCTGTCAAAAAATGGGGCATTGACCATCAAGGTGATATTTTTATTGACAATGTGTTCTTCTAACCGGCTTAAGATGTCCAGTTTTATCTTATTGAACTCTGTCGGTGAATCAGCTCTTATCCCCACCATATAATCCCATCTGCCATAGCATTTTGCCAGCCAATAGAGCGGCAGGCTCTGCAAGTATTGCAATATCTCTTTTTCTTTTTTATCGTCGATATTCTGGAGCTGGAGGTAGATCTTATACAGCTGATTATTGAAGACAAGAGGATTGAACAGGGTAACGAACTGTTTTATCACCCCTTTCTCGACAAGCTGATTCAATCGATACTCGGCGGTGTTCCTGTTCAATCTGACCTTTTTTGCGAGAATGGTTATCGGCTGCCTGCTGTTTTTATCAAGCTCATAGAGGATCTTTCTGTCAATTTTATCCATTATTGTAATTAATGGTCTCTTATTTAAATATTTTACCACTTATTACAAGATTTCTGCCAGAAAATATATATAATTAGTAGCATTCCCTTTTTTTATGAGCACGAACAAAATAATAGAAGATTTAGATATACTATTTTCGCATTATCTATTATATACACCATACTTGATCTTGGAGGTTGAAAATGAAAAAAGCAATCAGAAACATAACGCTTGCGACGATCATTGGATTGAGCGGAATCGGATGTGAAACATCAGAGCCATATTATCATCCGATAGTCTTGGGAGGCCAGGCCGATATCATTGATTATCTAAAGTGGAGGGGCCATACCCCCTGTGAATTATCAGATGATCTGGATCTCGATGGCGATGGGGTCAATGATCCTTATGTAAGGTCAGTGTATAGTAAAATTCCCTTATATCATACCAAATCAAGGGATCCGCAGCCAACGGATGTCAGAGATATCAGATGGTATTTGATGAGAGAAAATAATAATGATGCCGAAAAGAAATAACCACCATCTGTTTTTTTTAATGTTTCATAAAAGGGTTAACTCTATGGTTTGCGGATTATGCACGGACTGAGCTCTGCTGATTGACGGGAGAATCGTTTTTCTATAGGCTTGGGAAAAGGTACTCGCTTTTTCTAGACGATGGTGAGATGTCTCACCGAAGTTGATCTTATTTTATGTTCTGGAAGCCTGTTTCTCTCTCCGGCGGTTTTATAAATCTCTTTCTGTTCTTGTCCCTCATGAGTAAAGAACCTGATGTGGCTGCACTTCCCCTGAGAAATGTTATCGATGCTGATGCCATGGTCCCAGGGTACCTGGTGAGGCCTTATCCTTTTCCAGAGGAAAGAAGGCTGACCCTCACCATGCTTGACGCCTTGACCAGATATCCGACCCTTTGGGGAATCCTTGGAGGGGGGGTTTTCATGGGGTACGCCTACCTGGGAGGAGGGGCGGAGCGCCTTTCAGGAGGAGATCTCTCCGAGGGGTTGCCCCTCCTTTTGGAAGGGGTGGCGTCTTTCATCGGGCCGACACTTGCCGCGAGCGCGGCAAATAAAGGGATCGACAGTCTGACCGCAGCGCTCTATCAGGAAAATTCCTCTTTCATCCAGTATCCGGAGACCGGAGGGACGGGGAGGCCGACCCCAAGGCAGGTCCTAGATTCGAAGAGGCTTGATGTCCTCGGACAGCTCGAATACCTGGCATCCCGGGGGGAGAAAGCCAATGAGACATTCCGATCAGCAGCCCGCGCCAATCCCTATGATCTCTCATCGAGGGTATCGCTTGTCGAGATGGGGGCGCAGAGGTTTCGGGAAGGAAAAGAGACATTCGAAGGCCTGGTCGAGGCCTGCTACTCGGTCGCGAGGGCAGTCGTCACGATGGCGCCAGAGGAGAGGAGCAGTCAGCGATTCTCGAGGCCGTCAGCCTGGAATTCCCTCAGGAGCAAATGGTCATGGAGATCCATGGGGAGACAGCGGGACCTTGCTCCCCAGATGGCACTCATCTCCATCAACCACGTCATGGGGAGGCACCGGTCAGTGATAGAGTCGGTCGATGATATCGTGATGATGTCGAGGAAGGAAGCGATGAGGGATGCTGAAGAAGGGACCATGGCTGTCCCGGGCGAGACCGCAGGGCTCTACGGCTACCTCGCGACTCTCATGCGATCGGTGTCCATGGAGAGCGGGAGGCAGAAGGGGAGGGCGAGGGAGAGGGAGCGGTGGCTCTGGGAGC
>Ga0209575_10001192_pt1 | contig 11123 bp, 8 predicted proteins | sample Medcelwee11metaG_FD_187172 | JGI IMG/M metagenome (GOLD analysis project Ga0209575, IMG submission 187172) | Freshwater pond sediment microbial communities from the University of Edinburgh, under environmental carbon perturbations - Medium... | ecosystem: Environmental > Aquatic > Freshwater >...
TTACCAGATCAAGCACCGTTCTGCGTTCATGGGTATCTTCAGCTGTCGTAACCGTATCTTTAGGTTTATTTAACAGGATATATACTTTTCTTTCAGAACGAACCAACTGATTATGGAACATTACTTTATCGGAGTGCATTACTTTCACACCCATTTCAGTTATAATTTCTCCATTGACGGTAATAACACCTGCCTGAATGAATTCGTCAGCTTCACGACGTGAGCAAATACCAGCATTAGCAAGAAATTTATTCAAACGAACCGGTTTTGTAAAATCGATCTCAGTCCTTCTGTATTCCAGCTGTTTTTTGTTACTGTACTTAGCGTTGGGGTTGTAATCACTTGTTCGGATTCTTGGTCTGCGACTGGGTTCCTGATTATCGAAACGGGTTTCAATAAAATCACCACCGGCAGCATCTCCTTGTTTCTTAACAGAAAGCCGGGGTCTGCCTCCAAATTCACCTTCATTTTGTGTATTACGAGTGTTGTTGGTTTTAAAACGGGGTCTGCCACCTTCTGTTCTTTCCGAAGAGTAAGGTCTGTTGTCATTTCTTTCAAACGGTCTGCCTTCTTTTCTTTCGAAAGGCCTGCTATCGTTTCTTTCAAATGGTCGGCCTTCTTTTCTTTCGAATGGTCGGCTATCATTTCTTTCAAACGGCCTGCCTTCTTTTCTCTCATAAGGTCTGCTGTTATTTCTTTCGAAAGGTCTGCCTTCTCTGTTGAAAGACGAAGGTTTGTTATCATAACTCTTTCTTTCATAGGGAGGTTTAAACTCATCCCTTTTACTTAGATCCGGTTTAAACGACGGGCGTTCATTGTCACTTGGCTGGCCTGAATTGTACTTCGCAGCACCTCTTGAACCTTTCAATATCGATTTCACATCGCGTTTTTCAAACGGTTTACCATCACGGCCGGCACCGGCACCCTGTTTTCTAGGGCTACCCTGCCAATTTTCATTGTTTGTCATTTGTGTTAACTAAATTATATAATATTTGAGCCTGCAAATATCGGAATAATAATTGATTCCACAAAACAAAAAAAACTCTTATCTTTGTTCGATATAAACACATTATATATTATACATTCGTCATGCAACCACTTGCTGAAAGGCTTCGACCCAAAACATTAGATGATTATATCGGCCAGAAACACCTGGTTGGTGAAAAAGCAATATTGCGTCAGATGATAGCATCCGGGCACATTGCTTCCTTTATTTTATGGGGACCTCCGGGAGTGGGAAAAACAACCCTGGCACGGATAATTGCCAATCAACTTGATCGACCTTTTTATACTTTAAGCGCTGTATCATCGGGGGTTAAAGATGTACGTGAAGTTATTGAGAAAGCCAAATCAAACCGACTATTTGCACAGGGCAAGAGCCCCATTCTTTTTATTGATGAAATTCACCGTTTCAGCAAATCACAACAGGATTCGCTGCTGGGTGCCGTTGAGAACGGAACGGTCACACTGATAGGTGCAACTACCGAGAATCCATCATTTGAAGTTATAACTCCGTTACTTTCCCGTTGCCAGGTTTATGTGCTGAAATCTTTGGACAAAGATGACTTGCTTGAATTATTGGACAAAGCCATTACTACAGATCCCGAACTGAAGAAATTGACGATTTACATAGATGAGACAGAAGCAATTTTACGTTTTTCCGGAGGCGATGCACGTAAATTGCTGAACATTATTGAACTGGTATCGACCTCAGAAAAAGGCGATGAAATTCATGTCACAAATCAGATTGTAACTGAGCGATTGCAGCAAAATCCAATGGCTTACGACAAAGATGGTGAAATTCATTACGATATCATCTCAGCTTTTATCAAATCCATAAGGGGAAGTGACCCGGATGCAGCTGTATATTGGCTGGCACGGATGATTGCCGGAGGCGAAGACCCTAAATTTATAGCCCGCAGACTAGTCATTCTTGCTGCTGAAGACATCGGATTGGCCAATCCAAATGCCCTGTTGCTTGCAAATACCTGCTTTGATGCCCTGCAGAAAATAGGTTGGCCTGAAGGCCGCATTATTCTTTCAGAAACAGCGGTTTATCTGGCTGCTTCACCAAAAAGCAACTCAGCCTATCTTGCTATCGACGATGCCCTGGCTTTGGTAGAGAAAACAGGAAATTTACCTGTACCCTTGCACTTAAGAAATGCTCCGACAAAATTGATGAAAGATCTTGAATATGGTAAGAATTATAAATATTCGCATGACTTTCCGAATCATTTTGTTGCCCAACAGTTTCTTCCTGATGAAATAAAAGACGCCCGCATTTGGCATGTACAGGAAAATGCGGCAGAAAAAAAGCTCGGAGACTGGCTCCGGGCTCTTTGGAAAGGAAAATTTTGAGAAAATGCGGGACGATTGTCAATGAATATTGACTGATGATCCGCCCGATACCTTTTGTTGAATGTACATCGGTCTGCTTTTCGATTTGAACTTACTGGCTCCGCTTACTTCTACATCAAGTGAATCTTTTACATTGACCTCTACTTCACAGACCCCTGTACCACTGATATTTGCATTACGAACCATCAAATTTTCTGCTTCTAACTTTGATGCACCTGTTACATCACATAAAAGTTTGTAGGCATGCCCTTCAATATCAGCTTTCGATGCTCCGGTCATTTCAATATCCATGTCCTGCGCAACTGCTACATCCAAATCTGCCCTACTGGCTCCTGTCAGTTCTATCCGCAAACGATCGGTGGATATTTTCCCGTATGAATTAATTTCAGAAGCACCATTAGCGGTGAGTTCCTGAATTGTCATAGTGGCAACATTCACTTTTACATTTCTATTTAAATGAATTTTATTGGAATATATTTTTAACACCCCATTATTCACCTCTGTTTTAATATGACTAAGAATATCAGGATGACAATTTACCTGAACAGATGAAATTGAATCCTGCACTAATTCCACCTCAATATTTCCCGACACTTCTATCCCATGAAAAGGTTCAACGGGTCTCATTTCATCTACATGCTCTTCATCGTCACTCGACCAATACAATTCCATACTTTCAAAATCACCTTTGCTAAGCGTTAAAGCTGTTTTGGCGCCCAAACCGGTAAACATGAAAATACTGAGAAACCATAAAATAACCATAAACCATCCTATAGCTCCTGATTTTTCTCTTTTGCCGGAAATGATTTTGATAGCCCAGTAAATCAGCATAAAAATAGGAATTCCTACTATGAATATTAAAGCAATAATCATTAATACAGCCTTTTCAGGAGTAAATATGCTTAATTCAGGAGTTAATCCGGTAAAGATGGACGGTTCAAAAATCAAGAATGAGAGTAGAAGCAACAACACACCCAGCATAATGAAACCTACAAAGCCCATGATGGCTCCAATGAAACCAAATATTATACGAAAAACCACACGAAAAATTTCAGCCAGCCTGTTTCCTATACCGGTTGCAGAATCTTTGAACTTATCGCTTTCCACATAATTTTTCACATTATTGATTTCAGATTTTATTCTTTCTGCCGTAACATCTTCACCCTGCATTTCCAATTTTTGTGAGATTGTTTTTGCAGGTGGAGCTATCAACCATATAACCAGATATATAGGAATAATAGTACCATATCCTAAGAATATTACTACAACCAACATCACACGCACCCATACTACATCCCATCCTGCTAAAGCTGCAAGTCCTGCGGCAACACCACCTAATACGGCATTATCAGGATCACGGTAATATTTTCTTCTGAATTTTTTATCTGACTTTGTTGTTGTTTCTTTTTCCGCTTCCGTTTCCTCCTCATTGAATTGATTCGGTTTACCAAGAATATTGATGACATCTTCAACATCTACAATATTAATTACATTTTTACCTTTTTGCAATCTCTCGGTAAAAAGCTCAGAAATCCGGGCTTCAATATCAGCCATCACCTCTTTCTTCTCGTCAGGAGACAGGCGGCTTTCTACTTCAGACATATATTGCTGAAGCAATTCATAAGCATCGTTATCAATATGATAAACGATATTATTAAGATTAACTGTGAATGTCCTTTTCATAATTATATTTATTACTTTTATAAATTGATTTTTAACTTACTGATCACCTGGTTTACTTCATCCCAGGCATTTTCCAACTCATCAAGAAAGGCAACACCTTTGGTTGTCATTTCATAATACTTTCGTGGTGGTCCCTGCAAAGATTCTTCCCAACGATAATCAAGTAAATCTACGTTTTTTAAACGCGTAAGAAGAGGATACAAAGTTCCTTCTACAACAATCATTTTAGCCTCTTTGAGCTCTGAAATGATGTCAGAAGCGTAGGACGGTTTCTTCCTCAAAATAAGTAAAATACAATATTCGAGATAACCTTTACGCATTTGTGATTTAATATTATCTGCATTCATTTTAATAACTCCAATACTTTAATTCTCAATACATATTCATATTTTGACTGTGTCAATTCTGATAAAACTTGTGTAAGATTTGATTTTGCCTGATACAATTCATACACTGAAGCTCTTCCTGCTTCATATTTTTGCTCGGCATACCTGTATGCTTCCTTCGAAGCAATTTCGGATTTTTGAGCTGCTGCCAGCCTCGATTGTGCAGCAAGTGCATTCTGATAAGCCTGTTGAACCGTTTTACGTAACTGATATTTTGTATTTTCCATATCCAGTCTGCTGCTTTCAACTGCCAGCTTTGTGGATGACACCCTGTTTTTTACATCAAATTTGTTGAAAATGGGTATTTGCAAACTAAAACCCAGATTTGTGCTTAAGTTTTCGTTGATTTGCTGACTAAAAGAATTATTGGGAACACCATTCAGGTTGTAATATCCTGTTCCTACCTGAGCTCCGAAACTAAGTGTAGGATAGAAAGCTGATTTCGCAATGGCGACATTCTTTTCACTACTCAACAAACGATAGGCTGCACCTTTAATTTCCGGGCGATTATTTACTGCCGACCGATATACTTCATCTGCAGATAACAATGCCAGTTCGGCCGTCAAAAGATTTTGCGGAATCTCTATGTCTAAATCTTCAAAATGTTCCAGTTCAATAATTTGTGCTAAATCCAGCAGCGCCAGTTTCAGATTATTATCTGTTTGAGTGAGGTTCATTTCCTCTTTTGCCTGTTGAGCTTTCAATTCATACAATTCCCCTTCTGGTTGCTTACCGGCATTTACCAGCGCTGTTTTCTGTTCAATTTTCTGCATCGTCATTTCCAACTGATCCGTCAGGGTCTGTTTGTTCTCTTTATATAACAACACCTGCAGAAAAGCAACCGTAACATTCAGTTCAATATCCGATTTAATTTTATCCAGATCAGCTTCCGACGCCATCATATCAGCCTTTCGGGCATCAATATCGTACTTCATCTTTAAACCGTCGAATAAAGTTATGCCACTTGATATATTGAAAGATGTTTGTGATGAATTCACATCCTGATAAGTATTATCAACCGTTAATGAACGACCGAGCATAAAACTTTGTCCGGCAGAAGCATTCAAATTAGGCAAAAGATTCATCCTTGCCTGCTCATAAGCAATTTCCTTCGATTTTCGCATCAAAACCTGTTGCTTAATGTTTCGGTTGTTTTGCAGAGCAGTGTCGATACATTGTTCCAGGGTCATTGTATTTTTGGCCGAAACACCTGAACCTGACAGCAGGATGAGTGCGCAAAATGTATAAATAATTTGTTTCATATTTTATTATAATTTTTCTTCCTTCTTACCATCTTTCTTTTCTACAACCTCAGCACCCCTGATTTTATCCTTCACTTTTAACCCACTTTTAATCTCAATATTGATACCATCCGAGAGTCCCGTTTTCACACGTTTCTTTTCAAATGTTTGCGGTTCTTCGGTTTTCAGAACATGTACGAATGCAGTATCAGCACTGAACTCCACACAACTTTCGGGGATAGTGATTACCTTTTCGGCTTTATCAAAAATGATTTCGGCATTGGCGCTGTAACCGGCACGAATATAGACATCGTCGGTAACGCTCACTGCAGCTTTCATATCAAACATGATGGCACCGTTACTTTCTACTCCTTTTGGTGCGATATATTCAAGAACAGCATTTAACTTAGTTCCCTGAATGGCACCAATGGTAATATCCATAGGCATTCCAACCTTGATTCTGCCGACTTCCGTTTCGTCGAGTTTTCCAACAAACAACATGTCGTTCATGTTAGCCACTGCAGCAATGGTAGTTCCATCATTGAAATTATTCGACTGAATCACAGAATTTCCCACCTTTACAGGAATATCAAGGATTGTTCCATTGATGGTTGACCTAACCATTGTATTGCTCAACAATGTTTTATCACTCGTAATGCCATCTCGGGTCAAACTCAGGTTATCCTTTGCAGCTTTAAGTTCGGCCTGATCATTTTTATATTGCAATTCACTTTTCTCAAACTCTTCTCTTGAAATTACCTTTTCCTGATATAGTTTTTTGTCTCGTTCGTAATTTCTGACAGTCTGGTCGAAAGCCAGTTGTGCGCGAACAACCCTTGATTCTGCCGAGTTTAACGTTACCATGTCGGGAATCAATTTTATTTTCGCAATCACATCACCCGCTTTCACTTTATCTCCGGCTTCTTTATAAATTTCGGAAATAATTCCTGACAACTGCGGTTTGATAAGAATTTCATTACGGGGTTCAACTTTCCCTGTTGCCACTGTTTTTTTCATTATGGTTCCCGGATTAACTTCTACAATTTCATATTTCGTTTCTTTAGGCTGAGATTTCTTCCACAGAAAAACGAATGTACTGATTACGCCTACGGCCAATAATCCGATGATGATGAATTTGAATACTTTTTTCATGAATTTTTATGTTATTTTTTTTAATTGTTTAATTGTTTAATTGTTGAACTGTTGAATTGAGTAATCATAATTCAATCAACAACTTATCACTTATCACTTATCACTAAAAGACGTTATAAATAACGTCTCTACGTTATTCCCTATTAGTTATTCCCTATTCGCTAAAAAATCACTCTTCCCTTATCGCTTCTATCGGTTTTATTTTCATGGCCCTGTTGGCCGGAATGAATCCGGCTAAAGTCCCGATAACCATCAGTATAATTAACGTGCCGATCCCTACGCCAAAACTTATCTGAGGGTCCTTGAACATTCCATCTGAATTTTCAAGTATCTTTCCAACAAGCGATAAAATTCCGACTCCGAACATTATTCCAGCCACTCCGGCAATTAATGTAAGAACGATGCTTTCAGTTAAAATCTGGGTGATAATATTTCGGGGGGTAGCACCCAGAGCTCTTCGGATACCGATTTCTTTCGTACGTTCACGAACAGTGACCAACATAATATTACTTACTCCCACAGCACCGGCCAATAATGTTCCGAGTCCGACAATCCAAATCAGCGAAGCGATTCCTATTCCAAGGTATAAGAACATAGTGAACTGATCTTCAATGTTCATTCCTCCCACAGCTGTTTTGTCATCAGGAGATATACTATGAGCAGCTTTAAGTGCAGTGCGTATTTTTTCTTCTACAACTTTCACTTTGATACCAGGTTGGGCAGTAACGGCAAGGAAATGAATATCATTCCCCATATTATACGCTTGCTGCATCGTGGTAAAGGGCAATACGACTGTTTCCTGACTGTCGCCTCCGATATTAATATTTGATGTGCCTCTGGTAACTCCAATCACCTGAAAATAAATACCTTTCACCTGGATGTTCTTTCCGATTGGATTTTCATCATTCGGAAATAACACTTCGTAAACCCTTTCGCCAATTACACAGACTTTCCTTTTTTCAGCAATATCAATATCATTAATGTATCTTCCAAAGAGTATTTTCTGGTTATCAACTAAATTATACGCCGGAAAATTTCCTTTTATATGGTAAGAGCCGGCTTTATCGTTTCTGAGAACGTTGTTATTTGAATTTCCGCCGAAAATCATTGGTGCAATATATTGAATTTCAGGAATAGTAGTGGATAAAATTTTCAAATCATTATTGTTCATGTCCCACTGACGACCTTTTTTAAATCCTTTATAAGGTTCAGAAGTCTGGCTTGTCCAAACAAAACAAGAGTTTGTGGCAAATCCCTCCACCTGAGAAGAAATGCCTCTCTCCAGTGCCACTCCGGCACCTACCATCACTATCAGCATGAACATTCCCCAGAAAACCCCAAAGGCAGTCAGCACACTGCGGGATTTATTGTGTGTAATGGTAATCCAAATTTCCTGAAATCTATCTAAGTCGAACATATTGTCGTTGAATCGTTGAATTGTTGAATTGTTTAATTTTCGTCGCGCATTGCTTCTATTGGTTTTATTCTCACAGCTTTTCGTGCAGGCATATATCCTGCAATAATACCCGAAATAATCAATATTAAAGTGGAGATATACACATAAGTTAAATTCACTGTAGGATTTTTAAACACCTGCATACCTGTTTCTGAAGGATTTGCAGCAGCTGACTGCTCAAGAACAATATTTACCAGCTCTGTGACCCCAATACCTGTCATCATACCAATATAACCAAATATTGATGTAATGAGTATCGATTCAATAATAATTGATAATAATATATGTCCCGGAGGAGCGCCAATTGCCTTACGGATACCTATTTCACGGGTGCGTTCTTTAACCGTTACCAGCATGATGTTGCTAACACCCACGATACCTGCAATCAATGTAAAAAGACCAATGATTGAGACAAAAAAAGTAATACCATTAAAGATATTCATGGTTTCGATATAGTCACGCTGAGAGTTTCGTATCCAGAGTGCCTGCGTATCTTCAGGATCAAATGTCATTGTCTGCGAAAGTTTATTGGTCAATTTTTTATTGAATGCATCATTTTCCTCCATTGTTTCCAGTCCGTCAATTGACATGGCTATACTTCTGAATTTTTTGTCAGGATTATAAATCATTTGGGCAGTACTATATGGTATATATGCATTTCCTTCACCCCATCTTTCTTTTTTTGAATTAATTCCTACCACCTGAAACATCACCTGATCTACTTTCACAAATTTCCCCAGTGCTGATTCTTTTTTAAAAAGCACCTCTTCTATTTTTTTATCAATTACAACTACTTTTCTATTTGAGTTAATATCCAGATCATTGATAAATCTACCACCGTTTTCTTCAAACTTCAAATTAAATATCTTACCATAAAATGGCATTACTCCACGTACAGAATAACTTCCGTATTCCGATTTATTTGTGATTGTGAGAAATTTCTCAATAATCGGCGACTGATCAGTCATTTCATGAATCTCTTCGTCGACCTGATTAAGCTCCTTTTCAGTGAAGTTAAGGTTTCTTCCCGACTGATAACCTTTGAATGGCTTTGTAGTTCTTCCAGGCCACATCTGAACTGTGTTGGTAGCCCTTTCGCTGAAATTAGAAGTAACACCATTCTTCAGACCATTTCCTGCACCTAATAATATTATCAGGATAAAAATACCCCACGAAACAGAAAGTCCCGTAAGTATTGTCCTTAACTTATTATGTTTCAGACCAGACCATATTTCCTGAAGAATATCCATATTTATTATTTACTTTTTATTCATTTACTTTTTACGATTCATCTTAAGTCATTTACCATCAGATGATTTTCATCTCCTTTTTTCTATACTTTCAATCATACCATCCTTGATATGAATAATTTTCTTTGTGGCATCGGCAACCGATTTCTCGTGTGTAACAATGATGGTGGTAATTCCTGAAGCGTTTAGCTCTGTCAATACCTGCATTACTTCGTCGGTGGTTTTACTGTCCAGTGCCCCGGTAGGTTCATCAGCCAACAACACTTTTGGATTGGAAATGATGGCGCGGGCAATTGCCACACGTTGTTTTTGTCCGCCCGACATCTCACTTGGCAGGTGATACGCCCAATCTTTCAATCCCATTTTGTCTAAGTATTCCATGGCAATCACGTTGCGCTTCTTACGACTGATTTTCCTATAATAAAGTGGTAATGCAACATTTTCAAGTGCATTCTTAAAATTAATCAGGTTAAACGACTGAAATACGAAACCAATCATTTCATTACGATGATGAGCGGCTTCCCGTTCCGATAAATTTTTTATCAACACATTGTTCAGACGATATTCACCGGTATCATAATTATCCAGAATTCCCAGGATATTCAATAAGGTAGATTTCCCGGAACCTGATGCCCCCATGATGGAAACATAATCTCCTGTTTCAATATGGAGGTCAAGTCCTTTTAACACATGAAGCGAAGTAGCTTCGGTATAATATGTTTTGTTGATGTTTGAAAGTTGAATCATAGGTGTTTCGTTTGTTAAATCGGTGCAAATATATTACATGATATAGTACCTTGCAATACATAGTACCTTACAAAATGAAATAAAATTCCAAAAAAAAACATATTAATCTGAATATCTGCAATTTAAAAAATTACACAAACAATAATATTAATATTATTTAACTTTTAATTAATGTAAAACATGATTATCCGTATGATGTCATAAGTAGTCCCGTAGGGACGAAATATCTGTAGAAAACGACGTTATATATCATCCATGAGTCCCTTTGGGGACGACATATGCATTCAATGTGAATATGTCGTCCCTACGGGACTCGTGAAAACCGATAATTTCATGTTTCTACAGATATTTCGTCCCTACGGGACTACTTATGACATCATGCGGATATACATAAATAAAATATGTTTATCCACATATAATCGCAAAAAATATGAAGAAGTAAATTTAACACGTTTCCGGAACTAATAAATTACAAATCATTTTGAATGACATCCCAGGTATGTTGCATGAGTGCAGCGGAATTATCGGGCAGATAAGGTTTCACATCGATAGGATCATGGAAAATCATTTCGATGATACCGGGGCGTACAATGAATGTATTACGTGGAAGTCGTTCAAAGCTGCCACGGATAGTTATAGGAAGGATGGGTAGTGACAAATCGGAGGCAATACGGAAGGCCCCTTTTTTAAACTTGTTCATTTCACCATTATATGTGCGGGTACCCTCAGGAAAAATAACCACTGAGACTCCATTTATCAATTGTTTTTCTGCCTTTTCAAGACTTGATTTAGCTGCAACTGGGTTAGTTCTGTCGATAAAAATATGTCCGGCTGATTCACATGCTTTTCC